>JAEEGF011805714.1_pt1 | contig 18765 bp, 12 predicted proteins | sample 9134171 | NCBI WGS metagenome assembly JAEEGF01 (sample SAMN16246542, study PRJNA631951) | gut metagenome | biome: gut microbiome; feature: rumen; material: AP-attached | host: Bos | place: Iran: Karaj | collected 2018-10
GAAACCGGCTCTCGACGTGGCGAAGCTCCGCCCCGCCTCTCAGCGGAGCCCCAGGACCTTGTGGAGGCGAAGCCAGTCGTTGGTGAGGATGGTGTCCATGCCCATGTCGAGGAGATTCTTCGCCTCGTCGGGATCGTCGCTCCAGAAGCAGTTGGCGCGAAGACCGAGGTCCCGGGCGCGGGCGACGTCGGCGGCCGTGAAATGTGGCTTGAAGAACTGGAGCCCGGCGCAGCCCAGGTCGTGGGCGAGCTGGACGTGCTGTGCGCCGCTTTCGCAACCGCCCCAGCCGAGGATGCGCGGGATGTCCGGCGCAAGGGAGGCGAGCCACTCCTGGAACGCCGCGCCGCTCACCATGAAGTACACGTGGCGGCGGGCGTCGTGGTCGTCGATGATGCGCAGGACCTCGTCCAGCGCCTCGACGCTCCACGGCTCGCCGATCTCTCCCCGGCCCTTGATGTGGATGTTCATGGTGCAATGGCCGGCGAGGCGGTCCATGAGCTCCGCGAACGTGACGGGGCCGAGGCCGTGCCAGCGGTCGCCGGATTTCGCGCCGAAGTCGATCCTCCGCAACTCCGCCAGCGTGTGGTCCATCACGAGGCCCGTGCCGTTCGAAACGCGCTCCAGCGTACAGTCGTGGATCGCGATCGCGACGCCGTCGCGCGAAGGCCAGAGGTCGAACTCGATCTCCGAGGCGCCGAGGGCGACGGCGGCACCGAGGGACGGAAGCGAGTTTTCCGGGAGCGTGTCGTTGTGGATGCCGCGGTGCGCGCAGAGGCGCTTTTCGGGAAGCTCGGCAAAGAACGGGGCGATGGCGCTGCCACCGGGACGGTACTTGCAGGGGCGGCGCCCGCGCTCGACGTACTCGGGATGCGTCGAGACGACGTTGCCGACGTAGCCGGCCTTCTTGAGAAACTTGCGATGCGGGTCGAACTCGACGTCGAAGTGGCCGACGTCGTTGGTGAAAGCCCCGAGGACCTTTCCATCGGGCGCAATGGCGCAGGAGCAGCCCCCGGTCGGGGAGTCCTCGCCCATCGAGACCGAGGCGCGCAGGAGATAGGCGCCTGTGGCGTAGGCGCAGTTGCGGTTCTGAAACGAAAGCGCCTCGTGCGTGTCGGTGCGCTGGCGCGAGCAGCCAATGATCACATCGGGGCGCACATGCGCGAGCGCGGCCCACTGCTCGATGAAGTAGAAGTCATAGCAGGTGAGGAAGGCGTAGCGGACGCCGTCGATCTCCAGGATGTCCGGTGGCGAGAACGTCTTCGTGTAGGAGTCGTCGAGCTTGAGCTTTTCGGTCTCCAGCACCGGCACGTGCGCCTTGTGGTATTTGCCGACGAGGGCGCCGTCGCGGCCAAAGGCGAAGGTCGTGTTGCGAAAGCCCGTCGGCGCAGGGTCGAGGGCGTTGACGAAGACGACGGCGTTGCAGCGCCTCGCCGTCTCGGCGCAGGCGTCGAGGAGCGGCGCATGGAAACTGGCGAAGGCCTCCGCGACCTCCTCCGGCGTCGAGACGGCGCCCTGATGGTCCGCTGCCTCCGGCAGCACGATGACGTCGTCGTCGGGACCGCACGTCGCGAGGGCGTCGATCTCCCAGGCGACGCTTTCGTCGATCTTCGCCTTGTCATGCGCATACGGCGGTTGAATGACAGTGAATTTCATGGCTGATTCCTTAGGGTGATAAGACAAGGATTATACCACAGCGTTACAGGGCCAGTGCTTCCAACGGCACGGCGTACATCCCGCCGCCAAAGCTTAAGACTTCGCTTCCTGAATACAGGACAATCCCCGTGAACTCATGCCTTGCGAACTGCGAGGCAAACCATTTCAAGTGTTTGAAATCCGCCGCGCCAACCGTGCCGGACTTGACTTCGATTCCGAGGAGTGAGCCTTTCCCGTCTTTTACAACGAAATCGATCTCATGCTTGTCACTGTCACGGTACTGGGTAAGTTCGTATTCCAGATTGAGATCCACAAGCGCCGCCAGCTCATGATAGACCCATGTCTCCACAAGCTTCCCGCAGGCATCGTCGTCATAATACACGGACTCCTCGTCCCAGCCAAGGAGGTTTGCCAGAAGACCTGCGTCCGACGCATAGTACTTTGTCCTTTTTCCCAGTTTGGCGTAGTCACTATCAGCCCATGGCGGCACACCGTCGAAAAGATAAAGCGCCGTTAGGGCCGACAGGTACGTTCCAGCGGTTTCTTTGCTGAGGCCGGAGGCCGCGCACATGTCCTTCATTTCAAAGAACTTCGAGGAATATGCAAGAAGCCAACGGGCTACAGTTCGGAGTGAATCAAGTTTTCGTATTTCGGTTACGTCCTGAATATCCTTTTTCAGCAGATCGTCAAGATACTCATGGTACCAGGCGACGCGCGATCTTACGTCAAACCCCATCGGTTCGGGATAACCGCCGCAAAACGCGCAGTGGATTACATCGCGCTTGTCGAATTTTTCCGTATGCTGCGGAAAGTCATGAGCAAAAGCACGGTTGAGGAAATCACCGGCCCCTCCCTTCTGTTCGCCAAGGGTTACGGTACGAAGCCTCACCCGCCCCAGGCGTCCCGCCAAAGAATCCGATACGGCTTTTACAAAGTTGAGGTTGGAACTTCCCGTGATCAGATACTGCCCGCGCGAACTGTCGTGGTCAACCTTGATCTTAATTGCGTTCAGCAATTCAGGTGCCTTCTGAATTTCGTCTATGACCAGCGTTTTGCCGTCACGGCGATCCACAAAGGACATGGGATCGTCCTTGGCCGCTTTCAGGAACATGGCGTCATCAAGCACAAGGTGGCGCATCGTTCCATCGGACACATACTCGGCCAGTGTGGACTTGCCACATTGCCTTACGCCTGTCAGATGAACGCCCCTGCGAACAGCTAGATTCCGGCGCAACTCGTCCTCCTGCCATCTCCTTATCATAGTTTCTTCTCCTTGACAGTGGAAAATTGTATCACAGAATCCGGTTAAAAGTCAAATAGAACTCTGATTAAAAAGCAAACGGAGTTCTGGTTAAAAGAAGAATACATCAATGATTATAAGTCAAATAGCATGGCTTCAGACGCGACCACGCGAAACTGGGTCTGGAGCCGCGGGGGAGGGCGATTCGACACGGAGCGAGCCGCCGTCGAGTTCGACGCGCACGGGGCCGGCGCACGTCGGGATGACGGCGCGCAGGCGCTTGAGCGGCCCTGGCTGCGGGGCGACGAGGATGCGCGAAAATCCGGGGGCGAGCGGCCTCACGCCCAGCAGCCCCCACGCCACCGCCGAGAGCGCGGTCGCGCCCCACGAGTGGTTCCAGTCCATGTTGGGCTTGACGCCCATGTTCCACGCCTCGGCGGTGATCGTGGCGCCCATGCGCATCATCCCCAGCCAGCCGCGGTCGCCGTCGGCCACGAGGAGCCGGAAGGCGGCGTCGGCGCGCCCCGCGGACGCGCCAGGGCGCGTCCCTACCAGAAGGATATTATTCTGCAGTTCACAGCCCCGCGGCGTATTGCTCCAGTTTGGTGCGGGCTTCGTCGCAGATGGACGACGATTCGCTGATTCTTGCGGCGTCCGGGAAGTTCTTCCAGTCCTCAAGGATGCGCGCGGCGGCCGCCGCCAGTTCCGGTGTGGGCTTTTCGGAACGCATGATGCGCGTGTAGTCGTTGGCGTTCCGCTCCCAGCGTACGTTGCGGCTCTTCACGGGATCGTCCTTGACCGCTTCGGCGGCCTTCTCAAGCCAGATGGCGCCATGCTCGAATAAGTCCGTCGGCAGGGCCGGAGAGTCGAGCACGCCCCACATCATGAGCGGGACTTCCGTCTCGTTGCGCACGCGCGAGACGGCGTGAAGTTCCTCCATGTAGCGGCGCATCCACAGCCCGGCCTCGCCATAGTACCGATTGTAGAAGCGCGACAGCAGCGGTTTGAGCGGTTGCCTCGGATTCCAAAGCAAGTGTCCCAGCAAATAGAGCTTGAGGGTTTCGCCAGCCTGATGCCGCGACGGCAGAGGCCCCTGCTCAAAGACCTCGGTCACGCCGCAGTCGAGGAACGTTTCGAGGTTCCCCTTGAGCGAATAGATGTTCGGAAAGGCGTGCAGCTTGTACTGGAAGTTCATCGTGTAGTCCCAGAGATGCACCCGGTTCCCCGTAATCGCGCACCAGGTGCGCAGGTCGTCGACGAAATACCGTCCGCGCGAGTGGAAGCGCGACTCGGTGAGCGGACGCGAGAAGTCGCACTGGTCGGTGCAGAGGCACACCATCACGTTGTCCCGCGGCCGGAGGTGCTTCGGCGGCTTAACCGTGTACTGATAGGCCAGCGTCTCGACGATGACGTCGGGATACTTCTTCGCCACGGCCTCGGCGACGGCGTTCACGAACGCGAGGTTCGATCCCGCCGGCGACTCCTCGCGCCTGTCGATGGCGGTGCAGCTCTCGCACTCGCAGTGGTCCCAGCAGTCGCTCTGCGACACGCCGAAGACCTTCTTCTCCGGATAGACCTTGGCGATGCGGTCCAGCAGGTTCGAGGTGACGATGCGCAGCACGTCGGGGTTGGTCAGGCAGAGGTTGGCGTTCCATTCCCCCTTGCGCTCGCCCTTGACGAGGGCGTAGTATTCGGGATGTTCCTTGAAGTACTTCTCCGGCGGCATCAGCCGCGTAAACGTGTGGCACTTCCAGAGCCACTGGTCGAACGGATCGTCCTCGTTCAGCTTGAGCTTCGCGGCGAAGTCAGGCCTCTCACGGGCATCGGAATAGTAGCAGTCGCGGATTGCGAAGGCCGGCTTGCAAAGACGGTCCAAATCGCGCGGTACTTGAACAAGATCCTGATGAGGGACGAAATCCTGGTCAGGCGTAAGCCAGTCGCAGTCGCAGTAGTTCTCCAGGAAGTCGTACACGCCGAAGAGGACGGCCCGTTCGTCGTCACCCTCGATGTGGAAGTCGTCCCCGGCCGTGCGGAAACGGAACGCGTCGCGACCAAGGCCCGGCTTCACCGCAAGACATATCGCGTGAAGCGCCGTCTCGCCACTTGCCAAGGGTACGTCAACGTCCGTCAACTGCCTGATGTACCGCGACAGTTCGCGCGCCGCATGGACGAGGTTGGACGACGCCCCCTCCTGGACGCGGATCGCGTGCGTCGCCGCCTCCCCGCGCCGGGCCAGTACCAGATACTGGTCTTCGCCAAAAGCCGACGTGCAAAGCATTCCCGCCATGATCAAGGTGCCAATTCGCATCTCTTTTCTCATTCAACACCTACTTGACGACGATGACAAATCCCCTTTTCAATTTCGGTTCAAGAGGTTCGATTCCAATCATGTCGTACGCCACCCAGTCGGTGTCGCCGTCGGTGCGCGAACAAGGCAGGAAATCCAAGGTGATTTCATTGTCACCGTCCTGGAAGGCGTTCAACTCCACGGGGATGTCAAATGTCTGTATGTGGTGCTGCTCCGTGTGCCATGTAACCGAAGAGTTGGTATAGACCGGCATGCTGTTCACATACGTCACAATGGAATTGGTCATCGGCATGTTGCCGACCCAGCAGGTGGCGTAGCGCATCCGCATGCCGAACTTCTCCGCCGCGCCCTTCGGCAGATTCCAGAAAATCCTCAGAGGCGTGTCGGAGTTGGCGGTCCGGGCAGACCAATAATCGTACTCCTTGAAGTTCCACGTCTCAAGATGCCATGGCGTTCCAGAGCCAGCACGACCGATTTCATACGGGTTTCCATCGACAAGTCCAACCTGCCATCCGCCGCCAAGCTCAATCACGTCGAAGATGACATCGCCGGTGCCGTCGGCCGTACGCGTGAGCGTCAGCACGTGGTCGCCCTGCGTGAAGTTCTCCGGCTTGATGTAGAAGTAGGACGGCCTCGCCGCCGCCCCCGTACCACGAGGAAGGGCCTTGAACGAACCCAACCCGTTGCCGTCGAGCGCGACGGCGATCCTGCCCATGGCCGACCCCTCCTGCGGGGAGAAGCGAAGCCAACGCGCCCTGCCGACGGAATAGGCTTCGACCGAGAACGGGATGCGAAACGCCGTCCCTTTCGTCAATGTCGTTGGGAAGGGACGCTTGTCGGAGACGAGCGGATCGAGCGTGACAGTCTCCCCGGCAGACGGCGCCGCGCCGCCGTACATCTCCGACGTGCAGTCCTCTTCGCCAATGCGGAACGTGTTCGGCGATCCGTTGCCAAACGCCTCAAGCACCTCGCGGTCGGAGAGCGTGCGATTCCACATGGCGAACATCTGGATATCGCCGCAGAAATTGTCCGATCCATTACGAACGCCGTATGCACGCGGGCCACCCAGACTGATTGTGGCGGGTATGAAGTTCGTCGAATAGCTGCCGTGGTTCCCCGGCACATAGTAGGTCTGACTCCAGCGGACACCATTCGTCGTCGCGCAAGACATGCGCCACGTCGGTCCTTCCACGGTTAGGGCGACTTCCATCCATTCGTTTGTCTTGACTGCCGGTATCCCCGTAAACGCCGTGTTGCCAGCACCACCGCCTATGAGGGCTCCTACATAATATGGAGACGTGAAGTCCGATGTCCATCCGCTCTGACAAAAACCGATGCGCAACTCCCTGGCTCCGCCAAGATCCTTAGTAATGATGCCCAAAAGCCAAGACCCGCCCCAGTTATACTGGAAACAGTCCTCTATGCGGCAGCGAAACAGGACCGACCAGTTGTTTCCTGTGATCGGGCAACCTCCATCCGCGAACAAATCCATGCGCTGCGCATAGGGTGCATCTGGGTTTCCACTTGAAGTCTGCGGCAGATACAGGCAGGGCCACTTAACCGTCTTGTTGCCCCACGCCGTGAAATGGACGTCGTTCGTGCGAATCTGGAAGCCGGAATTTTCGTACACGGTCTGATTGCCGGTCGCCAAGCTGACAACCTGACTGTCGGAATAGGCGAGTGCGCCATGCCGCGCATCAGGCAGTTCGCTCGCCGTGCTTGTGCCGTCGCACTTGACCTGCACTGGGTATCCGACATTGCCGTTCCACTTGCCGTCTCCGTTCAGATCGACCGGCCCGTTCATCCAGAGAACAGCGTCCTTCCATACGCTTCCGCCGTATGAGGTGGTCGGAACGGTCGTTGCCGCGACCGTAAATGCAGCGGATGCGGCGAGGGAGCGTAGTGTTTTTGCGTTCATGGTTTCTCCTGTTGTAGATGAAAGTGGAGGAGTGGAGGAATGGGGGAATGGAGGAGTTGATGGGGCGGCTGCAGATTGCCGGTCGTCGGTCGCAGTACTCCCCCAGTCGCCTTCGGCGACAGCCCCCTCTCGGAGGGGGCTTGAATCTTGCGCACCATATCCCCCCTCCGAGAGGGGGGTGCCCTCGGAGAGGGCGGGGGGAGTATTCCGTGCATCGCCCACGGCGGTCACGACCGCCGCGCCGATGGCTGTGAGCGCCGCGAGGGCGAGTATAATCAGCAGCGCTTTGCCTCCTGGCTTCTTCGCGGCGGCTCCGAGTTTGGCGGCGAGAAGCATCCGGGCATAATGGAGACGCCAGGCGATGGTGCCCGTGGGGACGGCAAGCACCTTTGCGGCCTCGCGCACGGGGACATCCATGAAATAGTGCATCACGACCGTCTTGCGAATGTCGGCGGGCAACGTGTCGATGGCATCGCGCAGAATGCCGGCGTCCACCTCGCGGAAGAGCCGTGCCTCGGCGTCTTCATCCATTGCGTTTTCGACGGTCTCGCTGTCCGCCGCCTCGATGGAGCGAGATTTGCGCCGATTGTCCTTGGCGTGGCAGTCGACGAGAATCTGGCACATCCAGCCGAAGAGGGCGGGGCGGGAAATGAGCGAATCAATGTTGGCAACCGCCTCGGCGAGGGTGCGGTTCACCAGTTCCTCCGCATCGCCTTCGTCGGAACACAGCCGTCGCGCAAGCGCCAGCAACCCCGGCTTGCATTCGCTTTCAAGCCGTTTTGCGCCTTCTTCGGGATGGATGCGGATTTCGTCTATGAGGGTCATGGGCGGCGGATATGTAAAATCCTCCGCTAATTATAGTACCCGATTCCCCCTGTTTTGTTTGGATGGCCTAGTTGCAGGATGACACCATGGCTATTGTCTGGCGATGCCGAAAAGCTCGACTGCCGGGATAATCGCCGCGAAATAGTTTTCGTCGGCCACCAGAGGCGAAAGCAAACCGTCGTAAACAAGAACGGGCCTCACTGATAGCCGCTGGTCGTAGCCGAGTCGCGACACTTTTTCCTCCACCTCTTCAATGATGTCTTTGCCAATCTCCCTTTGGCGCTTGATTTCGACAACATACAGCGAGCGTGTCGTCTGGATAAGGCAGTCTATTTGGCATCCGCGTTCCCGGTCATTTGGATATTTCCTGAAGGGCGACATGGAGAGAATCCTGGCATTGTCCAGATGCAGCTTTGACACAAGCGAGGGAAGCGCGCCAAGAATCAGGTTCTCAAACTGCATTCCCAGAATCGAGTCCCATCCCGGAAGCCGTTCCAGCGATTCAAAGCGGTATGTGCCGTCCTCTATCATGCCACGCCGTGGAAGAATGGTCTGGAGATAGAAGCGGACGTAATTGTCGCTTATGCGGTAGCGCACCTCCTGCCGCAGTTCGCCGGTTTTTGGATTGAGCCCTCTTTCGCAGGCAACGAAACCGGCCTGCGAAAGATCGTCCATGGCATCGGCGAGATGCCCGTTCCGGTTTTTCCCGAGCGCATTGGCGATTTCGCTGACCGTCATGGAGCGCCCGGCGAGAGCCATCAGAATTTTCTTGCGCTCGGAGGAGCGGCGGTCATACAGTTCGTCGAACATCAAGTCGAAATCCTTGAAAAGATAGCCTTCCTGCGAGAAGCAGGACCGGCGCAAGGATTCGTCAACCGTCAACGAGGGGTCGATTTCCTCAAGGTACCGGGGGACGCCCCCCGTAACGGAGAGCATGTCGAAGAGTTCGCGGGAAGAAAGCCTTCTCGCCGCGCCTCCCCAGAAGGACAGGCAATCCGCAACAGGCAATTCCTTCAAAACGATGTCTGCCGAAGGCCTGCCGAGAAAGCCCCCGTTTTCAAGGATGTTCTCGCGAATCCAACCTGAGACACTTCCGCAGAGAAAGAGAATCAAGTCCGGGTGCTCGTGGAAGTAATTGTCCCATGCGATCTTCAGCATCCCCGGAAAACTCGAGTCGTAATGCCCCATCCAGGAGATTTCGTCCAGCAGCAGCACCGTCCGGCGATCATCGGTTATTTCATCATCAAGGTCTTTGAAAGCCTTTAGCCAATCGACGATTTCATAGCTCTTGCCGCTTTGCAGTTGCAGCTGGGAGTAGAACCCCTTGAGCTGGTCCTTGCTCGACTTTGCCGTCTTTGGGGAGAGCCCCTCGATCTTCAAAAACCTTGCGTTCGAGAGAGCGGCAAAATGTTCCACAAGCGTGGATTTCCCAATGCGTCTGCGGCCGCGTATGGTCACAAGGGATGTTCGTGTGACCTTGTTCCAAAGCCCGTTAAGCTGGTCCAATTCCTTCAAGCGACCGACAAACATAGATTCTCCATTTCAGTCATAATATTCTAGCAGACCGCTGGAAACATTTCAAGAGAAATGGGCACAAGTTGCGAAAATCTTTAATCTTGTGCCCAAATCGATGGATTATACGGGCACAAGTTGGTATATTTTCAAAACTTGTGCCTCTATCGGCAGCACCATTCCAAATCCCCGGAATTTCATCGTTTCACGTCAGCTACGTTTTTGAGGACGATGTCAACCGCCTCGGGATGGCTGGACGGCGTGACAACGTTCCCGCGCAGATCCAGCCCCGTGCAGCCGACGACGCGGATCCCGTTCAGCGAGCCTGTAATCGTGTTGTCCGTGATTGCGACGTCCCTGTGGGAATCGGTCGGCAGTGGCTTGCGGGCGCCATTGTTGCCGGCCAGCCACACCCCGCCGTCTTGTCGGCTTCAATGAATTCGGAATTGACGAACCTGGGGAACTTACCTCGCGAAGCCGTCGAGCAGTGCGCGCTTACGTGGCGTTTCCGATGTGGCGGGGACCATGTCGCTGGACGTAGGCTTCGCGATGCCTTCGGGAACGACCTTGTCCACGTCCCAGATGGGAGATTCGCGGAAGGCGTGGTAGGTCCAGTCCCAGCCATACTCCTCGAAGAGGTCGATGCAGTCGCGGAGGTAGTTCTCCGCGCCCGGGGCCCAGGCGGCGGCGCTGAACTCGCCCACGTAGATGCGGCACTTGTGCCTGATCTGGAAGTCGCGGATGGGCTGGAGCGCCCTGCGAAGCCAGTCCTTGTTCCAGGTCTCCCCCGTCAAGGGGTCCCTCCCCGGCCACGTGAGCGGTTGCTCCGGCGTGCTGTAGGAATTGCTATTCACGCCCTGGTGCGTGAACCCGCCTGGCAGGTAGACATGCGCCTGGTAGATCACGTTGTCCATCGCGAGGGGCGAGAGGTAGCGGAAGGCCGGGGCCGAATTGGCGAGGTTGGCGGCGAAGACAATTGGCGTGGCGGGGTCGATTTCGCGGACGGCCTCGGCGGCTCGGCGCTGAAGATCCCAGTAGTTGTGCTTCACGGGGCCGCGCTGGGTGGGCTCGTTGACGAGGTCATAGCCGTATAGGGAGGGATTGCCCTTGAACCGGGTCGCTATGCGGCGCCAGGTCTCGACGAAGGCGTCGGCGAAGCGGTCGTCGTTGAACATGTTCATCTCAAGCGGCTGGCCTTCGCGCTCCCCCCACTTGCCGCCAGGGAGGGCGTGGAGGTCGATGCAGACCTTCATGCCGCGCGCGCCGCACCACCGCAGTACGTTTTCAAGGTTGTCGAGGCGGCGGTCCACCCAGCGGCCGTATTCCGCGAGGTCCTGGTTGTCGTTGATCTTGTGCCAGTTGCGGGTGATCTGGAAGCGGATGAGCGTCGCGCCCCACTGGTGGAGCGTCTCCACGTCGTCCTCGGTCATGTTGCGCCCGGGCGACATGACGCCGCGCAGCGGCTTGCGCCGCTGCGCGGTAGTGACGAGTGACGAGTGACGAGTGACGAGTGCATTTCCTTCGCATTCACTACCACTTGTCACTCTTGTCTTGTCACTCGTCGCTGCGTGAACGAGGACTTCGTCGTCAGGATACTTGACGACGAAGTCCCCGTTCACGCGCGGGATGCCGAGATCCTCGCTCTCGATGCGGAGGGAGGTGAGGTCGAACTCGGCGTGGCCGGTGCAGCCTTGAAGCCCCAGGACGACGGTGGCCTTGCCGTCCTTCGGCAGGCCTTTCGCGTTGAGCCAGTTCACCCGCACCACCGTCTCGCGCCAGTCAAAGGTGCCAAGCGGGAACTGGCATCCCGGCCATGCCTTGCGTCCGTCAACTTCGGAGACATAGCGGAACATCGTCTTGACGCCGTTCCAGTTGCGGTCGGGTTTCGTGATGTCGCGGGCGCGGACGCGGACGCGCATCACCACGGCGTGGGTTGCGGCGAGAAGCGGCGAGAGGTCGATGTCGGCCTCGCAGTGGGCGTTCGCCTCGACGTTTGTGTTCGGGTCTCCCGGCGGGACGTCGACGACCAGGATGTTGTTCTCGTCGATGCGGGCGCACTTTGGCAGCCGCCAGTTGAACTGCGGCGTCTCGGCGGCGAGAACCGTGGCGGCGGTGATCGCAGCGAGGACCAGGGACAAGGGACTGGCTGACTTCATTAGCGCACCACCATTATGAACGCCGGCTTGAAGAATCGGGCGAGAACCGTCACGGTGCCGTCGGCGTTGGCGCGTGTCGAAAACTTGACGGAATACCCCCGCATCCTCCTGGCGGAGAGATTGAGCGACTGCGCCTTAACGGCATCGGCGACGGTTGCCACGGCAAACGTCTCCGTCAGGTCGCCTTCGGGTGCGTCGTCGGGGAAGTCGAACGCGACGGGGAGCGCCCCGCCGAAGGGGTTCGCCGAGAGATCGACCGCGCCGTAGTCCGCGATGTCGCCCGTCACGGCAGGGTCGACAAGCAGATAGGCGCCGTCTTGGAAGGAAACGGCGACACCGTTCACGGCGTTGGTGGAGCGAACCTGGAGGAAGCCCTGCTCGACGGAGAGGGTGGCCGTGGCACCGGAGGCGATGCGGGGGGCACCGTCTAGGGCAAGGGTTCCGGCGCCGGTCTTGCGGGCCGTGCCATCCCAGGTGATGTCGTTCGATATTGCGAGCGTGACATTCTCCGGCGCGGCGAAGCCGGCGTTGCCGGTAACCTTGACGCCTCGGTTCGCGACGTTGAAATCGACATCGTTGCGAGCCTCTAGGACGGAGTAGTCGGTCAGCTCCAATGCGTCGGCGCGGAAGGCGTCCAGCGGTCCGCCGAGATTGCGCGCGTCCGTCACGAAGACGCGCTCGTGCGTGTAGGAATCCGTTCCGGGCGTGACGTTGTTGACGTTCGCATAGACCTTGATACGCCCGGTGTAGTTTGTGTTGAGGGCGGTGAACTCTATGTCGCCGTATGGGTTGCCCGAACCGCTGCGGCCCATGACGTAGAGCGTTCCCGATCCAGAGACCTCGGCGGCAATGGTGTTGAGGCCGCGCATGTAGGCCTGGATCTTCTGCGGGTATGTGTCGCTCGAAGAGCGGAGGTAAAGCGAACCTCGCAGATACGACGGGACGCCGGCAAGCGAGAGGATGTATGTCGTGTTTACGGAAAGGTTGAGGACGGGGAAGGTGATATCCTTTGAGCAGGGGTAGATGGTGCCGCCTTGATTAACGACCAATGCGTCTCCGGCGAATACGAAGGGCGTCGCGGTGTTAGGATAGTACGGGGTGCGGATGCATGGCCAGGCATTTGCCGCGAGTCCGCCAATGCCGGCCGAGGCGACGTACATTTTGCCGGCATGCGGCGCTTCGCCGGAATGCCATGACGCGTCATTGGTGAGGGCGGAAGGAAGCGCTTGCGAAATGGTGGTGCCCGCGCTGTCATTTGCGATTAGGTAATCGTGGGCGTCTTTACGAATCGTCAATTGCCATGCGCCGTTCACGAGGTTCGTGGAGAGTGTGCAGGGCGGAATGCCGTCCACGTCGGGGCAGACGAAATTCTCCAATGGGATTGTCCCTTTCGATGCGGGGAGCGTCAGTGCCACCCATTCGTAGGCGTCTAAGCCGGAACCTAAATAGGGGTGTGTGCCCAGTTTGACAATCGCTCCCTTTTCAACGGTCAGCGATTCGGTCACGGCGATTTTCCCGCACTTGCTTTCGGCAACCTTGTTGTTCACGAGCAGAACGGATCCAGCCTTGAGTTCGAGTCCGGACGTCGTGTAGGTCCTGTCGGTGTAGCGAGCTCGGATCTGCGCGTCTTTCTGGACAACAGTTGTTCCGCCCATGGTAATGCTTTCGAAGACGGCCGAGACCGGCACGGCATCGTACGCGCCCCCTGCCAAACCACCGCTGACTATCAATTTGCCGTAGAACTCGGCCATGCCGCCGGTGATCGTGAACGTGTCATTCGCCGCAGGCATGGAGGCGTTGCCGCCCGCGCAGAGCATCAGCGCCGTGCTGGCCGCGCCCTTGATGGGCGCCGAAATCGTGACGGTGTTGTTCGTGTTCTTGGATGACGATGTCACCTCCGCGGCAACTACTTGGAAAGGCTTGCTTTCGGGCGAACACACCGTCAGGGGACCAGTTGTCCGCGACTGCGCGGTTGCGCCGATGTTCGGGGAACGGTTGCTTTCCCACGGCCGGAAGTGGCCGTTGTTGAGATAGGCACCGCCGTTGGCGAAGTTGATGTTGTGGCCGACTTGGGCGTCGGCACGTTGGATGATCATGTCGCCTGCAGTCCCGCCGACTTCGCCGAATGAGATTGTATTGCCGTTGAACGACCTGTCATAGCGGACGCGAATGTATTTTCCGTTTTTCACGACATAGTCGTTGTCGGTTGACGGAGCAGCACCTGGAGTGGCGGCCGAGGCGTTCCAGGCATCGAAGCTGGACTTACCTGAACCGTCGCTCGTGGTGAGCGTGAGCGTCGCGCCGGAGGCTGGAATTGCCGTCTGCATGGCGAGCGCGGTTGCAAGGACTGCGGCGGATTTTGCGGCTGTGGTTGCGTTCATGTGTTCTCCTGATGTGTGGTTATGGGTCTTGGTCGTGGATGGGTAGGGCCGCCGCGTAAAGCGGGAGCGAGACAAGTTCAAAGGCGTTTCCGTCGCCAAGCGGCACTGTCTGGCGACCTCCCTTGCCAGCGTCAAAGCGAATGGCGCGGCGAAGGCGCTTTTCGGTGATCATCTGGCGCAAAGCCTTGAGGGAGCCGCTTGCGCCGGCCTTGACTTCAACTGGCAGAACTTCCGTACCGTTCTCGATGACGTAATCGACTTCGGCGTTGTTTTTCGCGCCTTCGCGCAACCAGTAGTTCAGCCTCGGATTTTCAAAGTCGCCCCGGCGGAAGAAGAGATGCTGTCCGACGAACTGCTCCGCAATCTTCCCCTCGTTGACGAGCGCCGTGCCGTCAAGGTGTTCGATGTCGCGCAGGGAAAGCCCGTTCACCCTGTTCATCAACCCTACGTCAAGGAAAAGGAGTTTCCTGACCTCCGGCCGCTCTTCCGCCCCCAGGGGAATGCCGCCGGCGTCCGAATGGACGACGGGGCACACAATCCGCGCCTTCACGAAAAGATCGAGTATGGAAGAGACCTTCGCCGCCCTATGTTCGCGTGAATAGTTGACGAACTTCACTTTCTCGCCCACATGCGCCGGCACCGAGAGAAGGATGCGTTGCATCAGGGCGAGGTCGGCACCGCTGGCATATTTTGCGAAGTCGTCCACGTAAGTGTCGATAATCCGCGCATGGACGGCGGAGACCTGGGCCATGTCGCCCGTGTCAATCCAGCACTGGGCCGCTTCCGGCATCCCGCCGGCGAAGACGAACCGCCTGACGAGTCCGAGGAGTTTCTCGTGCGCCGCGTCCGAAAGTCCCTCGCGAATCGCGCCAGGGTCGAGCAAACCGGCAAGATAGCCGTCCTGTGCCGCGACGAACTCCTGGAATGAGACCGGGCCAAGGAACATGTACTGCACCCTTCCGACCGGCATGGAGAATCCATGTTGCGCCAAGGCGAATTCAAGAAGCGAACCGGCTGAAACCACAGGCAACACGGGCATTTCCTCGTAGAGGTAGCGGAGCGCGTCGATTGCCTCCGGGATGGCCTGGATTTCATCAAGAAAGAGAATCTGCCCCGGCCGAGTCACATCGCGGGAGAGCGTGTCCGAAATCTCGCGGCAGATTCTCCGGGGGTCCAGCGAACGGAACGCCGGCGTCAAGTCCAGATGCCGGTATAGATTCAGCTCGTTGAGGACGAGCCCCTCGCCGGCGACGAAATCCCGAACCAGCGTCGATTTTCCGACCTGTCGCGCGCCGCGAATCACGAGCGGATGCCTGTTCCGCCCGTGATACCATTCCTTCAAGCTTCTTTCCGCCGTTCGCTTCATTAAACACTGTCAAATTCTGTCAACACATCTGACAAAACAGCCCCCTGTTTTATCAGACATATTGATTTTTCTGACTCTTATTCTAGCAAATCTTTGTAGTTTCGGCAACAGAAATCGAAGTGAGGTGTCGGGACGGACAGTTGGCCGAGTATAAATCCATTCCATACATCACTATGCTTTGGTTTAATCCATTCCATAGCGCTATATGGAATGGTGTTGACAATCCCTAGTAATTATGTTAGTCTTTTTTGCATGAAGGACATTCCACGGCTCTATTCGGACATCGTCAGGCGTCACCTTGCTCGTGACCGCCAAATGGTTTTCGTTTCTGGTCCGAGGCAGGTCGGGAAGACAACGCTTTGCGAGGGTTTTTCCGACCTCTACTTGAATTGGGACAACTCGGTCCACAGGGCGATCATTCTTGGCGGGGAGGAAAAGATCGCGGCATTTGCCGGTCTCGATATCGCCCGCGCCGAACCACCGATTCTCGTTTTGGACGAAATCCATCACTATGACGGTTGGAAGCGACTGCTGAAGGGCTTTTTCGACATCTACGGGAAGCGAGGCAAGGTACTGGTCACCGGTTCCGCGCGGCTCGACGTTTTCAAGCGCGGCGGGGACAGTCTGATGGGACGCTATTTCCCTTATCACATGCATCCGCTCTCCATCGGTGAACTTCTTCGTCCGGTTCAGCCCGAATCGGAAACCTGCAAACCGCAGGATCCCGGGGCAGACATCTGGGACTCCCTTTTGGCCTTTGGCGGCTTCCCAGAGCCGTTTTTGCGCGGCGAGTCAGCCTTCCTCGCGCGGTGGAACCGACTGCGCTTCGAGCAGCTTGTACGGGAAGACATCCGCAAAGACACGGAAATCAGGGCCCTTGACCAGTTGGAATCCTTCGCCAGGATTTTGGCCGGGCGTTCCGGAGAGCAACTGGTCTGGACATCGCTCGGTCAAGAGGTCATGGTCGGCGAAATCACCGCGCGAGAGTGGACCGCCACGCTGGAGTCCTTCTTCTTCGGGTTCCGCGTGACGCCCTGGTCGCGGAATGTCGCCGCAGCCATACGGAAGACGCCGAAATGGTATCTTCGGGATTGGTCGCGCATTGCCGACCCGGGCAAGCGCAACGAAACCCTGCTGGCCTGCCATCTGTTCAAGGCCTGCCAGCTTTGGACGGACTTGGGTTTTGGCGAATATACGCTTCACTATGTCCGTGACAAGGGGGGAAAGCACGAAGTGGATTTCCTGGTCGCAAAAGACGAGCAACCATGGATGCTTGTCGAATGCAAATCGGGGAAGACATCGCTTTCCAAATCTCTTCTTACCATCCAGGACGCGCTCAAGGCGCCGCATGCGTTTCAAGTTTCCTTCGCATTGCCCTTCGAGGACGTCGATTGCTTTGCCCTTGACCGGCCAGCCGTCGTCTCCGCGCGGACGCTTCTGTCGCAACTGCCCTAGGCGTAGGATGGCACTTGTTACCGATGGGCGCTATTCCAGTCAGGTGGCGGCCGAGATAGGATTTTTTGTGGTACAATGATGGTATGACAAATAAAAAGGACAACGGGGCATACCGTCCGCCATACACCGTGAGCGATAAGGCAATCGCGCTTGTCGGAGACATCTCCGCCGCTATCGAGCGCTTCAAAATCGCCTTGGAAGGTCCGGATGGCGTCCGGCTCCGAAGGATCAACCGCATCAAGACGATTCGCGGCACCACGGCCATCGAGGGCAACACGCTCACCGAGGAGCAGATTACCGCCGTTCTCGCGGGAAAGCGCGTCGCCGCCCCAGCCCGCGAAATCGCCGAGGTCAAGGGCGCCCATGCCGCATACGAGCTGCTTGGAGGAATCGACCCCTATTCGCTCAAGGACATCCTTCGCGTCCACAAAGTGATGATGCAGGGACTGGTTGAAGGCGCCGGCGCCCTGCGGACGAAAGGCGTCGGGGTCGTGGATGGCCTGGGCAACGTCATCCACATGGCCCCGCCGGCCGGACGCGTCCCGGAACTTGTCGCCAACCTTCTTGGCTGGGCACGGGCCTCCGAGGCGCATCCGCTCATCAAAAGCTGCGTCTTCCACTACGAGTTCGAATTCATACACCCCTTCCTCGACGGCAACGGGCGAATGGGACGCTTCCTCCAGACCGCCATGCTCGGTGTCTGGAATTCGCTCTTCCACGCCGCACCGATCGAGAACATGGTCTATGCCGAGCAGGCCGGCTACTACGAGGCCATAAATGCCTCGACCGACCGCGCCGATTCCGGCCCCTTCATCGACTTCATCCTCGAACGCATTCTCGCCACGATCCGCGAAAAGGGGACGCCGGTGGAAGCCGGGGAGACCGATGGCGAAACGGTGGAGAAAACTAGCCTGAAAACTAGCCTGAAAACTAGCCTGAAAAATAGCGAAAGGATACTGTCCGTCATGAAGGCCAGGCCGGACGTGACAGTACCCGAACTTGCAGATGCAACAGGGCTCTCAATCGCCGGCGTAAAGTGGAATCTCCGCAAACTCAAGGCCGCCGGCCGCCTCCGCCGCGTCGGCCCCGACAAGGGCGGCCACTGGGAAGTTGTTGGTGGGGAAGAACGCGGAGTACACTGAAATCGCGCAGAAGGCGCGGAGCAAACATTAATAACTCAGCGTTTTCCGCGTGGATTCCGCGAATTCCGCGTTCTTAAGCGGTACGGGGCTGGGAATAAACATTGAAAGTGTTGAAAGCCCCTTCGGGGACATTGAAAGTGGGGCGAAGGTTTTCAATGTCGGCGAAGCCGTTTTCACGGTTTTCAATGTTAAAACCTCCCAACCTCCCACTCTCCTTTCTCCCAGAAAGCGCCGCAGGCCAATAAATTCTTTGTGTGCGTGAATAATCAACACTCTCCAAAAAAGAACGTTGTGGTATACTATTCCCTGACAATTTGACCTTTCCGCGCCGTGCGCGGAAAGGATGTGCGTAAGCGCATTTTTGGCTTCAAGAGAAAACCGCTAATTTTCACGAAGGATGCCGGAAATGTGGCTGCGCAAGGTGCGTTCAGCGCGCCTTGCGTGCCCGTTTTCCGTGTTTCCTTCAGGCTCTTAGCGGTGCCTCTCTTGAGATACGAAAGCGAGGCACGCTTTTCATGGCAGGAAAGACGAAGGACAACGGGGCAAACGGCGCGCGTTCGGCGGCGGCGATCTTCAAGGCCCTCGATGACAAGATGTGGAAGCCCGGCGGCGGATGCAGCAGCCCGCTCGACTACATGGAGCAGTCCAGCTGGCTTCTCTTCCTCCGCTACCTCGACGCCCGCGAGGAGGACCGCCGCATGGAGTGCGAACTGCGCGGCGACCCCTACGAACCCGCCCTCCCGAAACCGCTCCGCTGGTCGTCGTGGGCGTGGCCGACGCGTCGCGACGGCTCCTTCGCCTACGACAGC
>JAEEGF010362060.1_pt1 | contig 18763 bp, 14 predicted proteins | sample 9134171 | NCBI WGS metagenome assembly JAEEGF01 (sample SAMN16246542, study PRJNA631951) | gut metagenome | biome: gut microbiome; feature: rumen; material: AP-attached | host: Bos | place: Iran: Karaj | collected 2018-10
GTACCGGCAAGCGTATCTCTATCCCCGATACACGTGGTATCATCGACGCTATTCTCGATGGCAGCATCCTGAAGGCTGAGACCAAGAAGATTCCTTACTTCGACTTCGAGGTTCCCACAGCTCTGCCCAACGTGAATCCCGCTATCCTTGATCCTCGCGACACTTATGCTAACGCATCTGAGTGGGAGGAGAAGGCTAAGGATCTGGCTGCTCGCTTTATCAAGAATTTCGGCAAGTACACCACTAATGAGGCTGGTAAGGCTCTCGTTGAGGCTGGTCCGAAGCTCTAATATACTATTATTAATATAATAAGAAATATGGGACTGCGCTTGCAGCCCCATATTTTTTGTTACGTTCAAACAGTTCTCACACCGCTTAGAATGTCTTCCTATGGATTGAAAGATTGATAAGACCGTCGCCTTATCCCTTGTCGACGATAACCGTGGGAGTGTCGTGATAGCGGCCGACAACCAGAAGCGTCTTGCGGGTCTTGTAACGGTAGAGTCCCGATAGTGTTGTCACCACCAGTTCGTAGCTGCGGCCTATCTCAAGCTGGTCGAGTGTCAGCAGTTGACTGTATTTTTGTGCTTCCTTCGGTTTGAATTCATAGAACACACTGTCAGGGATGAGCACCGTCTGGGGGTCATCCAGGTTAAGTGTGGTCGAGAAGGTGCCTTCAGGCGAACTGATGCCGGTAAAGACGAAGTGGACCTTGCTGCCACAATAGGTACGCAATAGCTCGAAGCTGGCGCTGAGGCGATCGACGTCGTAAACCATGATGCAATGCAGCCCGGGCCATAGCTGCTCCACCATCTGCGTTCCGATGTGGTGAAGCTCCATGATTTCACGGATGGTGTCGGCCCTTTCTGCATCCGGCTGTATGTAGGGGTTGCCATGCTCGATGTCTTCGGCCAGTGTCGGCCAGTGCTTCTCAATATAGCGCAGCAGTTCGAGCATATTGTCGTAATGGTCACAAATGGCCAGCGATATCTTCTTCTGCCGGAGGGCAAAGAGTGCCTGCAGATAGAGGACATCCGTTGTCTGTGGCCAGTTGTTGACGTCGACGGGAATGACATATACCTGGTCATTGTCGAATTCTCGCTTGACGAGATGGCGGCCCAGCAGGTTTCCGATGGTCAGTCCTGAAGGCAGGCGTTCCACGCCATTGTCCACCAGGTTCAGGGTCATGCCGTCTGTCAGAAAGCCATGCTGACCGGCAATGTAGAATCCAGCACAGAAACTGTAGTCGTAGTTGGCCTGTACGCTCCATCGGGACTGTGGCAGCTTTCTATAGCCGTCGACCGTGGAGATATGCTCTGTGAGATAAGCCGTCAGGACGTTTCTTTCGCCATTGACGATACGCTCGATATAGGGTATATAGTCCTCATAGCTTGTCAGCGGCATAAAGCGTCTGAAGCCGTCGAGGGACAGGATGTTCTTGAAGCCATGCTCGATGCCGAAGGTGGTCTTGGCATTCTCGCGTACCAGCCTCATGACGAACTCCTCCTGGCTTCGCATGGGGTTATAGGTAATGTCATCCAGCCTGTTCCTCACCTGCTGGCCGTCCATCCACCGTGCTTCGTTGACAACCTTGATTACTTTTTCTTCCATAGATGCACTATAAGTCAATCTCCCTGATTTCTGCGCTTACGCAGCGTTTAGTTTCGTTAGGCAAAGGTACGCATTTTCCGGCATTTTAGAGGCATCTCCCATGCCCCCACCCCACATTTTGTAAATTCTGAAAAAGAAATTGTAAATTCTGTAATCAGCGGTGAATGCTGGCGCCCTGTTGGAAGGGCTCAAAAGTAAGAGATGAGCAATGGCGTTTTGTTTTTTTAACGCACGTATTGGGCGGCTATACCAAATGCGTGCATGCTTTTATACGAGAGTATTGTTTTTTCTTGTTATCTTTGCAAACACAATGATAACAAAACAAAAACTATCAATAAAAAGCTCTATGAAAATTTTAAGAACGAAAGCCTTAAGTATCGTGGCTGTCCTGTTGCTGATGGTACAGGGAGTCTGGGCACAGGGTGTGCTGACCACCGACGCGATGATTCGCGTGGCAGAGCAGAAGAACAAGTTGGAGCGTATGACGGTTGACGGGAAGATGATGTCGCCGGCACAACAGCCTCGGCTGACGCTCGTCGTGAAAGTGGCAGACGAGAATGCGGCTGATACGTATGCCCGTCTGCGAGAGCAGGGCGTGACCATCAGGGGGCGCATCGGTCAGCAGGCCATCGTGCAAGTGCCGATAGACAAGGTAGAGGCCATCGCTCAGGTGGACGGCATCCTCCGTGTGGATGTAGGCCATCAGGGGCAGCTGAAGACCGATGTATCACGTGAGGTGACAGGTGTCAACCAGCTCAACGGCAGTAACCCGTCGGTGCCCTCACCCTTTACAGGCAAAGGCGTGACGGTGTGCGTGGTGGATATAGGTATAGACTTCAACCACCCTGCCTACAAGGATGCTCAGGGACGTTCGCGTATCAAATGTGTTTACAACGTATTTTCGGATAAAGGTCGCAAGTTCGAATACGACGACCCCGTGGCTGGTCACATAGAATTTCTGGGCAGCGTGTTCGACACGCCAGAACTCATCTCCAAGTTAGTCTATGACACTAGGACGATGGCCCACGGTGCCCACACCACAGGCATTGCTGCAGGCTCACTGACACCGCAGGGCTTCGGTGGTATGGCTCCCGATGCCGACATTGTCTATGTGGCCATGTCCACGCTCTACACCGAGGACGATATGGACACCGATACGGGTATCCCCGAACAGGGCAACCCCTTAGAAGACCCCAGTCCCAAGGATCTTGAAGAAATGGGGCAACTAGTAGAACAATTCTTGGCCTTTGCCGATGCCTATGCCCAGCAGAGCAACCAGCCCCTCGTGGTGAGTTGCAGTCTTGGCTACCACTTGGGACCTCACGATGGCACCGGTGCCGTTCCCGAAGCCATCTCAGCCCTCTCCAAGCACGCCATTCCCGTGTTTTCCAGTGGCAACGAGGGTGGGAAACCGATTCACATACAATATGAGTTTACTGCCGACAAACCATCGTTCAGCGTTGGTCTCCCGCGATCTCTTGCAAGTTTAGGTGATGAAGATCCGGATCCCGAAAATCCTCTCATGTGGTATTTCAGTGACGGGATAAAAGGCTACACACACCCCGGACAGGGTGGTGAAATCGACTTACGGCTCAACGTGGTTACCCACGATAAAAACAATAACATCATCGAGAATGTCTGGTCGTCACCGGTCATCAACACCACTGTAGGCGCCTCCGACCAGGTGGTGATGATCAACTCGGCCGACTACCCTGAAGTAGAGAAGTATTTCAGAGGCAAGGTGTACGTTGCTACCCGCACGCGGTCTAACGGCCAGCTGGAGCTGACCATCATCCCCAAAGCCCTCTGCAAGGAGCAAAGAGACGTTGCCAGCTACGCCCTGACCCTCACCGTGACAGGCTCGCCCGGCATCACCCTTGACATGTGGAACAACTCCGCCAAGTTCATGCCAATCGCCAGTGAGGGCTATCTCGTTGGCGACGCTCTCATATCAGGCAGTGACTGGAGCAGCACATCCGATGTCATCAGCGTGGGAGCATGGTGCGCCAACACCACCGCACGAGCCAACGAACAAGGTAAGGAGGACGAAGACGAGTCAAAAACCTACACTCTGGGCGACATCGCCTATTTCAGCAGCTATGGCATGATGCCCAACGGTGTTGCACAGCCGACTGTCTGCGCTCCGGGCGTCAATGTGGTATCAGCGGGAAGCCAGTATGTCGATGCCGCGAATGGTGCCACCCCAAAATACATCGACACAATGACATGGCAGGGCTATCCCTACGTAAACATGTCGGGCACGTCGATGGCCTGTCCCACCGTGTCGGGCATCATAACTCTGTGGCTGCAGGCTAATCCAAAGCTCACACTGGCCGATGTAAAGGACGTTCTGGCCAACTCGTGCGACAACGACGAGTTCACCGCCAAGAACCCCATCCGCTGGGGCCATGGCAAGATCAATGCCAAGAAGGGATTGGACTATATTCAGCAGGCTTCGGGGATCGTTGAGATGGAAGATGTCAGAAGTAAGATGTCAGACGTATGGTACACGCTCGATGGTCGCCGCACAGTTAATGGCCAAAAGCCAACGGCTAAAGGCCTTTATATTTACAATGGTAGAAAGACAATTATTAAATAACATGCGATTATAAAGAGCATGCATCGACCAGTTCTCCTGTTGTTCAGCTTTCTGCTCTTATCGGATTCGATGTTCGCGGAAGGTGATTTGCCCGTCGTAGAGATGAAGGCAGACAGGACGGTGATTTATCCCCAGCGAATGGAACTGACGGGAAAGGAGACATTGATGGATATCCTCCAGATGGTGCCGGAACTGATGATTGCCGGTTATGAGGATGTCATCTCCAGCTATAACCTCCGCATTGATAACGCCCCGATAAACGGCGACACCAGGTTGATTCTGAGTCAGATGAAAGCCAAGGACATCGCTAAGATTCAGGTTTGTGACAATACGGGCGTTGCGAAGGGAACCATCGGAACGGGCAGGGTGCTGGACATCAACATGAAGATGCCTGACGGGGTGAAAGGCTTCGTGGAAGGACAAGGTGACTACGGGAAAGATGTAGCAGGCATTGGCTCCGTGAACGCATTATACGGCAGCCGGCATACTGACCTCTATGCCAATACGTCCTATCGTTATCAGAAGGGTAACGAGGAATATCTGACGCTCCACATGACGAACCGCTTCGACGAGAGGAACAGGCTGTTGACCTTTTTCACCCAGCAATATCTTGACCATCCTTCCAGTACGTCGCGTAAGGTCATGGGCAGGGCACGATTCTTCCATACCTTCAATGACGTGGGTACGGAACTGCTCCTCGTGGGCGGTTATCAGTATGCCAGTGATCCGGCTCTCTCCAACAAACTGCCATTGTATATCGTTGAGCTGAATACGCCTTTGCTGACAAAGCGGCTATCCATGATGCTGGGTGCCGAGGGAGATTTCCTGATGACCAGACAAAAGAATACGGACAGGAGTTGGGATGTCTTCAATAATGATATCTATCTGCAGTTCACCTATGCCTTGCCTAAGTGGAAGTTGACAGTTGGTAATCGTGTGATATTCTATAACTACAAATTGGCGGAGGCGGGAACCACTCAGAAGCATACTGACACCCGTGACAATGCGAATGCCTGCGTCATCTATGCACCAGACGACCAGAATCAGATTCAGTTGGGCTATTATCGCAAATACTATAATCCTTCCTACCTGGTCCTCTTTATGGATGCGAAAACGCTTATTGATGAGGAATGGGCAGCGGCGGAGGGACTGCTGGAGGAATGGACTATCAATCAAGCGAAGCTGGCATACACCTATAGTAAACAGAAATTGACGGTGCAGACAGAGGCGAGTTATTATGCCATTGAAGAAAGTGAGAATTTCACTACATTGGGTGTGTCGGCTTATTGGAAAGCAAATGGGTTGACGCTGGCGGGTGGATCAAATCTTTATGCGGCTAAGAGTGGAACATACGCTTCATTCCGTTTGGCTTCGACTGCTTATCTGCCTCATGAATGGCAGATAGGCATGCAGGTGGTGTATTTTACTGGTAATTCTCCAAGACGTGAGGAAACTGGCATACCTGTGTATGGATGCCTGTCTGTGAACAAGCAGTTAGGCAAGAAATGGTATATGGGCGTTGATTGGCATGATATGTTTGATGCCGTCTGTAGTGAAGCAAAAGTAAACAGACATGCTGCCAATATGAGGTTGCAGTATAGATTCTAATGATAAAAAGAAAGAGCGTATGACAAGTATTGAACTGGATATGATACAAACAGCCGGCATTGGTGGCTTAGCCCTCCTCGTCGGTATGGTTTTAACGCGAAAGGTGGCTTTTCTGCAGAAATTCTGTGTGCCGTCGCCAGTAAGCGGTGGTATCATCTTTTCATTGATTACTCTGGCACTATATGGCTGGTTCCATGTGGTGGTGTCGTTCGATGGTACATTGAAGGATGTCTTTATGCTGGCATTCTTTACAAGCGTTGGTTTCCAAAGTGACCTTAAAGTCATCAAGCAAGGTGGCAAACTATTGGCGATCATGCTGGCCCTATTGCTTCTCATTATTGCTATGCAAAACTTAATGCCAATGGGAATCACCCGACTTATGGGGGTTGATCCTTTGATTGGTATGGCTGCAGGTAGCATATCAATGACGGGTGGACATGGTACGGCAGGCGGATTTGCAAGTGCTCTCGAGGGAATGGGACTGCATGGTGCAGGAACAATCGGTATGGCAGCTGCAACCTTTGGCCTTATTGCGGGTTCTATGATAGGCGGTCCATTGGCTGAGAGGATTATCCGCAAGAAACTGACGCATGAACAGATGCAGGCACCAGATGAGGAGATTGATCCTGCAATGGCTGGTATCGAGAGTGACGAGGCTTCACCATCAGGTCGTAAGAAGCGTGTCAGTACGAACGAGCAGGAGTTCCAACAGTATGCGAAGGCTACTTATTTTATTATCCTGGTCATGGGTGGCGGTACCATATTGAGTTGGTTGTTTGCAAAGACGGGTATCACGTTCCCAACTTATTTCGGAGCCTTGATCTTAGCCGCCATGGTTCGTAATACCATAGGATTTGTCCGTTACAAAGAAGGCGGTAAATGGGTGAAGGCTGAGAAATTACTTGATATGGAGCGAATTATCAGTGTTGGTAACATCTGCCTGTCAATGTTCCTTGGAATGGCGATGATATCCCTTAAACTTTGGGAACTTCAAAGCCTGGCCCTTCCATTGATAGTCATCCTGGTATCTCAGGTACTGATGATGGCCTTATTTGCATACATGGTGGCATTCCCCCTGTTAGGTCGCGATTATGATGCTGCCGTCCTGTGTGCAGGAATATGTGGCTTCGGTCTTGGCGCAACACCCAATGCGATGGCTAATATGAGTGCTGTATGCTATAAATACCGCTATACAGTCAAGCCATTCCTCATCGTCCCCATCATCGGTGCTATGTTTGCTGATCTGATCAATACAGGAATGATTACCCTCTTCCTGAACATATTGTGAGATAACTCAACTACCGGAAGTAAACGTGACGTCGCTCGAGATGGCCGAGCTGACAGGAACACCCAGACACCCGAAAGGGTGATTGCGGCGTTTTGTTTTTTTAACGCACGCATTTGGGAGGGGGGACCAAATGAGTGCGTAGGTTTTCTTGCAGGGCTGTTTCTTTTTTGGTAATTTTGTAACCGAAACAAATAAATAGCAAACTAACCAAACCTCCACCATTATGACGAATCCCGATGCCGCGAAGCTAGACTTTGCGGGTGACACGGTGTCATTCGTTGGTGGACGGATAATAATAAATAAGAACAGGAACAATAATTATAAAAACAATACAATTATTCATTTAAAAACAGTAATGATTATGAGACAAAAATTACTATCAATTCTCGCGCTGCTCTGCCTGACGGTAACCAGCGCATGGGCGACCAACTACACGTCGTTCAGCGGCGGTGAAGTGCTCAAGCCCGGTGACACTTTTGAAATAGCCGAAGGCTATTGGGAAATCAATGAAATGGTATTCTATGCCAGTAATAGTCCTTTTACAGTGCTAAGAGCAGACATCTATCCTGGAGAAGATCCTGGGGTGGATCCAGCGACAGTCATGGAGTCTGAAGACGGAAATTTCTTTGTGATTAAGGGTGATAACGGTAATTACTACTTCGCTGATATCGAAAAGATGAACCTTCTGCCTGCCATGAACAACAACACATGGCCCGCCACCCCGTACGACGGCATTGAAGTGACTAAAACTGGCGAAAAGCAATTCACATTTGCCGAATATACCGCCCCCCCAGCCACCAGCGGTTACTGTGGCGACCCGGACGTGAATAATGGCGAGGATGTCACATGGGAAGTGTCCGGCACCACCATCACCATCAGCGGCACGGGTGCCATGGCGGATTATGATGATTATTCTAATATGGCGCCTTGGCTTGACACCTATGCTGAAGAAATCACAGACATCGTTATTGAGTCAGGTGTGACGACCATCGGCAGTTATGCCTTCAAAGGTTGCTACTATGCGACATCAATCAGCATTCCCACCAGTGTGACGACCATCGGCAGTTATGCCTTCGATGATTGCAACGACGTGACATCGATCAGCATCCCCGCCGGTGTGATGACCATCGGCAGTCATGCCTTCGAAAATTGCTATAAAGTGGAATCAATCAGCATCCCCGCCAGTGTGACCAGTATCGGCGAAAAAGCCTTCTATTATTGTGGACAATACACCCACCCGACTGTCACTATTGCTTCCGGTTCGAACCTTGAGACCATCGGCAATAGTGCCTTTGAGAATTGCCCCATGGCATCGTTCACCATACCCGACGGTGTGAAAACCATCGGCACAAAAGCCTTTAGATATTGCTCCGGGCTGACTTCAATGAACATCCCTGCCAGTGTGACGAGCATTGGCGAAAATGCTTTCCAGTACAGTTTGAGTTTGGCAACAATTACCCTTAACGGCAATCCGTATATGCATGCAAGTGCCCTCAATAATATTGCTAATAATGCGACAGTGACGATGAACCTGACGGCAACTGTAGAAGAGAGTGGCGAATACTGGTTGACGTTCTATAACGAGAATCATAGCTTCCAGGTTCCAACCACGGGTACACAGATTTTCAAGGCTGCGCCCAGAGGCTCGAACTTGCTGCTGACAGAACTGTCGGCAGACAGGGTCGTGACGAAGAACAATGCTGTCATCCTGAAATCGGCAACGGCTTCTATCTCGCTGACACGGACAACAGCGAGCAGCAGCAGCAACTACACAGGCAACGGCCTGCAGGGCGTTAAGGCTACTGCAGGAGCGACGAGCGACGGCACGTTCTACGCGCTGAACAGCGATGCGCAGGGCGTGGCCTTCTACCCGGTGGCATCGGGCACTAAGGTCGCCTTAGGCAATGCTTATGTGACCTCTGACAGCTCCAGCGATTTCTTAGCCTTCGTTATTGCCAACGACGTGACCTTCGCTGACGGCCTTACCGACTGGACGGCTACTCCCGCCCCTGCGGCCGAGGGTGAGACCGTGACCCTTAACTACAGCGGCAAGAAGAAGGTGAAGAGCATTACTGTGACGAATTATTAAAACCCTCTTGCATGCGCATATAATATATAATGTATAAAATAAAAACAGAAAAGATTATGACTAAAAAGATATTTTCAATCATCGCGCTGCTCTGTATGGCAGTCAGCGGCGCATGGGCTCAAGACGAGGAACTGCTGACCACCATCAACAGCTCGTCAAACACGTCCTTCAAGAGTGGCAGCAAAACATTCGATGACAAGGTTACCGTCACCTTCAGTGCAGCAGTTAGTAATGGCGGCGACACTTGGGGATGGTACTCGAGTGATAACGTTACAGTTTCCGTCACGCCCGTCCAGGGTTACACCATCACCCGCTGCAAGTTCTACTGCAATAGCGGCAATGCCCTCGATGAAACAAAGCCCTTCGAGGCTGTTCTGGGGGGTGGTGGTTTTCACACGTTAGTCAACGGCAGCAATATTGGAGATTGGGGCGTGACCAAGATTGAGGTCTATGGCTATGAGACCCCCGCCATCGTCGTGACCCCCACCGCTAACAAGAACGAGTGGACCTTCCAGATGCCCGCTTACAGCGCGTATGTAAACGTAGAGTATGACACCGAGCTGGCTCTGAGCGAAGCCAACGACAACACCGCTACGCTCGATGAGTGGGACGGCTATGAGGCTGACGTCACCCTGACACGCACGCTGGCGGCAAGTGGCTGGAACACTTTTGCATTACCGTTCAGCATCGATGCCACCAAATACACCGCACTGCAGACTGTGCTGTCATCACAGAGCATCACCATCGCTGTGAAGGAACTTAGCGAATCGACGCTCAAGGACGGAACCTTGACACTTGCTTTCACCAATGCCACTGAGATCAAGGCAGGACAGCCCTACCTCGTCAGAGTATCGAAGGATCTGAACCTCGCTTCACTGCAAACAGCCCTCGCTCTCCTCTCATTACCCAATCCCTTCGCCGGCGTAGAAATCAGCAAGACCCTCGTTCCCACCGAGACCACCTATGCCGACTTCATCCCGACACTGGGTAAGACCAAGGTTACGGGTGACACGAAGGAAATTCTCTTCATCGGCAGCGGTAACACACTGCTCTATCCCACAGAGCTGCCAGGCTACTTGAATGGCTTCCGCGGCTACTTCCGACTGAAGGGCGACGCCGCAGCCGCCAGCAGCTTCAGCCTGAACCTGGGTGAGGAAACGACGGGAATCAAGTCAATTGAGAATGGACAATTGACAATTGACAATTCCGAGGTTTATAACCTTGCTGGTCAGCGTGTGGCTCAGCCCACGAAGGGTCTTTACATTGTGAATGGTAAAAAGGTTGTAATTAAGTAATGGAGGGCACGACTATGATTAAGAAAGAATATTTGCAGCCCACGATGGACGTGGTTGAAATAAACATGAATGTCCAGATTCTGGCCGGTTCGGTAACCGACATCGATACTACTGGTCTCGACGATCCCCCTACAACCGGTGGCAGCGGTGACATCGGCGGCGCCACGAGCCCGCTGTTCGATGGCGACGCATGGGACATCCTGCTCGGTAAATAGACAGGTAGTGAGAAGTGAAAAATGTGAGAGGTGCAGGTCATGCACCTCTCACTTTTTTATTCGTTCTTCTTTTAACATGTAATTGCCATTAATTGACCATTAATAATTATATGATTCAATTTTCTGATTGAGGCGGGGCATGCCTTCGGGTCGAAGAGATGCCTTCTTCGAAGGCAAGGCATGGCATCTTCGACCCGTTCCGATAGGGGTTTGGGGGGGTAAAGTGCCATCCCTACGGCTCGAAAGTGCCATCGGAACAACCCTAAACCATTATCCGGACGACCCATAGTAGGCATCGGCACGAAACACTCATCCTTCGCGTGCCACACTTCTACCTTCAGGTGGGAGAACACCCATCATCCATCACCCATCACCTATCACCTATCACCCATCACCCAAAACACCCTAACACCCTAACCCAACCCCTCTCAATTACTCTGCACATCGGGCTTTGGAGCGGGTTAAGGTATAGACAGACACCCTAACCCAGGGGTAACCCTACCCTAACCCTCGACAAAATGACAATAATTGTCTTCTAAACTTTCGGGAGTGGTCGCTCCGCTCATAATCTCTCAAAATCTGAATGACAATCTATCTGTCTCAGAATTTACAATATCTTTAGCGGAATTTACAAAAACTGTGACGGATGGGGCTTGCGTATTGGCAGTCTTCAGAAAAATGACTACCTTTGCACAAAAACCACACAAAATGTCACAACTAAAGAAGATCATTCAACCACCTTTCCTGCAGGCGGGCGACAAAGTAGCCCTTGTGTCGCCCGCCTACTGGGTTCCCCAAGAGGCTATTCAGATGGCTGCTGAAACCATCAAGAGCTGGGGACTACAGCCAGTGATAGGGCCTCACACCAACAACCTTAACGTCAACGCATACGCGGGAACGGCTGACGAGCGTGCCGCCGACCTGTTGTGGGCCTTGGAGGACGACAGTATCAAAGCCATGCTTTGTTCTCGGGGCGGCTATGGTTCCATTCACCTGCTGAACCGCATACCTCAGGAAACATACCGACAGCATCCGAAATGGTTCATTGGCCATGGCGATATCACCATGTTGCTCTATGACGTTGTCGGAGCTGGCGTGATGAGTATCCACGGACCTATGGCCTTCCAAATTGCCGGCAGTCAGGAACCGGCATCGTCCATAACACGCGACATCCTTTCCGGCATCCTGCCGCAATATATAGTTCCCGCAAACCCCTATAACCGGGTTGGCCATGCCGAGGGTGTCCTCGTCGGTGGCAACCTGTCGAGCTATTGTGCCATAGCAGGCACGAAGTTCAGTCTGTCGCCTAAACAGGACGTTATTCTTTTTATAGAAGAGGTCGAAGAGTCGTTGCACAGCATCGACCGCCTGTTCTACATGCTCAGCCTGCAACAGAACTTCGAAAGGGTCAAAGGTGTTATTCTTGGCACGTTCAACTCCATCAAATACGACCTGCAATACGGCAGCGTGGAGCAGATGCTGATAGCTCATCTGCACGATTACGAGATTCCCGTCTGCTGTGGCTTCCCCGTTGGCAGCAGCAGTTGCATACCGCTGATTGAAGGGGCACCGTGTACGTTGGATGTGGCGGCAGACCAATCGGTGCTGACTTTCAACGTGAGGGGTGAAAGAAAACCCGTGGAGGTCAATGTGCCAGGGGCTGCACTTTTCAAGGAAAGTGATTTATGAATTAGAATTTTTCATCCACTCTGTGAACGACAGGCCGTGGAACTGCTTGAATGCGGCGGCAAAGGTGCTGTAACTCTTGAAACCACACTCGTGGGATAACTGCTGGGCGGTAAAAGGACGCTGGTTAGCGATGGCCTGGCGGTAGAGATGTTCGAAATGAGTGATGCGCAAGCTGTTGATGTAGGCATTATAGGTGATGCCGGCTTGTGCAAAATAGGCACCGAGGTAGGTGCGGTTGGTGCCTAAGGCTGCAGCAAGCTGCGCCAGCGTCAGGTCGTGCTGCAGATAGAGTTGCGGTGTCTCGCAGTGCTTCTTGAGCAGCATGGCGATGTTTGACATCAGTTCACTGTCCTGGTCGTGTGCGTTGTTCTGCTGATAAGCACTCTCTTGCAACGACGAATCGGCAGGGGAGTTTTCAAGGATGAGCTCTTGCAGCGTCTCGACGCGCCAGAGCAGGAAGACGATGATGACCAGCGTCTCCACCTGTGCCAGATACTCCCTTACCATCTCTCCCGGATTCGTGAAATAGACCTCATAGACGACAAACAGAGCGGCCATGAAAAGCAGGCTCTGCCACACCTCCTTGTGTTCAAGGTCGGCATAGTTTTCGCGCAGCCAGCGGCCGTACTGTATCAGTACATAGATGTAATAGACGACAAAGATGACCATGACGGCTCTCTGCCAGTAGGTCGTCAGGTCAAAGCCATAGAACCCGTCGTGCCGGACAATGCCTATGGTAGCAGCCACGATGATTGGCACTTGAGCCAAGAACCACGGCCAGAGAGGACGCTGGCGGTCTTGCAGCAAACGCAGCAGCAGGGCCATGACGAGCGGGACAAGCAGGACGTGGTCGAGTGTGACCGCCACGATGTTGCGTACCAGACGGTCGTCCGTCAGCCAACAGACGCCCAGCACATACCACCAGACGTGGCTCAGTGCCGCCATGATGAAGAAGGCTGCCGTCCATCGGCGTAGTGCCATCGGGGGAGTGACGTCGGGGTCAATGGCGTTGCTGCGTCGCAGCCACAGATAAAGGCCTGATATCAGGGCCAATATGGCTACGCCGCCGTAGAGCATAAGGAAGAGGGTATCTTGAAGACTCTGTTGTGCGTACATCTATTAAAATGAAAGATTAAAGATGAAAGATGAAAGATGGAAGGTTCAAGGTTCCAAGTCATCATCGGAGGTAACGAGGCCGGCGCGGTATTCAGCAGGGGTGATGCCGTAGCAGCGCTTGAACTGCTCGCGCAGGTTGGGGGCTGTGAAGCCCACCTCTTGTGCCACGTCGGCGATGGTCATCTCAGGATGGTTGGTCAGCAGGTCGTAGGCTACTTCCATGCGGATGGAGTTGATATACTGTGGAAAGGACATGCCATCGGCAAAGGCGTTGAGCTGGCTGTTAAGACGATGACGGCCAATATTAAAACGCTGCATGATGTCATCACGCAACAGGTTGACCTGTGCGTAGAGGCGCTCCTTGCGGATGATGGTGTCGATGGTTTTAAAGAGGTCCTTGTCCATTGGGTTAAGAATTTCGTCGCAAAATTAAACAAAAAAGATTGGATTCGGAAGAAAACACATGCACGCATTTGGTACGTGTCCCAAATGCGTGCATCGAATAGGATGTTTTTTGTAAAAATTGAAATTATTTTGTTAATTCTGATAGTTGTCAGCCATTCTTTTTACAGATTCTGCCGATATTCTGCTGGTGTGATGCCATATTTTCGTTTAAACTGTTCGCGCAGGTTAGCAGGGGTGAATCCCACTTCGGAGGCTATGGCAGAGATGGTCTTGGCGGGTTCGTCACGTAGCTGACGGAGTGCCTCGTCCAGTCGGATGATGTTGACATACTGCGGGAAGGAGAGTCCACCGGTATGCTCGGCCAGCAGGTCGTTCAGCGCATGGCGACTGATGTTGAAGCGGTCACAGATGTCCTGACGCTGGAGGCCCATGTTGGTGTAGAGACGTTCGGTGCGGATAGCGGAATCAATGTCAGAGAATGTGGAATGTGAATTGTTGGGTGTGGAACGGGCAACCTTTGGTGTTTGTTGCTCGTTGATCATGCGGACCAGGGCACGGTTCTTCTCGCTGACAATGCGCTTCTGGCGGAAGAAATAAACAGCAAAAGCGATGGCCAATAAGGCGATGAAAGCAACGGCGAGGCTGATGATGTGGGAGCGTTCTGCCTCGGCTTGCTTCTCTTGAATCTCCAACTGCTGCTCTTGGGCATGATAACGGGCTGCATAGTCATGAGCCTCGCTACGGTGCAGGCTGTCGCTGACTGTTTTTGACAAGTTGGCATATCGCGTCTGATAGTCTAACGCCTCTGCGATATTCCCCTTGGCACGAGCTGCGATAGCACGGGAACGGAGAATCACGGCATAGTCGTCGTTGAGTGTATCGCCCGCCATGCGGCGTTCTATTTCGTCATACGTTGCCAGTGCCTCGTCGTACATGCCCAAGGCCATCTGCGTAGGGGCAATCACACGGCGGGCCATGAATGTCTTGCCATAGTTACTCTGGTCGAAAAGGGCAAAGTGTTCTTTGGCCTTTCCCGTCTCATTGATCATGGCGTTGGCTTCGGCCATGAAAGCGTTAGTTTGTGCGCGGCTGAAGTCCAGATAGCGGTCGCGGTCGCTGGGATTATCGCTCCACGACAGACGGTAGCTGTCCTCGGCATAGTCCTTGGCATGCTGCTCGTAGTGGTCGAGACGGTCGAGAATGCGCTGCCCCATGGTAATGATTTCGTTATAGCGGTGCAGGTCGTTGAGGGCGTTGATCTTACGTTTGCAGGCAACGATGAAGGCATCCATGCGGTCGATGCTGCCGGGAGCATCAAGGTGACTGATGGCCTCGTCGAGCTTGGCAAGACCTTCGTTCTCCTGTCCCAAATGTGTCATCACCAGACCTATGTCGGCCTCAGTACGCCAGCGTTCTGTCTCCTGGCCTTGTTTCTGACAGAGTTCGGCTTTCTGTGTGGCCCAATACATATATTGCTCATAGTCGGGCTTGGCACGGGCGGTAGTTATAAGCATATCGAGGATGTTCTCCTGCTCCGTAGGATCGTTACGCACGGAATCGTGTCTGAGCAGTTCCTTGCAGATGAGGATAGCGGAGTCCTGTCGCTGCTCCATCAGTGACTTACAGTAGATTTTGGCACGGATGAATTGTCCACGATAATCGCTGATATTGCCTAAAAGCAACGCAGAGTCGAGCAGTTTAAGTGCACGCTCAGGATTGTTAGCGTAGGTTACTAATATCGAGTCCGCCTGGTAGGGAGTGTCGCCCAGATGTGGCAGTTGCCTGGCAGAGGGCCTTTCCCCCTCGCAGGCCACGACGGTAAGCAGGGTGATGCTTAGGATAAGTAGAGATGCGGTTTGTTTCATCTTTAGCAGTGATTGTTATATAATTGGTTGCAAAGATAATAATAAAAAAAAGAATAAATGGAAAAAATGATGCACGTATTTGGTACAACCGCAAAGATTGGCATTTTTTTTCACTCTTTCCCTTTTTTTTACGTTTATTTTGCATATAGTTTCGCTTTTTTCCTTAACTTTGCAGCCGAAAACAAACTACTATCGATTTAGACTAAACTACTGTGGTGCCAAGTAAGTTAAGGATTCGCACCCAAGAATTGAAGTTAATCACGGGATTGTAGTCCGTCCTTGCGGACTGCGAGTCCGCTACCGACGGACTGGGAGTCCGAAGCCTTCGGACTGGAAGTTTGGGTTAATCGGACGGGCCGCGAGGTTAAAAATGTCCCTCCCTTCCTCCCGTTTTCGCTGGGAATGCCTTTATACAGAGGGGCGGAGGCACGGGAGGGATAAGCGGTCGTCCCTCCCGTCTCCCTCCCGTTTTTAAGCATCTTCACTCACTTTTGTGTTTAATTTGCGTGTTAACGCGAGCGATTTTCTTCAAAATTTACAAGAAAAACTTGCATATCACAAATAAATTTTGTACCTTTGCAAAGCATTAGGAGATGTATTGCGATCTTCGCTTTGCACTTCTTTTGCAGCTGGGGGAAAGTCATGGATAACACCAAAAACACACCATGAAAAACCAGCCAATAACTGTTTTATTAACCATTTCGATTAACTGATTTACTATGGACGCAAAATCCTTGGTGGCGTGTGGGATGCCCTCAAGTTCCCACAACGAGAGTGTGCTCATCATCGAGCAGTTTTTGAATGACAACTACCTGCTCCGTCGTAATGTGCTTAGCGGGAAGGTGGAGTTCAAGAGCCGTTCTGACCCGTCAGCCGATTACCGTCCGCTGACGCAGGAGGCGCTGAACAGCATCATTATCCATGCCCTGCGCGAAGGGCTGGACGAGGCGTGCAACCCTAAAGCAGACATCACCATGTATGTCAACTCGGAGGAGATTCCCTTGTACAACCCCATTCAGGAGTTTCTGAACAATCTGCCTCAGTGGGACGGACAGAACCATGTGGCACGACTGTTCAGTCGCATTCCTGGCATCAGCACAGAGCAGCACGCCTTCCTTGCCGTCTGGCTTCGTTCGGCTGTGGCCCACTGGTTGCAACTGGATACGATGCACGGCAACGAGGTGGTGCCTGTGCTGATTGGTGCTCAGGGCTGTGGCAAGACCACCTTCCTGCGTCGACTGCTGCCCCAGCAGATGCGTCAGTACTACTTGGACCATCTGAACCTGTCGAATAAGTTCGACAAGGATATGGCGCTGACGAACAACCTGCTGGTGAATCTGGATGAGTTGGAGGCTATTCGTCCCAGCCAGCATGCTTCGCTGAAGCAGACGCTGTCGAAGAACAAGGTGAACGGACGTCCCATCTTTGGCCGAGCTCAGGATGATCGTCCCCGCTATGCGTCGTTCGTGTCGACTACCAACAATCCGCATCCTCTGACAGATGCAACGGGCTCGCGTCGTTACATTTGCATGACCATCCCCAAGGGACAGCTGATTGACAACACGGGAGACATTGACTACGAACAGTTGTATGCTCAGGTGTTGTACGAAATCCGTGAGTTGGAGACACCCTATTGGTTCAACAACGAAGAGGTGGCCCGTATTCAGCAGCTGAACCTGGCCTACATGCAGCAGAAGGACATTGCAGAGATGGTGAACGCCTGTTTCCGCAAACCTAAGGACGGCGAGAAGGTGAAGTCGCTGAACACGACGGAGATGCTGGAAATCATTCGCGGCGAGTATCCTAATGTGGCTATTACAACGAAGGCGAAGGTGGAGTTGGGACGTGCATTGGTCAGTCTCGATTACGAACGCAAGGAACACAGCCATGTGGCCTACTACAAAGCCGTTCCTCTCAAGGCAGCGTGAAAACAAGGGAGTGAAAACGGGAGGGAGACGGGAGGGATGACCGATTATCCCTCCCGTGCCTCAGCCCCTCTGTAGAAAGGCCTTCCGAAAGAAAACGGGAGGAAGGGAGGGACATTTACGAATTCATTGAAAAAATTAGAAACGATAAAGAATACTGAAATTATGAATGTAGAAAAAGAACTATTGATTAAGAAAGCCCATGAAGGCTACACGGTTTGCTATGCAGAACAATGCCCGTTGCGCCAGCAGTGTCTGCGATGGCAGGTAGGACAGCATGTGCCTAACAGCGACAGCACCTACCGATGTGTCAATCCGCACTTCGAGGGTGTGTCGACAACGGGCTGCTCCATGTATCGCGACGACCAGAAGGTACGCTTCGCCAAAGGCATGACACACATCTTTACGAGCGACATGCCTAAACGCACGGAGCCCGCCGTCCGCTATGGAGTCATCTGTCTGACCAACCGTACCTACTACTTTGAGTACCGCAACGGCTCGCGACTGATTCCGCCAAAGTTGCAGGAACATATCCGCGAGCTGTTTCGTGAAAACGGGTGGACAGGCGACGTGGAGTTTGATGGCTATGTAGAGGACTACGATTGGTAGTCAAAATACAAGGTGGCACTCCAGAGAGAGTGCCACCTTTATCATATATTAATTGCCTCCACAACCGCAAAGATAGGCATTTTTTCTTACTCTTTCCATTTTTTAACTTTTGTTTTGCATATAGTTTCGCTTTTTTCCTTAACTTTGCAACCGAAAACAAACTACTATCGATTTAGACTAAACTACTATGGTGCCAAGTAAGTTAAGGATTCGCACCCAGGAATTGGTGGCACAATTTTGTTCAGGCGATGATAAAGCATACGCTGAGTTGTACGATATGTACATTCAGATGCTTTACAATTATGGCCTGAAACTGACCAGCGACCAGGAGTTGCTGAAGGATTGTGTTCATGACGTGTTCGTCAAGGTGTATTTGAAGCGCAACGACAAGAATGCCATCAAGAACTTATGTTCCTATTTGTTGATTTCGTTGAAAAACCGTCTGCTGG
>JAEEGF012184661.1_pt1 | contig 18763 bp, 19 predicted proteins | sample 9134171 | NCBI WGS metagenome assembly JAEEGF01 (sample SAMN16246542, study PRJNA631951) | gut metagenome | biome: gut microbiome; feature: rumen; material: AP-attached | host: Bos | place: Iran: Karaj | collected 2018-10
GAAGAGAAAATTAAAGAATTTTTGCTGTAGTTATGGTTAGTATCCGTTAAATTGTTAAAATATGTGTTAGTATAAAAATAGTTGGATATGTGATAGTAATATATGAATCAATGACATTGGAGGGCTTGAATGCATTTCGTAAATGCGAAGGGGATACTAACTGCAAATAATGGTTGTTGCGGTATGAATATATACCGTGGGTGCACACATGGCTGTATATATTGCGATAGCAGAAGCAAATGCTATCAGTTTAACCATGCCTTTGAGGATATTGAGGTGAAGCAGAATGCCCCAGAGCTTTTGGTGGCAGCTCTCAAATCTAAAAGAAAGAAATGTATGATTGGCACAGGTGCCATGTCAGATCCATATATGCATTGTGAAAAGCAACTAAAGCTCACAAGACAGTGTCTAGAAATTATTTCAAAATATGAATTTGGCATAGCTATTCAGACAAAGTCAGACAGAATTCTTAGAGACATTGAGCTTTTGGATGAAATCAACCAGAAGGCAAAGGCGGTAGTACAGATGACGTTGACCACTTTTGACGATGGCTTGTGCGCAATCATAGAGCCAAATGTTTGCAATACAAAACGTAGAATACAGGTGCTAGAGGAGATGCAAAAGCGCGGTATTCCAACAGTAGTTTGGCTGACTCCAATTCTTCCTTTTATAAATGATAATGAAGAAAACGTAAATGCGATACTTAAGGAATGTATTCGTGTGGGGGTGAAGGGGATTATTTGCTTTGATATGGGAGTGACTTTGAGGGAAGGCGACAGGGAATATTTTTATGAAGCTTTGGATAGAAATTTCCCTGGACTGAAAGAAAAATACATTAAAACTTATGGCAATTCCTATAATGTACCAAGCCCTAACAGCAAAAAGTTAATGAGCATATTTGAAGACACATGTGAAGCTCATAATATTCTTTATAAACCTAATGACTGCTTTAGTTACTTGAATGACTTGACGGAGAAATATGAACAGCTAACTCTAGATTTGTTATAATCTTAATGCAAGGGAGGATTTTGGAATTGCTGGCGTATGGCTTTGCTATGTTACAATTATGAGGTTTAGTATACAAAAGAAATTAGGAGGGTTAAGACTATGATTAAAGTTTATTGCTATGAAAGATGCACTACTTGCAAAAAAGCATTGAAATGGCTTGATGATAATAAAATCAAATATGAGCTAATAGATATTAAGGGGAGCAACCCAGACAAAGCTACTATCAAAGCAGCATATGAAAAGAGTGGGCAGCCTCTTAAGAAATTCTTTAACACAAGTGGTCAGCTGTACAGAGGGATGGAGCTTTCAAAGAAGCTTCCTGATATGAGCGAGGATGAGCAGCTTAATCTTTTAGCTTCAGACGGAATGCTTGTAAAGCGCCCACTAGTCATAGGAGACAGCTTTGTATTGTTGGGCTTTAAGGAAGCTGAATGGCAGGAAAATCTTAAATAATTAGTATTGCTTATAGCTATAGTTTTGGTTATAATCATTAAAACTCAAAATCTAATAAGTGAGGCAATGATGAGAAAACGAGACAATTACTCGGTGCAGTTATAATGCTGACAGCAGGTTGTACCGAGGTTAATTAGGATTTTAATTGCTGTCACATAACTGCGCCTACAAATATTTAATGACTAATTTCAGGCAAGAAATCAGTACTAAAAAACAAAAAGATATTTGAAAAGGAGCAGATATGAACACAAATAGAATAAATGAATTAAGAAAAGAATGGGAAGCTGAGGAGAAAATTGCTCATATTCATGGATGGGATTTTTCACATATCCACGGTAGATATGAGGAGGAAGATGATTTGCCTTGGGACTACGAGGCCATTATCAGGGAAAACTTGACTGACAACATGCAGCTTATGGACTTTGACACAGGTGGTGGTGAGTTTCTACTTTCGCTGAAGCACCCATACGAAAATACAGCAGCCACAGAAGGATACCCACCAAATGTAGAGCTTTGCAAGGAGACATTACTTCCTCTTGGAATAGATTTTAGGGCTTGCGATGATGCCAAAGATGTTCCATTTGCAGATGAATCATTTGATATGCTTATCAACCGACATGGAGATTTTGATGCCAAGGAAGCAGGCCGATTGTTACGCTCCGGTGGCTTATTCATCACTGAGCAGGTTGGAGCTAATAATGACAGAGACCTGGTGGAGATGGTACTTCCAGATTTTCCAAAGCCATTTCCAGAATTAGAGCTTGCTATCCAGCAGAAGAAATTCCAGGACGAAGGCTTTGAAATTCTAAGAGCAGAAGAGGTATACAGACCAATTCGTTTTTACGATATCGGAGCTTTTGTGTGGTTCGCCCATATTATTGAGTGGGAGTTCCCAGGGTTCTCTGTAGAAAAATGTTTTGACAGGCTTCTAAAGATGCAGGAAATAATTGACAGAGACGGCTTTGTAGAAGGAACCATTCACAGGTATCTAATAGTTGCTAAGAAAAAATAACTTTTGGGAATGATTAGAGATAAAGCCCAAAGAACTTAGAATTATACTTCAAAATGATTGTAATAGGCAGGTGCAGTAACACCTGCCTATTGTTTAACAAAAATTGCGCAGGAGGATAACGACATGAGCACAAACACTGAATATTTATTTGAGACAGAAAGATTAGGCTTTCGCCATTGGAACGAGGACGATGCAGAGGTTTTATTTAGTATGGCAAAAGAAAAAGAGGTTGGAAGCCCTTGCGGATGGCCTGCTCATACGACAATCGAAGACAGCATAAATGTGATTAAAAACGTATTTACGAATCCTGAAAATTATGCCATCTGCCTAAAGGAGTCAGGAGAGCCAATCGGCACTGCTGATCTGATGTTTCATTATGAAAACAAGGATGAGTGCGAGCTAGGCTATTGGCTTGGAAAGCCATACTGGGGTCAGGGGATTATGCCTGAGGCCTGCACACTTCTCTTAAAAAGAGCCTTTGAGGATTTGAATGTTTCAAAGGTTTGGTGCGGATATTATCAAGGAAATGAAAAATCAAAACGTGTTCAAGAAAAGCTTGGATTCAAGTATAATAGAACAGATGAAAATGTTAAGGTGTCACTTTTAAATGAGGTTAGGACAAATGTTGTTAATCTCTTGACTAAAGAAGAGTGGGAGCAGTTGTATACCTAGTATAAAAAGTAAAGGTGGAGGTTTAGGATGAACCAAAAAGAAAGAATGCTTGCTAATCTTCCATACAAGGCTTGTATGGACGGGCTTAGTGAAGAGCGTTTTGAAAACAAAAAGAAAATATATAAGTACAATAATTTGGATCCTGAGGACGTAGCAGGAAAGGACAAGCTAATCAAAGAAATCCTTGGAAAAACCGGGAAAGAAATCAATGTTGAAGCACCATTCCACTGCGATTACGGATATAATATAGAGGTGGGAGAAAACTTTTTTGCAAATTACAACCTGGTGATACTTGATGTGGCCAAGGTGAAAATCGGGGACAACGCCCAGATTGCTCCAAACGTTTCTATATACACTGCTGGACACCCTATTCATCCGGATTCTCGCAATTCCGGCTACGAATATGGAATCGACATCACTATCGGCGATAATGTATGGATTGGGGGAAATACCTGCATTATGCCAGGAGTAACAATTGGAAATAACGTAGTCATCGGTGGTGGAAGTGTGGTAACCAAAGATCTTCCAGACAATGTAATCGCTGTAGGTAATCCATGCAGGATTGTCAGAGAAATCACTGAAGAGGACAGAGACTATTATTTCAAAGATAGAAAATTTGACGTGGAGGATTATAAGTAAACTAGTTGCTGCTAGGGCTGCTAGTAGACTAGAGGATTTGAGGCATGAAGATTGGAGTTATTTCGGATATACACAGCAACATTGTGGCACTAAAGGCAGTTATAAGCTATATGGAAACAGAGGGGTGTGCAGAATATTTATTCTTAGGGGATTTTGTTTCAGACACTCCTTACACTAGAGAAACACTGGATTATTTATATGATTTTATGGATACTCACACCTGTCACCTGCTTAAAGGAAACAGGGAAGAGTATATGCTCAATCATCGGCAGGCATTGCTAGAAGGCAGGGATGATGCAAAGTGGATTTACAATTCTGCCTGCGGAAATTTGCTTTTTACATATGAGCAACTGACGGAAGAAGATTTGGATTTCTTCGAAAATCTTCCGATTTCATTTGATTATGAAAAGCCAGGATATCCAACAATCAAATGTTGCCACGGTTCGCCAGTTAAGTCTAATGAAAGTATACCTCTTGATGGTGAGGCAGCTAGAGAATGGTTCGAAAAAATCGATGCCAATTATCTCCTTTGTGGTCACACCCATTATCCTGGAGAGTATTCATATGATAACAAGCATTATTACAATTCAGGAAGCGTAGGAATTGCAATAAATGATGCGGGATTGGCTCAGTGCATTATCCTAGAAGATATCACTATCGATGGCAAAAAGGAGTGGAAACCTACATTTCTAAAAATTCCATATGACAACAAAAAAGTCGTATGTGACATCGTAGAAAGCGGCCTATTGGAGAAGGCTCCTTGGTTTATAAATACCAACATTCAGACGCTTTTAACAGGAGAAGACAATTCGTTTAAAATGGTAGAATGTGCTGCACAGCTTGCAGATGAAGCTGGTGAGGTTTGGCCGCTTGTGGATGATAAATATTTTGTTATCGCGGCTGAGAAATTCAATGTCCCAGATTACAGAGAAGTAAAACAAATTGAATTATAGGAGATAAAAACATGGTAAAACACATTATTCTTTGGACACTTAAGGATGAGCTTTCAGCAGAAGAAAAAGAGCAGGTAAAACGCGGTATTAAGGAAGGCCTTGAGGGGTTAGCTGGCAGGATTCCAGGCATGGTTGATATCAAAGTCAACATCAATGGACTGCCTAGCTCAAATGCTGATTTGATGCTTGATTCTACCTTTGAAAGCGAAGAGGCTCTTAAAGGATACGCTGTTCATCCAGAGCATGTTGCGGTAGCAGACGGCAAGGTAAGACCTTACACAAAAATCAGAAGCTGCCTGGACTTTGAAATCTAGAAGGGAAACAAAATGAATTACATCTTAGAAAATGACAAAATAAAATTAACTGTTGCGGACCATGGCGCAGAGATTAAATCTCTCATCAGAAAGTCTGACGGCAAGGAGCTCATGTGGCAGGCAGACCCTGCATTTTGGGGACGCACAGCGCCTGTATTATTCCCACTCGTAGGAAACTACTACCAGAAAAAGTCTGTTTTTAAAGGTCAGACTTATGAAATGGGCCAGCATGGATTTGCCAGAGATATGGACTTTAAATTAGCCAGCCAGACTGAGGATGAGCTGGTGTTCCAGCTTAGTGACAATGAGGAGACTCACAAGAAATACCCATTCTCATTTCTTTTAGTTATCAGCTATAGAATCGCAGGCGACACTGTGACTGTAGAATGGAAGGTTGAAAATCCAAATGAAGAAACCATGTATTTTTCAATCGGTGGACATCCTGCATTCAATTGTGAATTGGATACATACACACTGAGATTTGAAAAGAATGGCCAGCCAAACACAGCGGTCACATCTAAAATCATTGCAAACGATGGTAGTGGCTGCCTTGGGGACGAGGAAAAGACACATCAGCTTGATAATGGCGTAATGACTATGTCTGACGAACTGTTCAGCCGAGATGCCCTAATCATCGAAGACAAACAGTCTGATAAAGTTACGCTCGTAGACAACCAAGGTCATGATGTACTAGCTGTATCATTTGACGCTCCACTTTTTGGCGTTTGGTCACCAGTGGGAAAGCATGCTCCATTTGTATGCATAGAGCCATGGTATGGCAGATGCGATAGAGTAGGCTTTAACCAGAAGCTTGAAGAACGTGAATACGGTAATGTCCTTAATGATGACACCTTCATTGCCACATATTCAATCAGGGTCTGTGGCTAATTCGAATTAAAGGTTTTTTAACAAATTGAGCATACGTTAAATGATATAATTAATCTGTATAAAACATGTAAACTGTCTAGCATTTTACAGAGGATACAGATTGAAGAAGCGATATATTGTTATCATTAATATTTTGATAGTAGGTTTGATTCTTTTGATTATCGCAAAATATGCTAACGATAGAGCGAAAGAATCAAACCAGGCTTCAATTGCGTCTTTTGAAAAAATGACAACTACCACAGAGCAAATCGTTGCAAACTACTTAGAAGACGAGCAACATCTGTGCGATATTTGGGCCAACTATATCAATAGTTCCGCGGTGGCGGGTACTCCAATGACCGTTGATGAGGCCATTTCATATATTCGAAAAGCTAAAATTTCTCCTGAGATTTCAGGACATCTTATTTATATTGACGACGGCTCTATGGCGGGCATTTCAACTACCGCCAGTTCCACGGACCCGTCCGATTATTCTGTAAAATACTCCCATATTAATATTTTTGAAAACCATGATATTAGTAATGTAAATGATGAGGTCAACCTGACGAGAGCCTACACAAATCCACAAAATGGTGTTCAGTCTATTGGGTTTTTAAATAATATTGACGTTTTAGAAACGGATACTGAAAAAATCCGAAAAGCCCTTATTATTCGCGTGGTGCCAGTGAGCCGACTGAAGCAAAAGCTGATTTTTTTGAATGGAGAGTATGAGCATGTAGAAATATCCCTCATAGACTGGGATGGCGATTACATGATTCATGGCAAATCCCTTAAAAACAGCAATTTCTTTGAATATTTTAAATCATACAATCCAATGACACCTCAAGACTATGAAAATGTGGTGGAGCAAATTCGGACCACTGTAGGCTCCATGCACATACGTAACTCTAAGAACGAGGATTGCGTCATTGCTTATGCTCCGGTAAGTGGATTGGAATCTTGGTTCATAGTAGCCTACATCCCAGCCAAAGAACTAACAGCAAGTAGGTCCATAGATTGGCTGCTCCTTGGAATTGCCACCATAGGCCTGATGATTCTTTTGCATTTTAATTTAATAATTCTTCGTGGATATAATCGAAAGCTGACTGCAGCAGCAGAGGCGGCGAACCAGGCAAATGAGGCAAAATCATATTTCCTTTCTACCATGTCTCACGATATTAGAACGCCGATGAATGCAATCCTTGGTATGAACGAAATGGTTCTAAGAGAAGCCAAGGATGAGGGAGTTTTAATGTATGCGGAAAGCATTAGAACTGCTGGAAATACACTGCTTGGAATTATTAATGACATTCTAGATTTTTCTAAGATTGAGGCTGGAAAAACAGAGGTTATTCCGGTGGATTATCATATAGCAGCCTTGTTGAATGACATCGTAAACATGGTCCGTAGAAAGGCTGAGGAAAAGAAGCTGACATTCACCTTGAAGGTGGACGAGGGCATTCCTAAATGTCTCCAGGGTGATGAAATCAAAATCAAGCAGGTCATCACCAACCTGCTTTCAAATGCCGTTAAATACACCAAGGAAGGTGGCATAGTATTTTCTATTTCAAGCAGTAATTGTGAGGATGAACCAGATTATGTGATTCTTCATGTGAGTGTAGAGGACACAGGAATTGGCATAAAAAAAGAGGATTTAGATAGGCTTTTTGTAGCTTTTGAAAGGCTTGAGGAAAAGAAAAACCGCAGCATTGAAGGCACTGGCCTTGGCATGGCCATAGCTGAGCGATTCTTAAATATTATGGGTAGCACCATCCAGGTTGAGAGCGAATATGGCAAGGGTTCAGTATTTTCATTTGATTTAAAACAAAAGGTAGTGGACCCAGAGCCGTTAGGAGCATTTGAGACCGCATCTAAAAACCTCTACAAGGAAAGGGCTCCTTACCAGGTACAGTTCGTGGCCCCTGATGCCAAGGTTTTAGTGGTGGATGATAACGAGATTAATCTTAAGGTATTCGTCAAGCTCCTAAGGCAGACAAAGATGCAGATAGACACCGCAGAAAGCGGAGATGCCTGTATAGAGCTGTTTAAGAGAAATTTCTATGATGTGATTTTCCTAGACCATATGATGCCTGGCAAGGATGGCATCGAAACCATAAAGGAAATGAAAGCCTGCGCAGATACGCCAAACAGCAAAACGCCAATCATTTGTCTCACAGCCAACGCTGTTTCTGGAATGCGAGAAATGTACATTAACGCAGGCTTTGACGACTATTTGACCAAGCCTATTGATACAGAAAAGCTTGAAAGTATGCTGCTTAGATACTTAGAGAGGAGGGGCCATGAACAGACAAATTAAAAGGTTTTTATCGATTGCTCTAGCGGGAATGCTAGCTGTAAGTGCAGCAGCCTGTGGAAAAGAACAGCAGAAATTTTCTCCAAAATATTCGCCAGAGACTGATTATAAGCTATCAGTTGCAGGAACTTATTCTAATTTTGAATCATTAGAAAGCACCATTGGAAGGTTCTATGAGTTCTACCCTAACGGGGAGATAGAATACACATATTTGGACGATTACAGAAATACCATAGGCCCGGCCCTAGCAGGCCAAGAGCCTCCAGACATTTACGTGGTTCAGCCTTGGATGTATGGAGATCCTAAGTTTGCAAACCTATTTGAGGGGGCAGAGGTGCTATCAACGTCTGATCTTCATATTAATTTGGATTGCATTCGTGATGGGGTTAAATGGGAGATGGATAATGGAGAAATTCTTACGCTGCCTGTATTTGCCACATCCTATGGAATGCTTGTAAATATGGATATTTTTGAGGAGGAAGGGCTGGAGGTTCCGACCAATTTTGCCAGCTTAAAAGAAGTATGTGAAAAGCTAAAGGCGGCAGGCTATGGCTCACCAATCATGGGAGCCAACACTTCAACCACTCCTGGCATAGGCTATGCATTCGGCTATCCAATGTTTGCCAAGGCAGTAAAGGATGACAGAAGCATTGAGTCAGACCTTAACAATCTGGTGCCATCTGCAGGAGAGGCAATGCGAGCTTCCCTGGAAAGATTGAAGAAGCTGGTGGACTCAGGCTGCATAGATATAGACAAATGTACAGCTGAAATAGAGGATGACTACAATTCCGTTATCCTAAGGTTTTTCCAAGGGGACGTACCTATGATGCTGTGTTCTGGAGATGTGGTTTCCGGAACAAGAAAGCGTGAAAGCCAATCGGAAGCATTTTCTCAAAATCCTTTTAAATATAGCTTTTATGTAGCACCTTCTGGGGACGATGGTGGATACTATATGGACTCCGTATCCATATTATTTGCTGTAAATAAAAACAGTACAAATCTAGATATGACAAATGAGTTCATGAGATTTTTGACAAGTGAAGAGGAACTGGGACTTATGGCAGAGCAGAAGAGACTGATAACCCCTACTAAGGATTATTCGCTGGATGAAGTGTACGCAAGTCTTTCTGATTTTCCAAAGAAAAGGACCATAGCTTTTAGTGATACTGAAATTCTTGATACTGCTGTAAAACAATATCGAGCAGCCGCTTACGCAGTTATAAATGGAGAAATGAGCGTGGACGAGGCTGTGGCAGCCTATGGAACCCTAGCCAATTAAAAAGTCATCGGATGAATCGGTGCTTTGTTCAGCATATGGCTTAAGATATGGCTTTAAAGCCATGAAGGCCTTTAGCACATCGGGGGTAAGGGCGTTGATTTGTGGTATGTTTTCTTCCTTACCGAGTTTTTCAAGGGTAAAGAAATCTTCTCCAAGGTCCACAGCCCCAATCATTCGGCAGGTGGTCTTGAGAGAATGAACCATAACAGTATAGTCTTTGATGTTGCCCTGGGCGAGATAAGATTCTACAAGGTCTACCTTTTCATCCATGAGATGGTAAACATCCCCTAGAATCTCCATTAAAAACTCTAAAGACCCAGAGTTTTTGATACCAGTTTCTACATCAATACCAGGTATATTCACATCCATAGTAAAGCCCTCCATGGTTTGAGTATACCATTACCAAATTGAATTATAAACCGTCACAAGTTTCCACCGGAGGTAATTATGATTTCCCAGATAATAGTTGTGGATGACGACACTATAATTTTAAAACGAGCCTGGCACATTCTTACGGAAGCGGGATTTCAGGTGATTGGAATAAAGTCTGGCAAGGCATTGCTAGAGTACATAAAAGACAATTCGGCCCCAGACCTTATTTTGATGGATATCAGTATGCCTGAAATGGATGGTTTTGAAACTGTTAAGGCCTTTAAAAAGAGTGAATCAAGCTGGCGAGACACCCCGGTGATTTTCCTTACAGGCAGTGAGGATGATGAAACTGAGACAATGGGCCTGTCCCTTGGGGCCATGGACTTTATTCGAAAGCCATTTGTGGCAAATGTGCTTGTGCTGAGAGTGAAGCATGCTGTGGAGCTGACCAGACTTCAAAGAAACCTTGAGGCCATGGTGGAGGAGAAAACCAGGGAAAATGAGAATCTATTTTTACACGTTGTGGAAAGCTTAGCAGACGCCATTGATGCTAAGGACAATTATACAAAGGGCCATTCAGGACGAGTGGCAGCCTATTCAAAAGAGATTGCAAAAAGATACGGTTACGACGACAAGAGTCAGGAAAAGATTTTTATGATGGGTCTTTTACATGATGTTGGAAAAATCGGAGTACCAGATGAAGTTATTAATAAGCCGGGACGACTGACAGACGAAGAGTTTGCCAAGATAAAAAAGCATCCTGGGATCGGCGGAAAGATTCTTGGAAATATTAAGGAGATGCCTGAACTTGCAGCAGGAGCAAAATGGCATCACGAAAGGTATGATGGAAAGGGATATCCAGAGGGGCTAAAAGGAGATGAAATCCCAGAGGAAGCCAGAATTATCGCGGTAGCAGATGCCTTTGACGCCATGACCAGCAATCGAAGCTACAGAGATGCTATACCTTTAGAAATAGTTAAAGGCGAGATTGAAAAAGGCCGTGGTAGCCAGTTTGACCCAAAGTTTGCGGACATAATGATTGGATTGATTGATGAAGGGTTCCTTTTATCATAGATAATCCATTCTACGTCTAAAATAAGTAATATATCTGAACCATGCAGTGATAAAGCTAACCACCCACACAACGCCAGCGGAAATCCAGATACCTTTTTCACCAAATCCCAGATAGCTGCAAAACAGTGCAGGAATGGTAAAACGACCAATGACCTCTACGATTCCGTTGAAAAGAGAAAAGAATGCATCGCCGATTCCTGTCAGCACTCCGCGAATAACGTAAATCATTCCTAGCGCCAGGTAGAAAAGGCTAGTGATTCTAAGGCCCATGGCACCCATTGAAATAATGGCATCGTCCTCTACAAAAAGACTGGTAATGGCTCTGCCAAAGAACTGCATGATAAATACCAAAATTATAGTAAGAGCAATCATGATGCGGATACCAGCATAGTATCCTGATAAAACACGATCATTTTTCTTGGCACCGAAATTCTGCCCGCTAAAGGTGGAAATAGAGGTGCCAAGTGTTGTATATGGCTGATGAATCAGCTGCTCGATTCTGTTGGTTGCGGTAAATGCGGCAACAACAATAGTTCCATATGAATTTACTATGCGTTGCACAGCCATAGATGAGATGGCGATTAGGCCAAATTGAAGGGACATTGGTACACCTAGACGAATAACTTTGTAGCACATCTGTCTGGATATTTTCACATCATTAGCCTTAAAACGGAAATACGGATTGGTTTTATAGGCATAGATTCCACAAAGTATAACTGAAATAAGCTGAGAAAAAATGGTTGCTAGAGCAGCGCCCTGTATCCCTTTTTTTAGTATGACAACCATAAAAATATCTAAAGCGATGTTTAATATGATGGAAAAAATAAGAAAGTACAAAGGTGTTTTAGAGTCGCCTAGAGCTTTAAGCATCGCAGAAAGATAATTATAAAGAGACACAAACAGCAGGCCTACGCACATGTAGCGAGTGTAGGATACAGCATCTAAAAGAATATTTTCCGGAGTGCTAAGTAGCTTTAAAAAACCAGGTGCCACAATGTAGCCAACAGTTCCAAAAAACAAAGGTACTAAAAGCATAATAAGGCCTGTATTTATAATACATTTTTTTACATTTGATTCTTCTTTTGCACCATAAAACTGGGAAACTACAATTCCGCCACCACTTCCAATGCCATTGCATAGAGCAAAAAATAGAAATGTAATGGAGCTTGTTGCGCCTATGGCAGCAAAAGCATCGGCACCTACAAAACGTCCTACAATGATAGAATCCGCCAAATTATATATCTGCTGAAAAATGTTCCCAATGAGAGTAGGCAGAGAAAACAACAGTAGATGTTTTGTTGGATTTCCTTGGGTCATATCGGTGGTGTTATTGCGGGCCATATGGGTTTCTCCTTAGGGTATTATTTCACATTATAGCTGCATTTCTTGCGGTTGTCTTAGCAATAATTGCTACAGGAATTTTTAGTTGTAGTTGTTGATTACATAGAGGATAACAGGCGCACTGTTGCTAACTTTGTTTGGAACACTTTTTGTAGCAAAACAAATGCAGCTTTTATGCGAACTAGACGAATGTCTTGACAAATCATAAAGTAATCGTTATATTTAGATTCGTTCTTCATATAACGATTATTTTTTATCACTTTTTGTGACAAAGGTTATTCATTTCGTCACAGAAAATCCCTTTTTCTATTATATTTTAGCGACATATATGGCCTTGTAGTTTTGCGACAAGGTAAATTGCAAGTTTATATCTGTTTTTGAATTTAAAACTTGTAATGGAAAAATATTGGATTGAGGCAATTGCAAGCTTTATAAGAAAAAATAGGCACAAACTTGCAATGAACTTTTGCGCCTCAAATTTTAGTACAGTATTTGAGAAAAAATAACTATCAAAACTTGCAATGAATTATCGATGGTTTGATTTCTTGCAAGTTTTTAAAGTTGAAATTGATAAAAACTTGCAATTTACTATTTTGGTTAAAATTTAATTGCAAGTTTGAAACTGATTATTGATTAAAAAACTGTAAACAGTGTTATCAGACAAGGAGGTAATATGAAAACACTGATAGAAATGATCTTGCAGGAGCAGAAGACTACTGCAAACTTATTAGCAAAATCAAATAGAAACGTGGCAAAGTATAAGGATTTGCCAGATATACATATTCAAAATGCTACAAGAAAAGGTTATGAGCAATTTTATAAGTATGACGCTAATAGTAAGAAGAAAAGCTATGTAAAACATGAGGATTTAAAACAGTATGTAAAACTGATGCAAAGGGATTATGAGCTGATAGTTAATCGTCAGCTCAAACATAAAAGTAAACTACTTGATAAAATCATTAAACAATCATATGAGTTAGAGAATGATGATATCATAGGGATATATGAAAAAATGCCATCACTAAAAAAAGAGCTTATAGCCCCTTTAATTGAAACTGATGAGCAATTTGTTACTAAATGGATGGAGCTTCATCCAGGACAGCAAAATACTTTTCCTGAAGATGGCATATATAAAACAAACAGAGGAGAAATGGTACGCTCAAAATCAGAAAAAATAATTGCTGATGCGCTTGAAAAACACAATATTCAATATCAGTATGAGCCATTGCTTGAGCTGGGGTACGTTACCGTGCATCCTGATTTTGTGGTTCTTAATATGCGAACTAAGCAAACTCTTTATTGGGAGCATTTGGGACTGGTTTCTGATATGGAATATGCAACTAAGAACTTTGTAAAACTGCAGAATTATGAGAAAAGCGGTTATCTTTTAGGACGAGATTTGATTACAACCATGGAGTCAGTAGACGTTCCTTTAGATATAAAGCTTGTAGAAGAGAAAATTAAGGAGCATTTGCTTTAGCTTAGTTCATTTTTATCTATAGTTTTTAGACTTGGTTACATAAAAGACAGAGTAGAAAAATTGCAGGTAGAGTCATTTTAGAAGTCGTGCTACTATATCAAAGCTAATTTTTTAAATAGAGGTAATGACTTTTGACTATAGATTACTTTTTCGAGGCAGAAGCTTCAAGCATTGATGAATTAATATCATTTAGTAGGACGATTAATATTAGTGATCCTGATGAAGCAGGTATTAGAGTTTATAAAGATGATGATTCAGGAAAGTATGTTGTTCCATTTGTTGCAGATGGACCTACTTCACCTCTCAACTATGGAGAATTTCTCAAGGTAAAATCAGTGGATGAGAAATACTGGAATATTGAAGAGGGTAGAACATATATAACAAATTTAGGCATGCTCGCAATGATGTCAGTTATTGCTTAAACAAGAATTAGATTTTAGCTACTGGCATCAAATGTTGGCATGGCATCGATGACATCCTGTAAAGGGCTCCAGGACATAGGATCGAAGGTATCCTCCTGGTCGTAAGTTGCAGAATCTTCGCCTAATGCGTTTTCCTGTTCTGCAACATCTTCACTAGTGGCAGGCAACTTTTGAAATGCATCTGAATTTTTGAATTCTTTTACAACTTCTTCTAATGCATTGATAATAGCATCTTTGTATGGATCTTTATCTGAAACTGAATTCATAAATTGATATATAATATCATTCATTTCTTCTTTTGAGTGGGCGGTTTTTAGCTGATTCTCAAGGCATTTCGCCATTTTCCTAATGCGCATATACTGCAAATATAGTTCAGGGTCATGGGTTTTTAAATATGTCTCTTCTTTTGAGGATAGTTTCTTTCCGCGCTTCACTTTTGCTCTAATTTTAGCCATCATTCTTTCATCAGATTCATGAGCTGAATCATTATTATTCCCTTGAAGTTGCCTGATTGTTGTAGTAATTTGTGAAATGTTAATCTTGATATCCTGCATAGCAAAACCTCCAAAAAAGCACTTCCCAATGAATTCAATCCATTGAAAAGTGCTATCCGTACAAAATATATATCGTATTAAGCTTTCGCGGAGTTAACCATAAAAAGTGCAACACAATAGTTAATTTAGTATACTAAATGCTATAAATTAACGAGAAAAGATTTGGAGAGTTCTTATGAAAGTAGGATTATCCGCATGTTCTAATGAACACTATAAAGAATGGGCACCACAATTATACTTAGGAAAAGGATGATTGCAAGTTTTTAAAGATATTTTTACTTGAGTACTGTAAGAGTAAAAAGCTAGAAAAAGTAAATTGCAAGTTTTATCAGAAATAATTATGTTAAACTTGCATTTTCAATTAGCCGAAAATAATCTATACAGTACTAGCTTTTATAATGGCATAAAAACTTGCAATGACAATAATCTATAAAAATAAAATTGCAAGTTTCAATGTACTTATAAAAGAAAAACTTGTAATTGAACTTTTTAAGAAAAAAATAATTGCAAGTTTGGGTGGGAAACTTGAGATAAACTTGCAATTGGGGAACGCGGGCCAAAAAAGCAGGGTATAAAACCATAAACACAGGAGCAAACAATGCAATACGAAAGTATAACACCAGCCAAATTCATAGATAGGCCAAATAGATTTATTGCAAATGTAGAGATAGATGGGCAGCCGGTGACAGTCCATGTGAAAAACACAGGTAGATGCAAGGAGTTGCTACTGCCTGGGGTGAGAGTGTACCTGGAAAAGGCGAAAAATCCAGAGAGAAAAACGCCCTATGACTTAGTAGCGGTGGAGACAGGCATTGGCATAATAAATATAGATTCCCAGGCTCCAAATGTGGTGGTGAAGGAGTGGCTACTAAAGCAGGATTATGACAAAGTGGTGCCTGAGTATAAATACGGCAACTCCAGGATAGATTTCTATATGGAAAAGGGCAACGAGAAATACCTGATGGAGGTAAAGGGCTGCACCCTTATAAAAGATGGCATCGGGTATTTTCCTGATGCGCCAACTGAGCGAGGGGTGAAGCATCTAAGGGAGCTGGCGGCGGCCAGCAGATTAGGCTACCACGCTACAGCAGCCTTTGTAATACAGGTGGAAGGTGTAAGTGAGGTGCGACCAAACATCGAAACACATCCAGAGTTTGGCACTGCATTAGCAGAGGCAAAGGCAGCTGGTGTAGAAATCCTATGCCTACAGTGCAATGTAAAAAAGGACGAGCTTATAATAATTAGTTAATTACACTTGAATGTTGTTACATCTTATAATTTCGGCTATAATTACCGTATATACCATATCAACAGATTTGGAGGGGTGAGCTTATGATTATTAGTGAACGAATTTTTAAGTTAATGGAACAAAAAGGTGTTTCCCAGCTTGAACTTTCTGCTGGTACAGGTATTGCGCAAAGCACAATCAGTGATTGGAAGCGTAAAAAGACAAATCCATCTTCTGACAAGATTATGGCTATTTGTGATGTCTTAGACGTTTCTCCATTTGAGCTTTTGCAGGATACCATTCCATCTAAGGGGGCAGGAGAGGTAGATTTTCTCATTGCCAGCGAGGGCACTGCTGAATACGATGTCCTTAAAAAGATGGAAAAGCTTAATAAAAAGACTAAAGAAGAGGTCAGAACCTACATTAAAGGCGTAAAAAACAAGAAGTAGGACAACTAGCCTTATAGGGTGAAGGTTTATGAACAGAAATAAAAAGATTATACAGACTAGTATTATTGGAATTGTGGCTAACTGCTTTTTAGCAGGCTTTAAAGCTATGGTGGGGGCTATTACTGGTTCTATCGCTATTGTTCTTGATGCGGTAAACAACTTAAGCGATGCGCTTTCATCTGTAATCACCATTGTGGGTACCAGACTGGCTAATAAAGCGCCAGATAAAGAGCATCCACTGGGACACGGCAGAGTTGAGTACATCACAGCAGCAATTATAGCCATTATCATTTCCTATGCTGGTTTTACTTCTTTATTCCAATCTATTAAAAAGATTATTGAGCCAAACACGCCAGAGTACAACACTACTAGCCTTGTGATCGTTGCAGTGGCTGTTGTGGTTAAAATCGTGCTTGGTACCTATGTAAAAAAGGTGGGAGAGAGTGTAAACTCTGGTTCCCTTATTGCCTCTGGCGAGGATGCGAAGCTTGATTCTATCATCTCTGCATCCACACTTGTGGCTGCCATCATTTTCATCATCTTTGGAGTTAGTCTTGAGGCATGGCTTGGTGCGATTATTTCTATTATAATTATCAAGTCTGGCTACGACATGATTTCAGAGACCATCTCTCAGATTTTAGGTGAGAGAGTAGAGAGGCAGCTTTCCCATGATGTAAAGCATTCCATTGTTACCTTTGATAAGGTTTTAGGAGCCTATGACCTTAGCCTGCACAATTATGGTCCAAACAGATACGTTGGTTCTGTGCACATTGAGGTAGATGAGGACATGGACATGGCCACTTTGGACCAGCTTCAGCGAGAGATTGCCTACAAGGTATCTAAGGATACTGGGGTTCTCTTAGAGGGAATAGGCATTTATTGTAAAAACAAAAAGGATTCTGAGGCGGATTTGCTTCGGAAGGAATTCTCAAGTTTTGTTAAAAAGTACGACTATGTAAAACAAATACATGGTTTCTATTTAAACAAAGAAAAAGGTTTTGTTAATTTTGATATAGTTATTAGCTTTGATGCACCAGATAGAAAAAAGCTGTTTGAGGAAATTGTAAAGGCTCTTTCAGAACAGTATCCTCAGTATCAGTTCAATCTGAATCTGGATGTGGATCTTAGCGATTAAAAACCTATATATTATTACTGATTTAACGGGCCCTTAATCAAGGGCCCTTATTTAAAGGAGGAATTATTAATGGATTACAAAGCAAGATATGAGGAGTGGTTACAGAAACTTGCAGATAGCGATCCACTTAAAGCTGAGCTTCAGGGGATAGCATCTGATGAGAAAGATATAGAGGATAGATTCTATCAGGATCTTTCTTTTGGTACAGCAGGTCTTCGTGGTAAAGTTGGTGCAGGAACCAACCGCATGAACTTTTTCACAGTTGGCAAGGCTACACAGGGTGTTGCTGATTTTATCGTGTCAAAAGGACAGGAAGCTATGGACAAGGGTGTTGTTATTGCACATGACCCACGTCATTTTTCAAAGGAGTTTTCTCACCTTGCAGCAGGTATTTTTGCTGCTAACGGAATCAAGGTTTACGTGTTCCCAGACCTTCGCCCTACACCAGAGCTTGCATACATGATCAGAAGACTTGGTACTGTTTCAGGTATCAACATCACAGCATCTCATAACCCTAGAGAGTACAACGGCTACAAAGCTTACTGGGATGACGGATGCCAGGTTTCATCTGAAATCGCTGATGGTATGACTGCTTGCATCAACGCTGTTGACATGTGGAACGGGGTAAAGAAGGCTGATTTTGATGAGTGCGTAAAGGCAGGCAAAATCACTGTTCTTGGTGAAGAGTACGATAGAGAGTACCTTGATAAGATTGAATCCCTTGCAATTCACCAGGGTGACGAGCTGGATCTTTCTATTCCACTTGTATACACACCACTTAATGGATGCGGTTCTATCCCATTCAGACAGATGCTTAATGATAGAGGCTTCACTAACTGGACAATCGTACCAGAGCAGGAGAACCCAGATCCTAACTTTACAACAGTAGGATATCCAAACCCAGAGGATCCAAAGGCATTCAAGCTTTCTGAGGAGTACGGACGCAAATTTGGCGCAGAGCTTCTTATGGCTACTGACCCAGATTCAGATAGGTTTGCTATCGAAATCCGCGATAGCGAAGGTAACTATGTTCCTCTTAACGGTAACCAGACAGGCTACCTCCTTGTAAACTACGTATTAGAGGGTCACAAGGATGCCGGCACACTTCCTGCAAAGGGTGCAATGGTTAAATCCATCGTTACATCTACACTTTCTACAATCATGGCAAAGGCTTATGGTGTGGAAATGTTTGAAACT
>JAEEGF011257817.1_pt1 | contig 18762 bp, 17 predicted proteins | sample 9134171 | NCBI WGS metagenome assembly JAEEGF01 (sample SAMN16246542, study PRJNA631951) | gut metagenome | biome: gut microbiome; feature: rumen; material: AP-attached | host: Bos | place: Iran: Karaj | collected 2018-10
AATGTTACAATATCCATGAGAAAGATCCTCCTTAGTAAAATGATTTTGTCGTAATTACCATTATACCAAAGAAGGACCTTTCTCTTTCTTTATTATTTTATTCAACTGACAAAAACTTTACTTCAATTTTATAAAGGTTGAGTACTCATAGAGTGGCTTACATTTTTTTATTAATTCCATGTTGTTCCCTATATTAATATTAATCATAGTTGCAATACATTCTAAAACGTCAGTACGTCCATAAAACATATCGCTCAGTTTAAGTTCGATTTTTTCAGGCATATTTCTTTTCCCAATATAGAATACATAATATTGAGGTGTAGGTAACTTTATTAAAGAGGAGCCATAAATATTTAGCCTGTTTGTTTTGATATACTTTTGATACAGTTCGGAAAAATAAATAACCCCGCGAATAGGCATGTTTGGATTATATGTACTTTGCTCTTCATAAAGAGATAAAACTTCATCAGAAGCAATAAGACATGAAACGTCATTTTTGTATCCCATGTAAATAGCATCTTCAATAGTATAGATGGTTAGTTCATCAAGATTGGTATAGTCTTTGTCATTGAGTGCATTATAAAGAGAAAGTAAATAGTGCTTTCGTTCCTCTCTTCCAAATAGATAATTGAATAATTTATCTTTGTAATTCTTTTGTGTCAAAATAAAACCTCCGGTAAATATAATATGAATTTGCATTTAGTTATAAATATTATATCACAAATGGTTTGTATAATAATTATACATAAACTGTTTGTGATGTCAATAAATGAAAATAAATGAAAATAAAAAGGCGGTGCAATATCGATATGTTTATTGGATTATTAAGTGAAAAAGATATTGGCAATAAACTGAACATTAAAAAAATCTTGTTAGCTTTTGAAATTATGTGTTATACTTTAAAAAGTCTATTCAGTCACTAGCATAATATGCCGGTGATATGGTAACTATTCAGCCATGCACATAAAAGAATAAATATTATAAAAGACTGCTTGCAGGATTTCAAATATTTATTCTTTTATGTATTTGGGGAACCCAAATCAGCGAGACACGCGACAAAGCATTTTTTGTCGCGAGCGAAAGTGATTTGATATCCGAAGGATGAAAATCACGAAAGCTAAGCAGATCTGCGGATTCGAGCTGGCATTGCTGAAAGGCTGAATAGTTACAGAATATATTAGCATACAACGTACTCTTTATCAGCTATTGCTATCAAATCTCCAATCTTTATTTTTGTCAAAACATGAGGCGGAAGTATCTCTCCGTTAAGGTATGTTCGATTTGTGGAATTCAAATCCTCAATTGCAAAGCCTTCCTCTGTCTGTTCTATTTTTAGGTGAACGCGACTTACTGCCTTATCATCAATAACATAATCGGCACTTTTTTTGCTTTTTCCAATTATGCAGGGATATGTATTTGGAATTATTGTTTCCAGATTTTCCACATCAGTACTTTTTAATACAACACCTATTTGCAACACATTGCTCTTAAGCAATACGGTCTCCTCTGTTTCTTCTCCATATGTTTCTCCTGCTCCATATGTTTCTCCAACTCCATATGTTTCTCCCATCCTTTGATTATAGGAGTCTTTCTCACACTGTTCGCCATAATGCACCTCCTCTTCCTCTAACATGCATACCATGTCATCTGAGGTAACATATCTGTCACTTTTTTTGAAGAGCTTATCAAAGAAAAGGCTAATTATACTTCTGCTTTCCCTATCCTGTATTTTTTCCTGTGAACCACTCAGTATATTACGGTCTTCTGCTTCTCTAAATAAATAATCTTTGTCTTCATTTAACGTATTGTTATCCTTAATTCCACTTTCTGAAAACCAATATGTTTCGCCCGGTTCTTTTGAAGTCCCGGCTCCATGCTTTTTATTGCTATAAATGTATTCCACTATTTTATCAATAGTAATATCATCATTTAAATTTACGTACTGTTGCAGACCGTAAGCCATTATTACAGTTTCCCTGTCACTGTGATCTGCATTCTCTATTATGAAATTTGCAAACTTTCTAATGGATGTAACTTCTCCTTCCTGTCTATCAAAGTTACAGCAAAATTGGATTTTATTATCTGCCTTGTCAAAGAAGATATATTTAGGATCAATCATTATATGGTCTGCATCTATCATGTACTGAAACAATTGTTCTTTTAATCTTTTTATTTCAGCCACTATCTTTTCAATTATCTCTAAAGATATTTTTTCAGTTTCTACCCTGCTCTCCAGACTTACTTTTCCTGAAATATCATAATAAACAAAAATCTCATTGTTTATTTCTCTTACCGACATGGGACATATCATATCCACTTTATTATGCTCTAGCATTTTTAATTCATAACCGTCCGAATCCCCTCCTATTTTTACCACCAGATATTTATTATTTATATCTTCTCTAAAGTCAACAATCATTTCTACCCTCCACAAATCAATTTCAAAACATACATATACTCGATTCTGAATCTGTTTTCAGCCTCTGTTGTCTGAATGATGCTACCGTTTCCAAACATATCTCCAAACATCTTTAGTTGCTTATTTTTACTTGCAATATACTGAACTTTTGTATTTCCTTTCACATTACTTTTCTTATCGATTTTCTCTGTTTTATTTTTGTACATAATTGTAATTACATTTTGTCCCTGTCCTTCCGGCATTTCTTCCTTATAAGACAAACTTAATGCTCTGCTGTATGCTGCCGCCTGCAGCTTTGTTGCATCGTGAATATAAAATCCCCAAAATATAATTAATGCCACAGTTAAAAGTATTACGGGGAAAATAATTGCCATCTCAACCGTCTGACTACCCTTATATCTCTTCATTTACTTTTCTCCATTTACAGTTAGTCCTTTATATTTCTGCATTTATATTTCTTCATTTATATTTCTGCATTTATATTTCCCCAAACATTGTAACAAAGACAACCGCAAGCATCAGAAACGGTGCGAAGGGCATTTCATATTTTTTGCTCACTTTCTTTGAAACCAACATTATCAGTGATGCAACAGCACAAATAATAAGCGAAATCATCAACACCCCGATTATCTTTTCCGCTCCCAGTATTATTCCTAAATTAATTACCATCAAACCATCTCCCTTCCCTATCGCTTCCCTCGAAATCACAGAAATTATAACAAGAATTATCCCGGGTATGACTGAATACATAACCGCCGGAACGGTTCTTTCCATATATAAACAATATAAAACTCCTACAAAACAAAAAACTCCAAGCCACTCCCAATATATTGTTTTTGTTTTAATATCCGTGATTGTGCAGATTAATACAAAACAAAATGCAATAATAAATTCCGTCATTTTTCCCCCCTTATCTCTTCAAATTATTCTACTTTCAGCTGCAATCTTTACACGGAGTTCTGTCCCCAACCTGGGATATATCCACTTCAATAACATTTCTTGTAATACCCGGGCACCCTAAATCTGTATGATAGGATGTTCCATACTCCGCGTAATATACCTGCTGATTGTATGCCGGCTCTGTCTTACAGCATTTTGGACAGCTGTAATATTTTCCACCGGATAAATTTCTTTTCTCTCCTATATTTTGGAAAGAGCATTCGGAAATGGATATTGATATATGGGAACAGTCCTTTCTTTTGTGATATACTTTTCCACTTTTTGTAATGTACACTTTATTTGCATCATTACAGATGCTTTGTCCGTTCCATACCTTGATAAATGCTCTTTTCTCTGCACTAATGATGCCTCCTGAATAAGGCACAAAAGGTATTTTTATTTTGTATCTTGCAACAACAGTAAGTTGCCCGCTTTTTTGCTCATATTCGGATTTTGAAAAATCCAAATCACTTACGGTTTGATCAAATAATACTCCCGGATTATTATTTCGCATCTTCGTTTTAAACTGTTGTTTAATGTACACGTCAAGTGCTCTATCCTGCAAATAATCTTTTGCCTTAACATAACTCTCATCATCTTTATCAATACCGTATTTATCAAACAGCTCATCTATCTTTCCGCCGATGTCTGTATATTTACTGTTCATTATCGTTTTTGAAATCTGTTCTGTAAAATAGATATTTTGTGCAGTATCCTTAGCAACATTGTCAAGTGCCATCTGTACGCTCTGCTGCCTGTATATGACAATCATCAACCCGAGCATTGCTAATGCTCCAAAAAGAAAAGCAGCTGTGACAATTGTTGCTTCCAATGTAAAACTCGCCCTAACGTAATGTGGGGTGAATGAAAATGCCCTTTTCCTGAAATTATTATTTCTATTTAAAACAATATATTTAATTTTTCTGTATTTATTTTTTATATACTTATCAAAAATTGCCTTAGTACTTGGAGAGAGCACAACTTTATTTTTTTGATTTTTATTGGAAAAGGACACTTTCATTCACCCCACCTTCTATTATCTGCTGATATATGAATACTTTGTATTTACAGTCACGCTGTAACCATCTTCCTGCGTCCCGGTAACATTTTTTACCAACGGCAGTTTTAAAAACACGTTATTTAAGCAGTAATTGTATCTTACCTCTATATTATTTACACAATCGGCCATCTTAAAATCTGAATTATATTTCTTTGTCATATTTGCCTGCATCAGATCCATAGCTCTGTAATCCAGTTTTTGTTTTCCTTCAATCATGAGTAATATATCCAGATATATTTCATAACTAATTTTGAAATCAGCTATTTTTTTATCGCCTGACTCTGTTCCTACAGAATTCTCACATTCTTTTGAAATGGAGTTTCCCATTCCCCACAGACTCGTCTTCCAGTCTTTTGAACTTTTTATCAGTTCCAAAGAATTACCTTTTAGCAGTTCTCTGACTTCCCAAACTGACTCCGATAATGCCCACGCTTCAATTAACAGCACTTTTATAGCGGGCTGAAGTTCCGGAAGTCCTATCACAATACTTATTAATAATGCAGCCTCTTCACACTCCGATATCTTTGAAGAATCATTCAGTATGCAGATATTATTGATGACCTGACGTATAGCAACAAGTTTTGTAACTGTGGCAGACAGATTATTTTTGTCCGTATCTTTACCGTTAATAATGTATTCCATCTCATACAAAAGAGCTGTATCTTTCTTTACATCGGACTTTGTATAGCAATTAAAATTATTGTTAATGTATGCTACAAATAATCCTTTATTAATCAGATTATCAAGTGTGTGTATTTTTGATAAGTTACTCGTTTCTTTTGAGGGTAAGCATTTAGTATCTACCGCACTTTTTGATAAATCATCTGCATTTTCAATTACCAGCCCCAATACCCCGTCTTGAACAAGTTTCTTCGAAGTTTCATACAACTCTTTGAGATTATTCTTTTGATTTTCATCGATACTATCCTTATTCACAATAAGCCCGTCAATCAATACATCTGTGTCGGCAAGCCTGCAATTTAGAGGATTCAGTATACTTTTTCTGATTTCTTCCAAATCAGGTTTATTCCCTTTCTCCAAAGAATTAAGATAATTATCAAGTTCAACCATTTCATTTTCTTCAAGCAACCTGATATTCTCCCTAATTTCCGTTATTAAAATGCTGTTTGTGTCCCAGTTGTCTGATAGACTCTTTCTTATATTCTCATCAAGTTTCTCATAAACCTGCTTTCTTTTCGTTTCATAATTATTTCCTGCCTTTTCGATATCCCCGATATTTTTTTTCATCTCTCCGATATATTTTGACAGTTTCTCCTTTTCTTTTTTTATTTTACTTATTCCATTTTCTGTAAAACCGTCTTTTTCCTTCTCAAGCAGCTTTTCTATCTGCTCTGCAACCCTTATACCATCGCCTTTCCTGTTGACTATCCTTCGAATCTGTTTATCTGTATTTTTAGCAGATTCTGATAATTCTTCTATCAGCTTTGAATTTTCTTTGGAAAACATTTTCCCTGCATCAATTTTTTTGTCTCCCGCTTCTTCCTCATTTTCCCTGTACTTATTCAGACATTCAATTATATACTCTGCTCCTTTTTCAACCACTTCATATTTCTCATATTCAGTAATCTGCCGTATAAAAGCATCTGCTCCGCCTCCTGTCACCGAGTTGTCTCCGGTAGTACTGACATCTTCCAAAACTATTGCACTGTCTGAATTATTCAGTTCGGCAAAGGATCTTAGAGATTGCGATATGTTTTTGTCCCATACCGCCAAGGCTCCGTATTCATCAAACAGTTCTCTGGCATAGCCTGCCATTTCCGACTCTGTAGCCATGTATGACATACTCTTTGCTCTCGAATAAGAAACGTAAACTTTTGAAGATTCAGCAACCGTGCATAATAATGCTATTATCAGTGTAAAAGTCAAACTGAAAAAGACCGTGATACTCCCTTTTTCTTTTTTCATCGCTAAAATGATCCTACCTGTGATTTGATTGTTATAAATATTGTTTTCACAACTCCGTTTATCTCTGTCTTAAATACTGAAGCTATTCCGATAAGAACTACAATAATTAGAATAACCTCCACAACACCCATTCCCTCTTCTCCATGAATGAGTTTATTTTTTATTTTCCCTAAACTGTTTTTGATATTGTTTTGGGTGTTATTTTTAATACTCTGTGGTATTTCGTTTTTTTCTCCACTTGTTTTATTTCCAAATATTTTTCTTATTGTCTGCATATTAAATACCTCCTGCTTCTTAGTTATTTTTCGCACATCCGCCTTTTTACACTATGGGTGTCATCTTTTGCTCAGCGGGTAAGTTGCTTTTCTGTGTCATCTTTTGCTCAGCGGATAAGTTCTGTTATATCTGTCCATCTATATATTTCCGTTTACCGATAAAAACGCCGGAACAATAATCAAAACTATACTGAGAATAAGATGAACAATCATCGGTGCCAACAGCTTTGTTCCTGCCGCTTCTCCCAGTTTCAGTGCATTACCCTTTTTCTCACTCAACGCTCTTTCCAGTTCTTCCTCCAGACTCTTACAAATATCTTCACTCCCCCTCCTGATATTCTGGTTAATAATGTTTGAAAACCTGACATAACTGTGAATTGCACAGTTCTTTCCAAATTGTTCCAGGGCGGCATATTCCGAGACACCTCCCCTGATTTTATACAGTGTATTCTTCATCTCCCTATATGCGTATCTGTCACTTTTCTCACTGTTCATTCTCAAAATTAACTCCCAGGTATGCTGAAATGACATCCCCGCTTTCAGAAGAAGCATTGTATTACTGACAATTTCCGGATAGTCTGCAGCCATCTCTTCATTTCTTTTACAAATGTCGCGATCAAGATCTCTGTCTTTCAAAATGAATACCGCTATCCCCACAAAGAATCCCAGTATCAAAAACAGAATTCCCACATCACTCTTCTTTTCGTAATACGTAATATCCTTTCCATTATATTTTTTCGGAAGTCCGATTTTGGTTTTCGTTTTTCCCTCACTGTCTATTACTTTTTGCACATAATAACCTAAATTACTGTTGTCGGACTTAGGAAATACTTTCAGATAATAATTCACCTCTTTTGTATACTGTTTGAAACTTAAAGTCGCCTTTATCTCAACATCTGCTCCGGATTTTGGCACTTCTTCTCCAATCATTCCCCTTTCATCTATCACATCCGTATCACTCAACTCCCAACCTACTGTTACATTACTCTCCGGAATTGACTCACACAAATTCAGATTACAATCAATATGGCTACAGGATTCATTATCAGCAAGCATTATTTTCTCTAATTTTTCCGCGGCTCCATCGAGCCTTTTTTGTGCTTCCGATTCAGTGTATTCTCTGGGCATTATTTCAATGGAAAAAGTTTCCCTCTCACCTTCTATGAAAGCGTCGATATCCATATTATTTTCAAGCAGTTCCTCCCTGTAAACTTCACTTATTGCCTTATTGTCTTTTATGTATTTAATCTTTATGACTGTCGACAGTGCTGATGACACAACTATCACAAATATAACTATGGCAATCTTGTCCACAACATATAAATATGTCTCGAACTCGGCCTTTTCTTTAGCATGTATTTCGCTGATTCGTTTTTTCACCCTGTCCATGTTGTGGCGTACCGGCTTTTTAAAAACATAATCTGCCACAAACATCGCAGTCCCGTAAAACAACCACAATCTGTTATCACTCTTGCATTTATCCCGGTCCTCTCTCCTGTAAAAAAAAGTTGTCACACATATCAACAGTAAGATGCAGTCCCAAACTATATATCCCCACATATCTACCTCTTTATATTTTCTATTTTTTCATCTGCCTGCTTTTTCAACTTCCACCCCGCTCCCTCTTTTTCTCTGTCCCTTCTCCTTCATTTTCACTTTTGTCAGTTCTCCTGCATTTCCTCCATATCCCTTCTCCCGCATTTTCACTTTTGTCAGTTCTCCTGCATTTCCTCCATATCCATCCTCCTATATTTTCACTTTTGTCAGTTTCAGTGAAATGAAGACAGTTACCAGATAAACTGCGAGACACACTGTCATTACAATTCTTCCAATGAAAGTCTCATACATCACATCCATCATCCCACCTCCGGTTAATCCTACATACGCAAGGACTGCCAAGGGTGCTATATCCATAATGTAGGCTTCCAGTTTTTTCTCACCGATAATGTGTGAAATCTCTTCTTCCACTTCAAAACTCTGACTGATTGTCCCTGAAACCATACTAATTACTGCCACCAGGTTTTCTCCTGTTCTTTTTGCATTTATAAATATCTGTCCAAACATGTTCAAATCATCTATTCCGCTTCTGCGCCCCAAATCCACGAAAGTGTTTTCTATGGGAATATTGAGTTCCGTCTTTTTTACTATTAATGACAGTTCTTTGCATATCACACTTTCTCTGCCATGTAGTATCGCCATTTCCTTGTAGCACTCTCTTATACTGTTCTCAACTGAATAACCCACCGACAGCAAATCGGATATTGAATTTAATGCATCACGAAACTGAAACCTGAGTTCTCGCTTTCTTCTGTCTGTTTTTAGTTTTCTCTTCCACTTGATAAACATCACCACAAATGGAATCATCAAAAGTCCAAACAGTATATTCCCGTAAAACAGCTTGCCTGCGATTGCTGCTAACAGTACAAACTGTCCGACCATCACCATATACTCCCGCATTGAAAACGTATATTTATCATAATCCATCTGCACTACATCCTCTCAAGTTTACTTCTTCTGATAAGTTTATTACCTGTCGCTTCAAGACTCCCTCCAACTCCTTTTTTTCTGACAAACAGGGAATTCATGCTAATTTCTCCATTAACAAAACTGCCAACCTCACATATTTCAACAACACCTCTGCTTCCGTCCCTGAATCTTCCCAGATGAACAATAATATCCACTGCCGAACTAATCTGTCCCATAATTGCTTCGAGCGGCATATTGGTTCCCATCAGACACATAACTCCCAGTCTTGAAATCATATCTGCAGCAGAGTTGGCATGGGCGCTGGACAAGCTCCCTTCATGCCTTGGATTCGCATCTTCCCAACAGAGGAAGAAGGCTTTATATAACAGCCTTTGAATATCACAAATCTATTTCTAATCGTATAAATCCCAACAAAAAAGTTCCTGTAACAGTCAATTGTTATCTAAGGACAGATTAAGGAGGGATAGATATGATTAATGGAACATCAGCTTTAAAATATGACAATTTAATACAATCTAACATTCATAACGCTTCTTTTTCTGAGTGGACACCTGAACAGTATTTAGAAATAGTTGATAAACTTCAAACCTATGGATGTCAGATCATTAAGACTAGACGAGAATACACTTTACTAAAAGAAAAAATGGTGTCAGGAAACTTTACCGAAGTTTCAAACTTCGGTAAAGCTCCAAACACCTCAACACCTTTAAATATCGGGATTAACAGCAGTGGTGTCAATTCACCTATATGCCACGCAGATACCTTAAATGACACCACTATAAAAAAGGTTTATAGCAAACCTTTTCTAGCCCCTCTTGATATTCAAAAGAGTGGTAGCATTGCCGATGTTATTCCATCATTTAAGGTTATACAGTCTGACAGTATGTGTTTAAATATAGGTTTTGACACTGAATTTCAAGACTATAGAAATATTCCTAGCAAAAATAGACGTGTTCTTTCACTTCAAATGACTGTAGCTATCGGGGAAACATTAATAAGGTATTTTTTCTTGGTCAACCCAGACTACCAAGAAGTAACTTCTGACGGTGGTTTAATTCCACTTAAATATTGTCTAGCAGACATTTTATATGATTTAAAAAATTGTTACTTTAATGAATTTCCTCTCATTTTAAAAAAAGACATTGTTTATAAAAACTGTAACTCTAAGAATAATAAGTCTTTTAAAGTAATTGATTACAAGGCAATGAAAGACAGTATGATTCCAATCACCCTTATCTGCCATACCGGTAAGGCTGACATTTCTGTTTTTAGAAGATCTAAATATGATGTCGATATACTTCGTAAACTAGGAGAAATCCAAGGCGGTTGGATGACTACTGAAAATGTAAAGTTAAAAGCTGAAAATGATAAAAATTACAACTACTACTGGCTTGTTAACCTATCCGTGCGTGACACGCTCGGGTTGACACCTGCCGATAACAAATCACTTAAAGCTCTTGGAAAAGTAATTCATAAACCCAAAATCGAATTACCACCCAATGTAATAGAGAATATGGCTTATTTTGCTGTAACCAATCCAATTGAATATTACAAATACGCTATGAATGATGCTGATATCGTAGTTTCTTTTTGTTCAGAGTTATTCCAGTGCAATCATTCAATTCCGATGACTTTATCAAGTGCAGCCGCTTCCTCTATGTACGGAAGTATTAAAGAGTATTTTGGAGTTAGTAAAAAAGCAGATTATGACAGAATATATAGAGGTTTAGAAATGTTAGATGAAGGTATTATTCCATCAAAAGATGAATGTATGAAATTTTTAAAAGCAACACGTTACGTACCGATTAGAGATAATCCAGATGCCAAACTTGTTTCAGAGTATTTTGAAGAAGCATACACAGGCGGTTTTAATGCATCTTTCTATATCGGATGGATTGAAGAACAAACAACTGATTTTGATTTACAAAACGCTTATCCTACTGCTATGGCAAACATTATAGACATTGACTGGTCTAAAAATGTTAGAGATTTTCCACGCAATTATGAACTTACATGGCAAGATTTAACAAATCCTCTTATTCCTGCTGTAGCCGTTGGAGATTTTGATTTTCCCGATGATTGTTACTGCCCTAATATACCAGTTCCGGTAAAAGGCGGAATGAAAATATATCCTAAGCACGCTAAACATGTTTATATGTCTGGACCCGATATGTACCTCGCCCTAAAGCTCGGAGCTAGAATCAAAATATTTAGAGGTTTTACATGTCAGATGCTTACAAAAGACGGAAGACCTTCTCAATGTTTAGCCTACGCTGTTACTAATCTAGTTCAGGACAGAATGAAAGCCAAGGAAATATATAAAGACAATCCTTTAGTTGAAAAGAGTTTAAAAACCATGGTTAATTCCTGCTATGGCAAAACCGCTCAAAATGTAAGTCCCAAAACTCGATACAACGCTAAAATTATGGGACGTGTGGATTCTGAACCCTCTACGGTTACAAGCCCTTATCACGCAACATACACCACTGCTTTAGTAAGATGTATGCTAATTGCTTGTATAAATCAACTTCATGATTTAGGTTATCATGTTTACTCTGTCACAACAGATGGTTTTATTACAGATGCACCTACAGATGTTGTTAGAAATCTTGATGCTTATGGTTTTGCGGCTATATTCCAAAATGGTCGCTTTATTCTTAATCAGACTAAAGAAGATTGTGAAGCTAATCAAGTATGGGAGCCTAAACATTTCAACGATACCTTTTTAAATATTACTACAAGAGGAAATGTTGCAGTAAACGACAAAGGCGTTTTAGCTCACAATTCATATTCTACAGGAGAAATCAAAGACAGTCGTGCTGATAGAGATGCTTATATTATTGCAGTTCTTTCAAGAGAAGGTAAGTTAAAGTGTTCTACCAAAGTGTGGACAGAGTTTTCAGAAATTGTCGAGAGAAAACACGATTTTCACGTTACCGAAACTATCCGTCAACTTTCTATGAACTTTGATTACAAAAGGTGCCCTATTGTAGAAACTGCTAAAGATACACCAGTTCACTATGACAGTGTTGATAATCAATTTCATGTTGATACTACTATTGCTGAATTTGATACCAGACCTTTTAACGATATTGAAGAGTTTCTCAATTATCGAAACACAATGCACAACGAAGATTGTGTTAAAGTTACCGCTGACCTTAATAGAGTAAAGATTAAATCTACTGTCAAGGTTAATGGTTATATTGGTAAAGATTTAGATAGAAAGATTCTCTTATCAATTCTAATGGGATATAGATCAGGGATATATCAAATCCCCGCACTAGACGGTTTGAAACAGTCAGACGTAGTTGCCACTGTTAATAGTTGGGGAATTTCTAATATCAGCATCAATGATTGGAAAAACTGCTCCCGTTCAAAGCGACAAGACAATATGCTACCTCGAGAACTTGTTGAAGATACCCTTAACAAGATTCTCTCCCAATATACGTAACGGTCGCTTTACATAGCCATCTTTCCAAGATTGCTATGTATGGTTTTCAGTCAGGTTACTTCGAGAAAAGAAAAACTGTTGCCAGACAAGGCAACAACTTTTCTTCCACTCTCAGTAGCCTTCCTTTAAACCAGCTTTGCTCTCACATGCAATTCATCGTCAAAGAATTTTTCCCCAAAGAGAAACACTTTGACAATTTCATTGCATATCTCCGCAAAGCATTTAACTAACAACTCAAATATGCTTTTAAAAGCGCAAAATCATATAAGAGTTGTTAGGCAAGTTTCGCATTGTGGCAAGCCACAACGCACCGGTTACAGCCTTTGGGCTGTTCCCTAAACTTGCCAGTGGGGCTTTGCCCCCTTGGATCCCCTAGCAAGGTTTCCCCAACCTTTGCATTCCTGGGCACATAAATTGTCTTCATATATTGCAAACAGTTCACTGGACTATTTGCAATATATTCATTCAATTTATTAGAAGGCTCTCGCCCTCTGCACACCTAGGCAAAGGTTTCACCCTTGCAACCTGACACACAGTAACCAAGCACTTTAGAAAGGAGTTTTACAGATGAAAAAGAAAGTAAATAGAAAAAGAAACAAAGCAGTTACTATTCGAATGAGCCCTGACGAATTAAAACTTCTTCAACAAAAAGTTGATGAGTCAGGACTTACTCAACAGACATTTATAATAAACGCCATCAAAGGTGCTACTATATCTTCTTCAGCTGATATACAAATTCAAAAAGATATTAGTAAAACTTTTGCAGATTTAGTTCGACAACTTAGAGGTTTAGCAACAAATGTAAATCAAATGGCTCACATAGCTAACGGTCAAGGTATGATTCCGTCGCTGAATAAATTAAGCAATACATCGAATGAGATTAATCAGTTCAGAAAGGAGAGTGAAGAAATATGGCAGTTAATAAGGTCGTTAATAAATCAACAAAATCGCATGGGGCAATGAGAAACGTAATAGAATACGTTCTTCAGGATAAAAAAATCAAAGAAGGTTATGTAGACATCATCGGTCCTTATGTTCCAAACACTATCACTTGGCAGGGTGTTTATACTGAATTTCTTGCAGAAAAAAAGTTATGGAACAAAGACTCTGGAAGAATGTATACACATAATATTATTAGTTTCCATAAAGATGAAGATGTTTCTCCAAAGCAGTGTCTTGAAATAGGGCGCCAATTTGTCGACAGATTTTTCCCCAATCATCAAAGTCTAATTGGCGTTCATCAAGACAAAGATCATCTTCACATTCATATAGTTACCAACTCTGTATCTTTTATCGATGGAAAGAAGCTGCATCAAACTAAAAAAGACTTAGAACTTCAAAAACAATTCACTAATAATCTATGTAAAAAGTTAGGCTTATCTGTTACAGAAAAGGGAAAACACTTTGATGGTTCTCTCATTGAAGAGGGTGAGGTTGTAGCTTGGAATAAGGATAAATACAACCTTCTTCGTAACGAATCGAAAAAAAGCTATGTTGCAGATTGTGCAATTGCTGTGCTTGAATCAAAAGAAAATTGCTGTAGCAAAGAAGATTTTATTTCTAATATGCTACAGCATGGATGGCAGACTATATGGACAGACAAAAAGAAGCATATTACATTTATTAACCAAAACGGTGAAAAGGTACGCGATAGTAATCTATCCAAATCCTTCTCACTAAATATAAATAAGGAGGTACTTAATCATGAATTTGAAAGACAGAATGAATACAGAAACAGCTCAAGCAACGAACTTAATAAATACTACGCCGAAGTTGAATCAATTATTTCAGGAGAAGGAATTGATAAAGAATCAATCCGAGGCAATCAATCTTCTGAAGACAGAGATACAGACTCTTTCCTCAGAGAAATCAAAACTAGCATTAACGATAACAGAGTTAAAAACAGAATTGTTAGAGACTCAGAAAATAAATCAATCATTAACAAAAAGCAACAACGACTTAAGAGAAGAGAATGGTCTATTGACGAAGAAAGAACAGGAAGAATTAGAAGATGAAAACACTAGACTAAAAAGCTTAAATACCACTCTCAAAAAGTTGGTCAATAATTCTTCTGTGGAAGTAGTTAATAAAGCCCTCAAAGATAGAGATATAGCCAGAAATGAATTATCTGAATATAAGAAAAATTCCAAAAAAGAAATACGCAAAATCAATAATCAAAAACACTTAGCAGAAACTGAGATAATTAAAGTTATGAACTTACTCGAGCGTAAGTCACGTCTTCATTGGCGTTTCCTTACTTTTATCTTAATCTGCATTTGTGTTAAAAGTAAGCCGTTTTTGAATGACATAAAAGAATCCTTTATTGAGATTCAAAAGTCTCTGGCTTCAATATGGACTGTGTATTTCAAATGGTTATCTCATCCATCTTATCTTACTCTAAGCGATGGATTCAAACCCTTTACTGGATATATAATTTGGATTGCAAGGGTAATGGCTGTAATTCTTGCAATAATACTTGTGTTGTTCATATTAAGAAAATTTCTTAATATATGCATCTTCTACAAAAGGCGTTGGTGTACTTTATCGCTAAAAGTATTTGTCATCTCGTTGACTGTTCTACTTATCTTTGGAGACAAAATAAAGTCATTATTGCCATCTAATCTGTTACTAATATTTTTAGCAATACAATTACTGTACTTAGGTATTTTAAAATATATGGATGGTTATTATGAAAATCGCCGACGCTTTGATGAATGGGAACATATTCAAAACATATAATAATCACTACAACCTCAGAGTTTTGTTCTCTGAGGTTGTCATTATTAATCCAATATTCCATTATCTTTCAAATAAGTTGCTAAATAATCTCTGTCGGTTCTCAACTTAAGCAGTTCTTCTTTCTTCTTTTCGGTAGTCATTAACCCAAGATGAATTCGTTCATCTGGTAAATGATTTAAAATCTTAAGATATCCATCAACAATACGTTCCTGTTCTACATATTCGTTTTCAAAATATACAATATTAGATTTTACTTTAAGAACTATTGCTAATCCGTTCTTTTTGGGATACACGTCATATAATTCACTTCCATCAGAATCAAAATCCACATCCAATTCTTCGGTTGCAATTTTACACAATTCTTCAATAACCGAACTTCTAAATCCTCTACAGGAATAAATTTTTTTTAAAGTTTCTCCATGCTTATTGGCAAACTTTTCATCAATTATAATTTCAACATATTTACCATCTATTAGTTTAGGTTCTAACATAAATACCTCTGCATTTAAGTTTATATTTTCACTCTATACTACACCATTATAAATTACTGTTTTCCTCGATTCAAACGCCTACTTTGTAATTTCTTCCATATTGATCTACATGCAGAACACCATTCTTCTGGTACACCAAGTCTTTCAATTAACAACCTTTGATCAACTATGTTCAAAGCAGACTCTATATCTTCACCATTTCTAATAGTATTATCCACAATATGTAATAGCTCTGTCTTTAATGCCTCATCGAGTTCCGTAATATTTGGTAACATTATTCTTCCCATTTCTCCTGGTAGTATTTCTAACACACCTCCTCCATAACTCCTTCCGCATATCTCTGTAAATGCAAATGTAATGCTATTATAATATGACAGAAGGAGTAAATCATTATCTACTCCGTCATTTATTTTCATCCTATGCATCGTATCCGTAGACACAGCATTGCATCTGTTTAAAACAAATTTTGGAAACAAATTGTTTCTTCTAAGAAAAAAAGCATCCGGAACCCAAATCGATGGTACAATATACCATCGGTCTCTTATAGAACACTTATAGCCTTTATTTTCTTCATTATTTTCTCCATATTCTATATATCTTTTAAATCCAGTCGGATATTCTTCATAAGGAATATCCGGAAAATTTAGTAACAAAGCTTTTTTATTATCTCTAATATTATTTTCCCAATCTTCTTCAGTAAAATATATTCCATGAGCATGAGCACTTCTACCTATTAGTGGCATAGTTGCTTCCGCTAACTCAAATTGTTCTTCTACGTCTCTATCAATTGAAAAAAACTTATTATTACCGGTTGTTATTCCAACATTTATTGTCCCATATTTGGAAAAGGGGTTAAACAGTTCGCTTCTTCTAATTTGAGACAATAAATCCATTTCATTTGCTGTCACAAAATACTTTGTCCACTTTTCCTTTTCGTGAGATATAGGTTGAAAACGTATAGTATTCAAATCTACTTTTTTTATATCCTCAACATTTGACACCTCCACAATTCTAATACCACTTTGTTCTGATTTCTTTTCTCCAATCAAAACAACAACTTCTTGCTCTATATCTGGAAAAACTAGTTCTTTAAAGGTAATAATAGTCATATTACTTAGATTATTGGCAAGAAATAATCTCAAATCTTCCGCATATGCAACTTGGAATAATTCTGCTGGAATGACAAATAAAATGGTACCATTCTTATTTAACAATTTAATTGATGCAACAGTAAATGCAACCCATGCATTTATTAATTTATTTGCCTTCATACCTTGTGAGGTTAATATTTCTGCTTGAATTTTTCTTTGCTCTTCTGACAGATACTGATATCTGATATATGGTGGATTTCCTATAATGTAATCATAAGTTTGATATTTTTTCTTTTCTTCATAAAAGTCAAAAAAATCCTCATTTATAACATTAACTCTTTTGTCTTCTTTATATCTTTTTTTCACACTATCAGCTTCTGACTTTTCAATTTCTATAGCTGTTATCTTTGCTTCTGGAATATGTTTTTTTAAAGCGTCAACAAATACACCATCCCCACAACTAGGTTCAAGTATAGACTTTGCGCGATCAATATCAATCATTTGTACCATTATTTCAGCTAGTTCTTTTGGTGTATAATAAGATCCTCTTAATTTTTTTTCAGAACTATTAGCTTTCAATTCCATTTTTTAATACCTTCCTTCATAAACTATTGTAATCAATAGTTCAATCTTATGTTTCAAAAACTCTTTTCGTTTCTTTTTCACGCTAGCATTTGCTTTGGATAAAGTAGTTTTTAAATCATCATTAATACTATATATTTCTTTTGTCATCTTCACCACGTCATCATGTATTGATTTCAACTTAGGTACACTCATATCCAACTCTACAAAAGGCAATTCCTTTAATACAAATGTCCCCCTTGAAGTAAAGCCATTTTCAAAATCACTACCTATTACTCCTAAGATTTTTTCAGTATACGGATGTGTCAACCATGCCTGAATATACTCTAGTTCATACGGACACGAGTCTTTCAAGCTTATTGCACAATAACCCGCTGTACCGCCTGATGATATTAACATGTTATCTTCATCCATTACATACATAGGTTCTTTGCTAAGAATACCTACAATCAGTTTTTTACTTCCTGCAAAAGCTGATAAAGCTTGTGAACGTCCATATTTATACCAATTATCAGCAGACGCATTTTCAACATCTCTTTTTCCATTCGGCGAGATTCCTTTAGGAACTAACCGATCATAATAGTCCAATAGATAATCATATACACCACTATATATTTTTTTCATTGTATTAATGGGAATTAAATTACCATCTTTGTCATATGGAAAAATAATTCTTTTATCTGTATCAAGTGAACTATATGTATTTAAACCCTTTTCCTCTTTTTTTACTGGTTTAAAATATGGTCTCAAAAGTGTTTTTTCAATTTTATAAGTCTTCCCATTTCTGTCCAAATAGACGTAAGATGAATCCTCTCTGCTTATTTCCGCATCCGAAAACCAATAAATAGGCTCTGGGCGCTCTGCACTTGTCTGAATTCCATTAAAGATATCTACATATTTAGTCAGCTTAACGCTTCTTGATTCGACATCATCCCAAAACTTCATTAGTGAAATATCCGTCGTTAATCTCCATGGTTTCTCATCTATTGCATTATTATTTTTCGTAATAGTTCTTTTTAACGTTCCTGCCCATAATTGAGACTGATTTTCTACACTTGAATAATCAAAGTATTCCTGTTTTTCTTTCCTTAATAGCAAAATTGAACTGTATATGGTTTTATCTTCAAACAATTGAGCATCACCAAAATCATCTAAACTTACCAAATATTTTTGATAACTAATCAGTCTTCGTAATTCTTTGCCAGCTTTAATTTTAAAAAATTTATTGGGAACGATATAACATAAGTATCCTCCCTTTTTCAATTTTTCCAAAGCCCTCTCAATAAAAATAAAATATTTATC
>JAEEGF010813421.1_pt1 | contig 18760 bp, 15 predicted proteins | sample 9134171 | NCBI WGS metagenome assembly JAEEGF01 (sample SAMN16246542, study PRJNA631951) | gut metagenome | biome: gut microbiome; feature: rumen; material: AP-attached | host: Bos | place: Iran: Karaj | collected 2018-10
CTGATTAGACCTTAATTGATTAACTAGTTAGAGGGTAATCGGGCATCGATTACAAAAATACGGGTGAAGGCATCGTGACGGCAGAAAGACAAGTGTCACCAAGCATAAGCCATTATCCGTCAGGCGATAGCAAGGTTTAGTGACGAACGAGGGGAGCAGAGCTGCCGGTTTGAGGTTAACGTGAATTTGTCGAACTCACGTTAGATAAGCGATGAGCACATCCCAGACGGCGATGATATGGCAGACGCTGCCTGCCAGCACGAAGAAATGGAAGACGGTATGCATGAACCGTTTTTTATTGATGCTGTAAAACACGGCTCCTGTAATGTAACATACTCCCTCGGCAATAATCCAAATCACGGCGGCTGTGCTCACACTGTCGATGAGCGGCTTGAAGGCGACAAGTACGGAGAGCCCCATCAGGCAGAAACAAATCGTCTCCAGGTTCGAGTGCTCTTTCAGTTTGATGAAGCTGGTGATGGTTCCGGCGATGGCTGCAGCCCAGATGAACAGGAAAAGACTCCATCCCCAATAGCCTTGTTCGCGGAGGGCTATCAGTGTGATGGGCGAGTAAGAGCCGGCAATATGCCAGTAGATGGCGGCATGATCCCACTTGCGCAGCCTTTCTTTCCATACGCTTCGCGCCTTGACGGCGTGATAGATGGTTGAGGCCAGATACGACATAATCATGCCGAATAAATAAAGGATGACGCCAGCTGTGGCCCATCCGTCGCCTGAGCGGGAACACCAAATCAGGAAGATAATGCCGAAAACCACGCCCAAGGCGATTCCCCCGCCATGACTCGACGAGTTCCAAATTTCCTCTTTGTGATTGAAATGTATACGGCGCATAGGCTTGATGCTTCAACAATCATCATTCATCGTCGTGGTGATAGAGCCAACGCTCATAGTTATTTGCCTTGCCGGCATCAAAAAGGATAACTATGAACCATGGGTCTCTATACCCGAAAACTATCTCTTCGTCTCAGTGGCTTTGATAATCTCGTAGTCGTGTTCCGTGACAGGAAGTGAGAAATAGAGTGTCGAACGGCCTTGGCGCAACCCTACCATGCTCCAGTCCTTGGCAACGACCACACTGCGTTTCGAGCCATCGTCGGCGAATACCCATCCTTCCTCGTCTTCCTTCGGCATGCCTATGGTGACGGTCACCACGTCTCCGCCTTTCGACGACGACGAGAAAATATAGCTGTCGGTCTTTCCTCCGGTAATCAGGATGGCGCGGTCGCGGTCGGGAGAGGCATAGTAAAGCTCGAATTTATCGGGGAGAACGCCTTCCTCAGGCAATTCCACTCCTAATTCTTTCAACTCGTCGTCGCGCTTGGCAGCAGCACGCGGTTTCTTGTTCAGCATGAAATCGCTGTCAATCTGCTCTCTCTTGGCCTGCAGCTCACGATTGGAAGCCATGAGGTCGTTTCTCCGCAGCGAGTTGATCTGCATCACTTTCTCCTTCGAGAGGTCCAGCAACGACATTCCTCCTACTGTCTCAGCGGGCAGACCGTTGATAAAGTCGTGTTGGCGCTGTTCGAAATTCCTGCGTGGCAACTCAACCAGACTGCGTGCGGCACCCATGTTGACGTCCTTCACTTGCAGGTAGGTCATGAGCGGTTTGTCGACAAGCTTGCGCAACACGCGCTCGGTTCCTTCATCCTCGAATGTCGTTCCAATCATCTTGCCCGCCATGTCGTAGACGTCCACCTCGCCTTTGTCATTGTAGGCGAACACTAGAATCATGTTGGTCAGTTCCTTCAGGTTGTATATCTTGGCAACCTTCGATTTCTTCATCAGTTCGAGGTCCTTGCCCCAGTCGCCCAGCCTGACCTCCTCAAGGCGTGTGTAACGGCACGGAATAATGTCCGCACCCGCCATGTTGATGGCTCCCATGGTGCCGTTTTTCACGTATCTCACCAGCGCCAGCTGCTTCATCGGCTCAATGGTCGAGCATCCGGTGAGCAGTGGCTGGCCGTCGATGCCTTCCAGATTAAATATTCCGTCGCCCTCTTTCAGCATGATCAGCAGATTGTCCTCGAGCCAGTTCCATCCTTTCGGCATCATCAGTTCCTTCGACTCAATCGTCAGCTTGTTACCATGCAGGTCAATCAGATAGCGCGCATCGGCGTTTCCTACCAACGCGTAACGGCTGAAGATGACGGGCTCCAGTTCCCAGCTCTCGCCGCCGACCATGTCTCCCCGCCTGTCGATGATGTAGTAACGGTCGTCGTATTGTACAAACGATACGGCATTACTGCCCCAGAATCCCATTCGTTGGAACACGTTTGGAATCTGGCTGTTGCCTTCCTCATCGCAGGCTCCGTAGAGTCCTGTGGTGCTGATGGTGGTGCGCCAGAATGGGGCTTCGGTCTGAGCCATCATACCAATAGCCACCGATAGCAGGCATATCGACAAAACGAATATTCTTCTCATCGCCAAATGTTGAATCTAAATTATCGGCTGCAAAGATAATATAAATATGTGAAACTGCAAAAATGGCACGCTTTTTTTCTTAGTCGGCCAGTGTGAAGTCGAGCTGGCGCTTCTCCACATTGGCGCGCGCGACCTTGATGCGTATCGCGTCGCCCAACTGGTATTTATGGTGGCGGCGTCGTCCTACCAGACAGTAGTTCTTCTCGTCGAACTCGTAATAGTCGTCGTCCAAGTCGCGCATCGGCACCATTCCCTCGCAGTGGTTCTCGTCAATCTCGCAGTAGATGCCATAACTCTGAATGCCGGAGATGTGGGCATCGAACTCCTCGCCAATCTTGTCGCCCATGAACTCCACCATCTTATACTTGATAGAGTCGCGCTCGGCGTTCTGTGCCAGCTGCTCCATGTCGCTCGAGTGCTCGCACAGTTCCTCGTAGTGCTCCTTGCTGGCGGAGCGTCCTCCTTGCTGATAGCGTGTCAGCAGGCGGTGAACCATGGTGTCGGGATAACGGCGGATGGGTGATGTGAAATGGGTATAATAGTCGAATGCCAGTCCGTAGTGACCGATATTGTGGACGCTGTATTTGGCTTTCATCATCGCACGCAGGGCAACGGTCTGGATCAGTTTCTGCTCGTTGGTACCCTCGCACTCCTCCATGAGCGCGTTGAGACTGCGGCTGATGGCTCCCTTGGTGCCGGCGGTCTTCAGCCGGTAGCCGAATTTAACGATGAATTCGCGCAAATTCTCCAGTTTTGTCGGGTCGGGTTGGTCGTGGATACGATAGGGCAGGGTCTTGGCTTTGGTGCCTTTTTTCACTTTTCCGACCGATTCTGCTACTGTCCGGTTGGCCAGGAGCATGAATTCCTCGATGAGTTTATTGGCGTCTTTCGAGCGTTTGAAGTAGCATCTCACGGGTTTTCCCTTCTCGTCGACGTCGAAATGCAGTTCCTCACTATCGAATTTCACGGCTCCGTTGTTGAAACGCTCTGCCCTCAGGCGCTTTGCCAAGCGGTCGAGCATGATCAGTTCCTCGGCAAACTCACCCTGATAGGGATGCTTCTTTGTGGCGGGCGGTGCCGGTTCGCCACTGCCGTCGACCACTCCGTTCTGCTCTAAGATTGCCTGTGCCTCCTCATAGGCAAACCGCCGGTTGCTGCGGATGATGGTATGAGCCAGATGCCAGTTCTTGATATGGGCGTCTTCGTCCATCAGGAAAATCACACTATAGCAGAGTTTGTCCTCGTCGGGGCGCAGTGAGCAGATGAAGTTACACAGCCTTTCGGGCAGCATCGGGATGGTACGGTCGACCAGATAGACGCTGGTGGCGCGCTTTTGTGCCTCCTTGTCAATGATGCTTCCTTCTTTCACATAGTGCGACACGTCGGCAATGTGCACGCCTACTTCCCACAGGTTGCCTTCGGCGCGGCGAATGCTCAGCGCGTCGTCGTAGTCCTTGGCGTCCTTGGGATCGATGGTGAAGGTGGTCACCTCGCGGAAATCCTCGCGCTCGCGGATGTCTTGTTCCGTGATTTCGGCATTAATGCGGTTAGCAGCCTCTTCCACCTGGCGCGGGTATTTATACGGCAGTCCGTATTGAGCGAGGATGGCATGCATCTCCACATTGTTCTCGCCGGTTTTTCCCAACACGTCAATCACCTCGCCGATGATATTCTTGTTGTCCTTCGACGGCCATTGGGTAATCTTCACCACCACCTTGTCGTCGGTCTTTCCGCCCTTCAGTTTCTTCTTTGGAATGAAGATGTTCTGAACGAAGAATTTGCTCTCCGTCTCCAGGTATGCATAGTCTTGCTCCACTTTCAGCTTGCCGACGAACGTGTCGCTGGCATGACTCAGGATGTCGGTAACCATGGCTTCCTTGATATGGTTCTGCCGGCGCGCCATCATCGAGATGCGCACGCGGTCACCGTCAAGGGCGAACAGGGAGTTACGCTCTGACACAAAGATGGGCTTTCCACCATCGTCGGGGATGAACGAGTTCTTTCCGTTGGCCTTACGTCGGAACACACCTTCTTGTACCTGTCCCTTGGTGTTCAGACGGTAGGCGCTTTGCGACACCTTGCTCAGGAAGTCGTCCCAGGCCATTTCCTCCATGATGTCGATGGCAAGCATCTTCATCGGATGTGTATCCAGGTGCAACTGCTTGAAGATATACTTGAAAGTGAACGTGTCGTTGGGGTTTTGCTGGAATAAGGTTGCCAGCATTTCCTGCAATTGTTTCCTCGTGATGCGTTTTCCGCCTTTCTTTCCTTTTGCCATAGTCGTTATTGATTAGTTATGTTGCAAATTAACAAAAAAAAGTTGATAATTCCTCGTCAGCTGCATTAAAAATACATTAAAATTTGGCATTTTATGCAGTTTTAGCTAACTTCGCACCCGAAATGAAGATATTAGTCACAGGTGCCAGCGGCTTCATCGGTTCGTTTATTGTCGAGGAGGCGCTACGAAGAGGATTGGAAGTGTGGGCTGCCGTCAGGGCGAGCAGCTCGCGCGAGTGGCTGCAGGACAGTCGTATCAACTTCATCGAACTGGATTTCCGGTCGCAACAACGGCTGGAGGAACAGCTTGCGGGCTATTCCTTCGACTATGTCGTGCATGCCGCAGGCGTGACGAAATGTCTTGACAAACAGGACTTTTTCCGTACTAACACCGAGGGAACGAAGAATCTGGTGCGGGCGCTCATCGCCCTTCAGATGCCCGTCCGGCGTTTTGTCTATCTCAGTTCGCTCAGCATCTTCGGGGCTATTCGTGAGCAACAGCCTTACGAGGAGATTCGTGAGAGCGACACGCCCCGGCCCAATACAGCCTACGGGCAGAGCAAACTGTTGGCCGAGCAGTTTCTGGAAAGCCTCAACCAAGGTGAAAACGAAGAGACGGAAACTTCCGGTTCTCACGAGGGAAACAGTTTTCCTTATGTCATTCTCCGCCCCACAGGCGTCTATGGTCCGCGCGAGAAAGACTATTTCCTCATGGCCAAGAGCATCAAGGCGCATAGCGATTTCGCTGTCGGTTTCCGCCGTCAGGACATCACGTTCGTCTATGTGAAGGATGTGGTGCAAGCGGTCTTCCTGGCTCTCGACCGCGGAGTGACGGGCCGGAAATACTTCCTCAGCGACGGAAGAGTCTATCAGAGCAGCACGTTCAGCGACTTAATCCGTCGTGAACTGGGCTCGCCTTGGTGGATACGTATTACTGCACCGGTATGGCTTCTTCGCGTGGTAACGTTCTGTGGCGAGCATATCGGACGGATGACGGGAAAGATCTCTGCCCTGAACAACGATAAATACCATATTCTGAAGCAGCGTAACTGGCGGTGCGACATCCAACCGGCTATCGACGAACTGGGCTATCATCCTCAGTATCAGCTCGAAGAGGGTGTCAAGGAAACCATCCGTTGGTATCAGGAGCACGGATGGCTATAGGATGGATGACGGTCCGTTGGCTTATCCGTAAACAGTGATGAAAAGGTCTGACAATAGATTATTATTCGTTTGAAAAACCTCTTTACCATAGAAAAGAATCCGCATCGGGGGCTGTTTGCTTTCGAATGGGTAGTTGTGGCGTATATGCTGCTGACGCTTGTCGTCATTCTTTTCACATGGACCAAGCTCGTCAATCCCATCTCGATGCTCTGGGGCAGGTTCCATTTTGTGGCCATGACCGCCGCACTATGGGCAGTCTACCGCCTGATACCGTGCCGGCTGACTCGTTTCCTACGTCTGGTGGGACAGATGGCATTGCTCTCATGGTGGTATCCCGATACCTATGAGTTAAACCGTATCTTCCCCAATCTCGACCATCTCTTCGCTACCTGGGAGCAGCAACTGTTCGGTTGCCAGCCCGCCCTGCTCTTCTCTCAGGCCGTTAGCAGTCCTGTTTTCAGCGAGCTGATGGACCTCGGCTATGCCAGTTATTTCCCCATGATGGTTGTCGTCATGGTCTATTATTTTTTCTGCCGGTACAAGGAATTTCAGCGCGCGGCGTGGATATTGCTGGCATCGTTCATGCTCTATTACGTCATCTTTGTCTTCCTACCCGTCACCGGTCCCCAATACTATTATGGTGCGGTAGGACTCGACCAGATAGCACATGGCTTTTTCCCCAATGTGGGCGACTATTTCATGCACAATACGGAGCGCCTGACCAGTCCCGGATGGACCGACGGCGTGTTCTACCAGCTTGTCGAGAGTGCCCATGATGCAGGCGAACGGCCCACGGCAGCCTTCCCCAGCTCACATGTGGGCATCACCACCGTACTCATGTTGCTCAGCCTGCGTGCCCGCAGCAGCCGTCTGACCCTCACGTTGCTGCCATTCTTCATCCTGATGTGCTTCTCCACGGTCTACATCCAGGCTCATTATGTCATCGATGCCGTCGCCGGACTTCTCTCAGGCATCGCCTTCTACTTCTTGTTCGACTGGTTGGGAAACAAGTGGAAAGTAGACCCAAAAACGAGCGGAAAGTAAATTTTTACCTACTGAGATATGTGTTCCCCTCACGTTCGTCTTCTGCATGCAAATGTCATAACATTGTAATATCAATTCTTCTTGGTTTCAGGAATTATTCACTAACTTTACCGCCTTAAATGTTCATGGTTTATGAAAATACTTGTTGTAGACGACGAGTTAGATATTTGTGAGATTCTTCAATACAACCTCGAGACTGAAGGTTTTGAGGTCGTAACAGCCTACTCGGCCGAGGAAGCACTGGAATTGCCTCTTCAGGATTTCGGACTGATTCTGCTGGACGTGATGATGGGCGAGATGTCAGGTTTCCAGATGGCGCGCAGGTTGAAGAACAATCCCGCTACAGCACATATTCCCATCATTTTCATCACAGCACTCGAAGGAGAGGACAATCTGGTGAAAGGACTGAATATCGGTGCTGACGACTATATTGCCAAGCCACTAAGTATGAAAGAGGTGAAAGCCAGGGTCAGGGCAGTGCTCAGACGGTCGTCCCAGTCGCAAAACTCTGTCGCATCCCCCGATGACAGTAAGATTGCCTATGAAGGCATCTTGCTCGATTTAAATGCGAAGACTGTTACCTGCGACGGTCAGGAGTTGGTGTTTACCAAACTGGAGTTTGAGTTGCTGTCGTTTTTTCTCCAGCACCCTAACAGGGTTTTCTCGCGAGAAGACTTACTGAAATATTGCTGGCCGCAGGATGTGATGGTACTCGACCGTACGGTAGATGTGAACATTACCCGGCTGCGCAAGAAAATTGGCCGTTATGGTAAACATATTAAGACACGTGTAGGCTATGGCTACTGCTTTGAAAGATGCGATTAAGCGAAAACAGAGCCAACGTCACTTGAGCTCTGCCGGGCGTGAGCATTTTGTGCTAAAGGCAAAAAACAAATCCTTTCAGCGTAATCTGCTACTGAGCATCGGAGGAGTGTTTCTGCTTTTTGCTATTTGCTTCAGTGTGTATCAGTATCAGCGCGAAAAAGAATACAAGATTGACATCCTGCACTCGCGCCTGCAGATGTATAATTACGAGATGGTGCAGACGCTGGGCGAGGACAGTCTGATTAGCAGCCAGCTGTTTCGCGACTATGTGGCACGTCACCAGATGGAAGGTCTTCGCGTGTCAGTGATAGACCGCGAAGGACGGGTCGTCCTCGACAGCTACGATACCAATGTGGACTCGTTGGGCAATCATTTGCAGCGGACGGAAATCCAACAGGCACTACATGAGGGAAACGGATACGATATCAAGCGCGTGTCGCAATCTACCCATGAGACCTATTTCTATTCTGCTACACGCTTTGGCAATGTCATCGTGCGTGCCGCCGTACCTTATTCTGCCGAACTGACCCGCTCGTTGCAAGCCGATAATACCTACATTTATTTTGCCGGGGTTCTGACCCTGCTGTTAGGCATTGTGTTATACTACATTACCCATCGCATCAGCCGCCACATAGGCTATCTGCGTGAGTTTGCCATGAAGGCAGAGGAGGGCGAGGAACTTGACCACGAACTTGAGCGGCGACTGCCTGATGATGAGTTGGGCGACATCAGCCATACCATCATCATGCTCTACTGGAAGCTGCGCCATTCTGAGGAAGACAAGGTGCGCATCAAACGCCAGCTCACACAGAATGCCGCCCACGAACTGAAGACTCCCGCCGCCAGTATTCATGGCTATCTGGAGAGCGTCCTCGACCATCCCGACATGCCCGAGGATAAAAAGAAACACTTTCTGGAGCGTTGTTATGCCCAGAGCGAGCGCATGAGCAAACTGCTGCTCGACATGAGTGCCCTTACCAAACTCGACGAGATGGACGACAACAAGTCAAAAAGCCGTCGTGAATATCGTCCGGTCAATGTGTTACAGGTCTTGCAGAGCGTGATTGATGATACTTCTCTACAACTGCAGGATAAGGGCATCACACCATCGCTCCAATTACCACAGCATGTGGAAGTTCTGGGCGACCAAAGTCTGATATACAGTATCTTCCGTAACCTTTTCGACAATGCCATCGCTTATGCTACAGGGGCATCGCGCCTGGCGATTGTCTGTAACGAGATAGATACAGAAGGCCGTCATTTCTATGAGTTCCTGGTGAGCGACAACGGACCAGGCGTAGAGCCGCAGCATCTGGATCATCTCTTTGAGCGTTTCTACCGCGTTGACAAAGGTCGTTCGCGCAAACTCGGCGGAACAGGTCTTGGTCTTGCCATCGTGAAAAATGCAGTTGCCGCCCACGGTGGAACAGCAACTGCCCTTTCTACTCCCGGTGGAGGACTCACCATCAGGTTTACCCTCGCACGTTTTTAGTATGACCTTCTGTCAATCTTATTCTCAGCCCTGTCCATTGCGAGGACCATCGCCGAAGTCGTTATTCAATCCTTTTCCTGCCTGAACGACGTTCATGACGTAGTCGCCGAGTTTCTCGCACTCCGAGATAAAGTCAACGTAGAACACACCGAGCTGATAAGTGTAAAGGCCCGAGTTTACGTCGTGTAAGTTCTGGTTTTTCAGTTGCGTACGGTAGTTGTTAATCTCGTGCTCAATGTTGAGGGAGGTCTTTACACCTGCTTTGGTCGTGGGCATGTCTATCCGCTTGAGCATCTGGGCCAGTGCTCCGTCCACAAGTTGCATCATCGTCAGCATGTGCTGCTTCTGCTCGTCTGTGAACTCCTCCTGACAGTGCATGCGGTGCCGGTTCAGGGTACGGCCGAGGTTGTACACCGAATCACCGATAGACTCCAGTTCCGTTATCTGTCGCAGCATCTTCTGAATCTGACTTTTCGACGTATCCGACAGTCGGCCCTCACTTACCTTGTTCAGATAGCTGGCAATCTCCATTTCCATTGAGTCGGTGATGTTCTCATATTTCTCAATGCGTGAGAAGAGCTTGTTGAACTCCATCTCGTCCTTTATCTGCAACAACTCAGGTACGAACCCAAACATCCGCTGGCAACGCTCGGCAAAACTGTGAATCTCTTTCTGAGCCTCCATGATGCTCAGTTCGGCTGTCGAGAGCAGACCGCCACTGATAAACTTCAGACGGTAGTCCTCGTCCTGCGCCTTCATCGGCAACACCTTGCACACCAGTGCCTCAATCTGCTTGACAAAGCCGATGAGCAGCAGTGTGTTAATGATGTTGAAGGCCGTATGGAAGGCAGACAGCTTGAAGAGGTCGTTACCACCGCCCATCACGTTTTCCACAAACCAGCTGACGGCATGACAAGCCGGATAGAACACGATGAGGAAAGCCACAACACCGAACACATTGAAAAACATATGGGCAAGGGCTGCGCGGCGAGCCTGCGTGTTGGCAGTGAGAGAGGCCATGAACGCCGTAATAGTCGTTCCAATGTTCTGTCCCATGGCCAGAGCGGCAGCCTGTTCAAATCCGAAACCGGGGATGTTCATGCCGAAAAGCATCAGCGTGATGGCCATCGTGGCTGCAGAGGCCTGAACAATCATGGTGACAATAGCACCTACGATGACGAAGAGGAGGATGGTAAAGAACGAGTCCTGCGGCACATGAGCCAGCATGCCTGCCACCATATCGCCAATGTTCATGGCGGTGGCTGCCTCCTGTAGGAACGACAAGCCCATGAAGAGGAACGAGAAACCGAAGATAAACTCACCGATGCTCTTCCTTTGTCCTTTTCCGCTGAATATCAGTGGCATGCCGATGGCCAGCATCGGGATGGCAAAGGCTGCGATGTTCACCTTGAAGCCCACGGCAGAGATAATCCATGCTGTGACCGTCGTACCGATGTTGGCACCCATGATAACCCCGATAGACTGGGCCAGCGTCATCAGTCCGGCATTCACAAAACTCACCACCATCACCGTGGTAGCACTCGACGACTGGATGAGTGCCGTGATGAGAATACCCGTCAGCACGCCCATCACGCGATTCTTAGTCATGGCAGCCAGAATACTGCGTAAGCGGTCGCCTGCAAACTTTTCAAGACCCTCCGACATTGTCTTCATTCCGAAGAGGAACAGTCCCAGCGAGCCAAGAAGCGAGAAAATGTTGATAATCAATTCCATTGTTTTCTGTAATTACGCCGCAAAAGTATTACAATCTTGTAACAGCACCGTTACACTGGTGTTACAATCCTGTTACAAGCATGGTTGTAACCAGTCCATCATACATTTGAAATATATTTGTAATATCCTAAATGTAGTTTTGCAGTGGTAAAAACAAAATCAATAATAAAAATATGGAAAAAGCGAAAGCAGAAAAAATCATCAAGATTAGCAATTGGGTGAGGTTCCTCATCTTTGTTTTATTCCTTACCCTTGTAGTCATTGGCTTTCTAACTGTTTATCCGACATCTGTAAATTAAGATTCAAATAAGCATTCTATTTTTGGGATAGCCATATTCCTGATTGTGATTACCATCTTCTGTCTTGTAGTGGGTGTGAGCAATCATGTTATCATTTTCTAACTCCTGCCGTCGTTACAAAGCAATAGATCTTAGACCCCCAAACGAGCGGAAAGTGGATTCTTACCTGTTAATGTTGGCAACATAATAGTCTTCTTATGATGCTAATCTTTTGTAAAGTACGTTAAATCAATGATTTGCACATTCTGTTTTGGTAAAAGTCCGACTTTTAGTCCGCACTCGATAGAAATGAATGATTCTAAACGAAGGCTGAATTTGTCGGACTCGCGTATGTTTACGCCCGCAGAAGCCATGTTTACGTTTGTAGATGCCATTTTTGCGTTTGTAGACGCTATGTTTGCGTTTGTAGACGCTATGTTTGCGCTCGTAGAAATCATGGTTACGCCGATAGAAGGTGTGGTTGCGCTCGTAGAAACCATGTATTCGCCAATAAAAAGGCATGATTACGCCAATAAAAGGCATGTTTTTCACCCCTGCCAGCGTAGAAATGGGAAAATGTGACGTTGTGACATGTGACTTTGTGACATTAAGGTGTTTCCATAGTGCAGATGATGGTCGAGGGGTAAAATAGTCGGTATTATATGTTAATAAATATATAATAATATAAATAATATATAATATTATTACTACCTTATTACTACCTTTAGAGCCTGACTACCCCCCGAAAATAGTCGGAAGGTGCTTAATGTCACAAAGTCACATGTCACAAAGTCCCAAAATCGAAATAATTAATGAAATAAATAGTCGGAAGGTGCTTAATGTCACAAAGTCACATGTCACAAAATCACAAATCGAAAAATGAATGGAATCAAAGGGACTGTCCCTCCGATTTCTGACACACAGCTTGTATGATTCTGAATTCGCCGGACTCACGTTAAGATACCTATAAGCATTCTATTTCATGGAATAGCCATATTCAAAGCAATTCTTAACTTATATATCCTCAAAGATTTGCTTGAGTTGAGTTTTTTATCTACTTTTGCAATCATAAATAGACAGATAAATCAGTTACTATGTTTGCACCAGCAAGTGCAATAAGGACATAGTAGAGGCTGGTCTGTAAGGCTTAACAAGGACGTGAGACAGTTCTTCGTGCAAGATCATCTCAGCATTTGCGCTGTTTAGGTTTTCTTAGCCGAAAAGCCCATCTGGAATCAGTAAGCCGCCCATGGGCGGGGCGGCTCTTGAAACACTGTTTCCAGTGCGGGCACAGCCATGTTGCTGGCGGGTTGCTCCTCAGCAGAGCCCGTTTCCTCGTCCGGCTGCGGTGCAAAGTTACGGATAAAAGACCGAAATTGCGAATTGTCGTGAGATAAATAAAGGGATAGGCATAAAAATGTTGGTACGATAATAATTGGATTGTATTTTTGTAAGTGCAAAAAACAAGATACTTTCACATTAGAACCGTACCAATATGCAAAGAAACGAAATTTCCTTCAAAGGACAAAAGATTTTCATAGGAATCGACGTCCATGCGAAAAGTTGGAAGGTGGCGATAGCCACCGAGGTGGGATTCGTAAAGGGTCATTCCCAGAAGCCCTCCGCTAAAGAGCTCTTTGACTTTTTGAAGAAGAATTACCCGGATGGCGAGTATAAAGCCGTCTACGAGTCGGGCTTCAGCGGTTTCTCTACCTACTATGCCCTGACGGAGGTCGGAATTGACTGCATCGTAATCCATGCTGCCGACGTTCCGACGACTCAGTATGAGGAGGTGATGAAAACCGACAGGATTGACGCCGCGAAACTGGCGAGATCACTGAAGGCCGGCCAGCTCAAGGGCAACTATGTTCCGGAGAAACAGTTCATCGACGACCGCTCTGTAGTCCGCATACGCAGGACGATACAGAAACAGCTCAGTGGATACAAGTCGAGGGTCAAGCACCTGCTGCATTGTCATGGCGTGGAAATGCCTGAGAGGTTTTCAAAGATACAGACGCACTGGTCAAGGGCGTTCATCACCTGGCTGATGAATGACGTGAAGCTGATGTCCGACACCCGCATGTCGCTTGACCTGCTCATAAGGCAGGTGGAGGTTCTCAGGGGCACGCTGCTGGAGGCAACGCGCCAGCTGCGCAAGATGAGCCAGACAGAAAGATACAAGCGCAGGTACGATTTGCTAAGGACAATTCCAGGAATCGGCCCCATCGTTTCCATGTGCATCCTTACAGAGGTGTGCGACGTGAAACGATTCCACAACGAGAACGAGTTTGCCGCGTATCTCGGCCTAGTGCCCACCAGCCACAGCAGCGGTGAGAAGACCGTACATGGAGAGAAGACATTCCGAGGAAACAAGCAACTTGGCCCGATGGTCGTCGAGGCAGCATGGGTTGCCATCGGCTGGGATGCGGGACTTGGCGCACAATACTTCCAATACAAGAAACGAATGCAACCACAAGAGGCGATAGTGAGAATTGCGAGGAAACTCTCAAACATCATCTTCTCCGTCCTGAAGAACGAAAAGGAATATGTACCATACAATACGGGTAATTGACATACGTATTATCAGACAACTTCACAAGACGACTCCTAATAAATTCTGCGGTACCGCTAATGCGGTGTCCCCTTAAATCAGATTGTTGCGTCTTACTATATATTCTGAAGAAGTAAGTTGATGGGCGGAAAATGGGCATCCGCGTCATCTCATAGAAGTTTGTCTGGTAGGTATGTTGTCGGTAGTATTTCTTAACCCTGCGTCAGCGCGTTGGGTAGATTGCTGCGCTTTCTTCAAAAGTCATCATACCAATGGGCTTCACGTTAAGTGATTGATACTGAATAGTTAATAAACAATAAATATTTTCCAATTATTTGGATAGCAACATAGAAGAATTTAGAAGCACTCGCCAAGCAACTATACGACTATTGGTTTGTTCAGTTTGACTTCCCAAACGAGGAAGGCAAACCGTACAAATCAAGTGGAGGTAAGATGGTGTGGAATGATGAACTCCAAATGGACATTCCTGAAGCGTGGAATGTTTGCAGATTGAGTGAATTTATTTGTAAAAACAACACTGGAGATTGGGGCGCAGATGAATATTCAGCTAAGACGCCTATTGAAGTCGGATGTATCAGAGGTGCGGATATAGTCAAGCTTAATGGACTGCCAAAGCGGTACATCAAAGAATCTAATAAAACAAAGTTGCTGTCTGAATGGGATGTCGTGATAGAAGTATCTGGTGGTAGTCCAGTACAAGCTACAGGTCGTAGTGCTTTCATTACTCCTGGCGTAATCAAACGAAATGGAGGAAAGCTTACATGTTCTAACTTTTGTCATGCTTTCAGTTTTTCCGATTTCCGCTATTCTTCGTATTTCATTTACGTATGGAAAATGTTTTATGACAATAATATCATGTTCAATTATGAAGGCAAGACAAGTGGTATAAAGAACTTTATGACAGAAACATTTCTTGCAAACAAATGGGTTAAAGTCCCTGAAGAAATCGCCTACATATTCTTTAATCGAGTAAAAGAACTGTATGCTAAGATAGATGCAAACATTGAAGAAAACAATTACTTAATTAAGCAGCGTGGCGAACTCCTGCCGCTTTTAATGAACGGTCAGGTGTCGCTAAATTCTGATTTATCGCATGGTTGATAGAAATCTTTTTGTCAATGGCAGAGAAGATTTCACCAATACGCTTCTGTTCCTCTAATGACGGCAGCAATAGTGGCATACTTTCAAGCGTATCAACTGATAGCGTATATCTCATGCCGCTACCAGTAGCATTTAGCTCAAAGTATTTCTGTATATAGGCAGAGTGCATGAACGCATTGAGGTATTTGCCACAAAGTTTTGTCTCATCAGGGGTAATGAGGGCGCAGTGATAGCCCAAAAGTACACCGTCAAAATCATCTGCTATATAGGTCGGAATACCTATGTCATCCCTTGTCTCACTATCCTTAGTAAAAGCGACTTGTCCTTTTTTAATGGTGAATTTCTCAATTTCTTTTGAGTTTGCAGACGCTTCCATAAAGGAACAAGCCATATCCGAAGTAATTGCCCAGTTATGATATACGTCAGTGAAGTTACACAACCTCATTGGCGTTTCACCATCTTTAGCTTTCTTGTCAACGCTGCTAATCTCTACTTTGGCAACATCAGACAATTTACATTTATAGAGTTGCATACTTATTTCCGCTTTAATCCTTTTTCTAATATACTCTTTTTCGTATAATACTCGCGTTCTTCGAAACTCATTGGAAAACGTGAATTATCTTGCATGGCTTCCAACTCGTCTTTCATAGCAAGCCTTTCTTCTTTTCGTTCCCTCTTGTGTATAACTATAGGAACAACGATAGCAGCCAGGACTGCTAAGAGAGAGAACAGACCTGCATAGTTGTTTAGGCTTTCTATAATACTACTCATTGGTTGAACTGCAGTTGCTTTAAATGTGAAAGAATCTCTGTTTCAAGCCTGTGGCTCTCTTCAAACTGTCTGGTCAATGTGTCCTGATAGTTTGATATGCGCTTGTTAAACTCTTCCTCGGTTATATCTACATAGTCAATCTTGATGTCGAAATACTGCCCAGCTGAAAGGCTATAGTTCTTCTCCTTGATTTCGTCATAGGTCACTGCAACGGAGAAATCGTCGATGGCTTCCTTACTAAGGAAGGTGTTCACAATCTTATCCACTTCATCGCTCAGCAAACGGCGTTTTTGGTTGTTTCCTTCCTTATATTCTTCACCCATCTTACTGGCATCAATGAGAATGACCTTGTCTGACTTTGCAGACTTGTCAAAGAAGATAACCGATACATTTGTACCTGTAGTAGCAAATACATTGCTGGGCATCGACACACACCCATACACCCAACGCTCATCGACAATTCGCTGAAGGATTCGTTTTTCTACACCGCTTTTTGCCGTGATGAAGCCAGTCGGTATGACAACAGCCGCTTTCCCTGTTGGCTTCAGCGAGTTCAGCACGTGTTGCAAGAAACAGGTATAGATAGCCATCTTGGGCTTGTTGGGGTCAACCTTGGTAACAGCATTAGGCACACCGGCCCAGAATCGGATGGAGTCAGAAGCCAATGTGTCACGATATTCAGGGAAATCAAGTTTGAATGGTGGATTTGAAACAATGAAGTCAAACTTCTTCAACACTCCGTTACTCTCCTTATGTGACGGTTCTGTAAGTGTATTACCCTGTACCACATTGGGCAGTGATGCAGAGAGATTATTAAGGATGAGGTTCAGACGCAGCATTTCGCTCGACTTCTCAGAAATATCTTGGCTGTAGATTGAACAGCGTTCTTCGCCCACTTGGTGTGCAAGAGCCATGAGCAGGGTGCCAGTACCAGCAGACGGGTCGTAACAGGTAATTCCTCTCAGGTCGTTGTTCTTGCCAACCAACAGTCGTGCCATCACTTGTGCAATGGCGCGTGGCGTATAATATTCTGCATACTTGCCGCCGCCAGCATTGTTAAATCCCTTCAGCAGGTATTCGAAGATACCAGAGAAGAAATCATACTTCTCATCAAAAACATTCTCGAAGTTGAAAGAGGCCACATTGCGCATCAGCGATTTAGCGAACTCATCCCGCTTCTGAGTATCGGTCACGTATGTTGTGATGGGGCTGAAAATATTCACCTTGCTCTTGCCGGACGTAGTGACAGAGAAGGTCTCGGCGTTCACATTGGCAATATCAATGAGTGTAGCATCAAGCATTGTAGAAAAATCTCCCTTTGTGGCAGAGTTATACAGATGCGACAAAGTGTGTTCCGGCTTCAGACGAGGCACAGAGGCTGGGAGATAACTGAACAAATCTTCCACCTCATCTTCCGTAAAGGTGTCATATTCTGCATCCCACTTTTCTGTTTTTGTCAGTCGGGGCCCGTAAATCTGGTCACGCTTGGCTTCATAGCCGAACTTATCGTTAAAGAACTTGTAAAGGAACATTTCCGTGACAATCTTGTATTCACTGCCAGTTCCTGCCAGTCCAAATGCTCCCGTTGTACTCTTCAATGAGTCAATCAGGGCGATAGTCGCTTCTGTTATATTGATATTACTCATATTGCTTTTTTACTTAGTAGGCGTAATGATATTGTCCGAGATATTCGGATGTAATCAAATTGTTAATGTATTTACGATCTTGCAGGTCAGCCCTGATATTCATACCTATCAGTTCTTTTCCGATGATGGCAAGAATATCTCGTTTGAAGGCTTCCTCGTTGTTCAATATATTGATGTTGAGGAATAGCATATTGTCTATGTCGGCCTTCATTCTAGCCAGGTTCTCTGCTATTTCGTATTCATGTTTGGAAATAATAGGCCGTTCACGATGCTGATTAGCTTCTTCCAATCGTTTATGGATACGGACAAATCGTTCATCGCCCTTGTACTTCTTTTTTAGAATATTATTACGACGGTTGATTTCACGAATCTTCTTCATCACTTCCTCCATATAGGCTATGCTCTCTTTTGCTTCGCTGGTGCTTTGAGGGACAAAACCTTTTTTACGGAAATATTCACGGAATTCGTCGGCAAGTACTACATACTGCTCTTCCTTTTGGTCGAAGTTAGCTTCAAACTCAGCCTGTACACGTTCACAGCGTTCCTTGATGTCGTTGACAATGATGCGCAGTTCTTCAGGAATGCCTTTCTTGAACTCAAATTCCAACTCTGACAGAGCCACATTGATGATGCCGGAAACATCAGCCTTGTGTTCGGTGTTTTCAAGAAGGTTGATACGCTCAATACGATGAGTGACCTCCGTGATTAATGTCGGGATGGCACCAAGAGGCAACTTCTTCAGTTTCTCTTTCGTTTCTTCATCGCCAAAAGAGCGTACTTGGTTAATCATGGCCTTGGCTTCAGCAAGGGTGTTACGTAATTCATAGAGGCTGTCTTTGTTTTCAACCTCGTCGATTTCCTTGCGAAACTCTTCCAGATTATCGGTCGTAAAGTTGAAAAGCAGGCTTTTGACGTGCTGGATTTTCTCCATCACCTCATCCTTGTCAACCATGACGACCTCACCGATGGGCAATTCATCGGGTACATCTTCATCGGAAGTTCGATTGAGTTCGCGCAGGTATCTGTCATTCGTAGCATCAAAGTTTTCTTTGATGTTTACAAAGTCCACAACATAGCCATATCTGAAATCCTTGTATGGGCGGTTAACACGGGTGAGGGCCTGAAGCAGGTCGTGTCCATCGAGAGAACGGCCGACATACAGTTTCTTCAGTCGTGGAGCATCAAAGCCCGTGAGCAACATCTTGTTGACGATCAATACATCCACATCCATCAGTTTCTTGAAGCCGTCGATATATTCTTTCCGTTCCATCTTATCACCTTCATCGTGAAGGATAAGCGAAGCCGTCAATGGCTTATAGCCGTAGGATATTACCATAGGCTCGGCAGCCATCATCATCTGTTCCTCTTGATGCTGAGACACTTTTTCCGCACGTGGGAATCGTTCTTGCCCGGG
>JAEEGF011157214.1_pt1 | contig 18754 bp, 15 predicted proteins | sample 9134171 | NCBI WGS metagenome assembly JAEEGF01 (sample SAMN16246542, study PRJNA631951) | gut metagenome | biome: gut microbiome; feature: rumen; material: AP-attached | host: Bos | place: Iran: Karaj | collected 2018-10
ACTCGACGAGCTGTATGTGCGCGAGCATCTCACAGAGAAGATGCCGGATGTGGTGATTAACGTGATCGACGCCTCCAACCTGGAGCGTAACCTCTATCTCACCACCCAGCTGGTTGATATGAATATCCGAATGGTGTGCGCCCTCAACATGTATGACGAGTTCGAGAACAGAGGCGACCAGGTGAACCTGGACACCCTCAGCACCCTGTTTGGCATGCCCATGGTACCCACATCCTTCAAAAACGGACAAGGCGTGAAAGACCTGTTCCGTGCAGTGATACAGGTGTATGAGGGCACCAGCAAATTCTCACGTCACCTGCATATCAACTACGGCCACGAGATAGAAGCCGGTATCGCCTATATCCAGAAATACCTGAAGGCCGATGAGCATATCACCCAGCACTACTCTACCCGATACCTGGCACTGAAACTGCTGGAACACGACAGTCAGGTGCTGGACTACCTGGGCAACCACATGGCTGGCGAGCAGCGACTGCAGGACTTCCACAACCTGGCCACTGAGCGCGACAAGGCGTCGGCCCGTGTGAAGGAGGAAACTGGCAGCGACAGTGAGACTGCCATCATGGATGCCAAATACGGCTTTATCAACGGTGCCCTGAAAGAGGCCGGCTACAAGACAGGCCACGAGAAAGACACCTACAAGATGACACACACCATCGACCATATCCTGTCGCATAAATACCTGGGATTCCCCATCTTCTTCCTGCTGCTCTATGTGATGTTCCAAACCACATTCACCCTGGGACAGTATCCCATGGACTGGATAGAGGAAGGCGTGGCCTGGCTGGGCAAGAAGATCAGCGAAGGCATGAACGACGGCCCGCTGAAAGCCATGCTGGTAGATGGTGTCATCGGAGGCGTGGGCTCAGTCATCGTCTTCCTGCCACAGATCCTGATACTCTACTTCTTCATCTCGCTGATGGAGGATTCGGGCTATATGGCACGTGCTGCCTTCATTATGGACAAGCTGATGCACAAGATGGGCCTTCACGGCAAATCGTTCATCCCACTCATCATGGGCTTTGGCTGCAATGTGCCTGCTGTGATGGCTACACGAACCATCGAGAGCCGGCGCTCACGCATCATCACCATGATGATTCTGCCCTTCATGTCGTGCTCTGCACGCCTGCCAATCTATATCATGATTGCAGGCACCTTCTTCTCAATGGCCTACCGCTCGTGGGTACTACTGTCACTCTATGCCATAGGCATCGTGGTGTCGGTACTCGTCAGCAAGCTCTTCTCTTCGCTGGTCATCAAAGGCGAGGACACCCCATTTGTGATGGAGCTGCCACCCTACCGCTGGCCAACTCCTAAAGCCATCTGGCGCCACACCTGGGAAAAAGGCAAGGAGTATCTGAAGAAGATGGGAGGCATCATCCTGGTGGCCAGTATCATCGTATGGGCACTGGGCTATTTCCCACACAACGAGCAACTATCACGCGAGCAGCAGCAGGAGCAGAGTTATATAGGACGTATGGGTAAGACCATCGAGCCCATCTTCACCCCACAGGGATTTAACTGGAAACTGGATGTGTCGCTACTGGCTGGCGCCGGCGCCAAGGAGATTGTGGCATCGACCATCGGTGTGCTGTATAGCGGTGACGACTCGTTTGCCGACGACGATGCCTTCAGCGATGATACAGAGAAATACACCCGCTTGCGCCAGATGATGCTGCAGGAAGGCATCACGCCGCTGGCAGCCTATGCCTATCTGATATTCGTACTGCTCTACTTCCCCTGTATCGCCACCATCGTTGCCATCAAGCATGAGACAGGCTCATGGCGGTGGGCCACCTTTGCGGCCCTTTATACCACGGCTGTAGCCTGGCTGGTAAGCATGCTGGTGTTCCAGATCGGCAGTCTACTCAACTAATATCAAAAATAAACAATTCTACATGATGAAACAAGTACTATTAGGAATGATGACGCTGCTGGCACTCAACGTGCCCAGTATGAGTCATGCACAGAAAGGCAACCTGCAGAAAGGCGACTATGGCTTCCTGTATTGCCACATGAACGATCACGGACGCGCCTGGACAGCCTATGCCTTGAGTCGTGACGGTTTCCACTACAAGGACCTGCTGAAGGGCGACTCCATCTTCAGCGATGCCACCCATGCCCGCATTGAAGGCGCCACCCGCGATGCCTATATCTGTAGGAAGCATGATGGCAAGGGCTATCTGATGGTATGCACGGATATGAATGTGGGAGCCAGAGACCGCTTAGGCAAGGTGGAGACCTGGGACAACTATGGTATCGACCTGCTGAGAAGCGACGACCTGATTCACTGGGAATCGGTTACCTTTGACTACCGCAAAGGTCCACAGATATTCTCCAACCCCGATGCACCAAGCGTGTATAAGAACTGGAACACCATCAACCGCGTGTGGGCTCCACAGATCGTATGGGACGAGGATTTTATATGGCCCAACGGTAAGAAAGGTGGTTATATGGTGTACTACTCGATGCGAAACCGTGGTGAGGACCACTATGACCGCATGTACTACTCACATGCCGACGAGACTTTCACCACACTCACCCAGCCCCAACTGCTGTTTGACTGGGGCTATGCCACCATCGATGCTGACATCAACTGGGTGGAGGCTGACCAGAAATGGCATATGATGATTAAAAAGGAAGGTGGCAAGGCAGGACTCTTTACAGCCACTGCGCCATCGCTCACAGGCCCATGGGGCGAACCGGTTGAGGATGACTACGTGAATTTTGAAGGCAACAAGAAATGTGAAGGTGTGAGTGCTTTCCAGCTGCCAGGACAGAAGACCTGGGTGATAGCCTATATCGAATACTCATCACACCCCAAGAACTACCGTCTGTGTCTGGCCGACGAATATATGCGCAACTTCCATGCCCCCCGTAACATAGAAGGCGTGAAAGCCCCACAGCATGGTTCCTTTATGCGATTGACCAAGAAAGAGTATAAGCGCCTGGAGAAACTGCTGAAATAACGGCTAGCCGAACACGAAACGCAACGAGGCGTAGAACTGGACGGCAAAGATATAGAGCACGATCAGGGAAGCACCCTGACTCAAACCATAGGAGAGGATGCCAAGCACATCTTCTCCTTTCTGTTTCTGTCCGGATACAATGCCATAGACCACCGAGAACAAGGTCACACCGAAACAGATCAATGGCACGATGCTACGACTGAAGGCTGAAGGGAACAAATGCCCCTTGACTGAAAGCAGGATGGCATTAGGAAGGAGTGTTAGCAAGGCGATGACAATGAGGTAAAGTACCAGGAACACCATCGACACACGCCATGCCACATGGTTGCGGAACGAGGAGTCGTCCTTGAGCCTGCAATAGTCGATCACCCCACTCTGACGCAGACTGCCTACAGCAATCAGTATCAGTAGCAGCCACGCCAGCAGCGGACTGGCGATGATGTTGGAGAAGTTGCCTATAAACCAACGTATCCCCTCAGAGGAGAGCATGGAGCGCACCCCTTCCAGACGGGCTGCAGAGAGCAACCACGACAGGATGACCAGGACACACTCTGCCACCATCAGCACCAGACACGCCCTACTACTCTTCATCAGCTTCGAGATTATCGATATCCAGCACACGCAGTTCCAGGGCACGTACTACCAAACGGGTGGCATTGATGCCGCTGGCCCCCTCAGGAAAGAGTTTCTGGATCAGCTCGTTCTGACGTTTCTCCAGGCTCTTCACACCAAAAGGCATGCCACGCAGATTGGTGATCTGCTCCTTGGTATAGCCCAAAGCCAGATGGCGCAGGAAACGCTCATCATACTCGTCGATCTCATAGTTCACAAGTGCTTCCTGCTTAACAAGCTCGCCACTGACAGCATGCTTGAAACGCTCTACTATCTTCTCGAGGATAGGCTCATTGAACACCAGCTGCTTGCCATCCATCACCGCTGACACATCACGACGCGTGAGCAGTTCACCCGTCTTGAGGATGATACCATCAGCACCTGCATCAAGCACATCCACCCACAGCTTCTCGTTCAGAATCTCACCTGTAAATATCAGCACTTTCACATCGGGATGGAGTTCCTTGGTGTGACGACAGATCTCAACACCTACGGTGGTAGAACCGCCTAAGCCAAGGTCAAGCAGCACTAGATCGGGTTTCTGCTGCTTCAGCAGACGCCAGTAAGCCTGTTCGTTCTCCGCCGTACCAATCACTTCGGCCTCGGGGATATCACTCTTCACGATGCCCAAAGTTCCCTTCAGTTCCAAGGGCACATCCTCTACTATTATTACTTTGAAGTTTTCCATACGCTTGGTAATGTTATAATCATATATGTTGTATTGTCTTGAACGGTGGCATAGATACCACAACCACGACGGTTAGTGGCCTCGCCCAGGTCGCGAACGATCTGGCGACACAGCAGGTAAGGCAGATGATCGCGTGACGGTGTAAACAGATTGGCAGCCTCAGCCTCAGAGAGCTTGAGTGACACCATCGGAACACGCACCTCCATATAGCCACCTTCACGAGGCGTATATTCGGGTTGCAATCGGATGCCTGCCTGCTTACGCAGGATATCAAACAGATAGCGCACCAGGGTCTCGTCGCCCAGGATATCATGCGCCAGGGGCTTGAGATGCAGTCGGGTACGCTCCGTTTGGCGCAGGGCCTGCTGCGAGAGCACGCCATAAAGCTCACGATAATAGGTGGTGACCTCGATGAGCGACGCCATATCATCGGAATCCAGCAACTGCTGGATGCGCGACGGGTAATACATGGTTTCGTGTTTCAGTGCAGACAGACAGTTGTCGAGCACCGCATTCGACACATGCAGGTTACTGTCATCCAGCTCTGCCCGCCGTAGCTCATCGTCGAGCAACTCAAGGTCGGTAACACGTTGCTGCTCACGAACAAACCGCTCATACAGACGATGACGGTAATACAGCAGATAGTAAGCCGGTACGATGGCGATGAGCAGGAGTATCAACAGGATGACAGCAATCGTCTTGTTAGTCTGCGACTGCTGCATGGTACTGCAATACTCGCCTAAGGAGTCGTCGGCCGACATCTCTTTGAACAGCTGTGTATAGATGCGGTTGTTATAACTGTACAGCTGCCACTCGTGGAGTGCGAGTGCTGCCACCGCACTCTCGTTACGGATATCGAGAATGATATGGTAATTGGTATTCAAACCATCGTGGTACCATTTGATCTCTGGTGGCAGGAGCGACAGATTCCCCAACGGCCTCATCACGTAACGCCCATGGGGCACCTGCTGCAAATAATGCAGGTTGAGGTAGTAACGACAGGTATCAGCAAAGCGCAGAGTACGCTCATAATCCCCATTGATATTACTGAAATAGGCTGAATCGGAATAGATACTCGCCAGGCCCAGAGCATCAATCTTTTGCGGCTGAGCCTTCAGCTGAAGCGGCATCAGCGTCAAGAGCACGATGATGGTTCGGACAATACCCTTAGGAAGACGGAAGAAGAGACGGGAGCCACGACCTAACGTGCTGGTGGCACCAATCCCGCATACAGAGAATATCTGACTCATCTTGCGATACTTCTCAATGATACCTTTGCAGTTGAGGAGGCCGAAACCATGGCCTTCCACAATCTTATGGTCAAACAGGTGATCAAGTTGCGCCTGATCCATACCATGCCCGGTATCCTCTACCACAATCTCGACATAGCTATCCGTCTGACTGGCGGACACTTGCACCCTACCCTCACGATCGGTAAACTTCCGGGCATTGTCGGCAAGGGTATTGAGCATAAACAATGTCAGCACGCGGTCTGCCTTGACGACAGCATCGGTGGGTGTGACATCCAACTCGACACCCTTCATCTGAAAGGAGGTACGTCCTTTATACAGGATATCAAACAGATTCTGCAACGGGAAGCTCTCAATATGCAGCGACAGCTCGCCCTGGCGTAACTGAATCCAGTAGGTAAGCACATCGTTATAGGCATTAATCTGGTCTATCAGCTCCCGGATATACTCCATCTTACCAGGATCCTTGTCCTTACTGATGCTCTTGGATTCATACAGGATGCGATCGATGAACGGCGTGATAGTACATACCAAGGAAACCTTGGCCCGCTGCTCCAGGTTACGTCGCTCGTTGTTCTCTACCTGCAACTGCTTGGCTGCCAGCTGTTCACTCTTCTGCTCGAGTATATTATCCGACTCCTCGGGTTTGGTCTGTTTCTTGTTCAGATGATTAAACAACCACAGAGAGAACAGCAGTAACACAATGGCCACAACAACGGCTATCAGCATCAGATTGAGTTGGGATAGCTGTCGCTCATACTGATAGGCACGTGCTTCAAGCTGGCGGTCCTGACGTGTCTTCTCCTGCAGGTCGAGATAAAGATTACGATTCTCATCGCTATTGGGTTTATCATCCATAGCGGCATAAACCACACTCAGCTGCTCACGGATAGAGGCCACCAGGTCTGGCGCCTGATTGATGGTACTGTCAGAGAGTGCCTGTTCAAGATTATAGAGTGCAGACTCATAGTCGCCCATCTGTCGATAGCAGGAGGCTAACGTACGATAGGCACCTGCTATCTGGTACACATCACCATAACGCTCAAAGATATCAAGCGCATTTTCTGCCAGGAAGCCAGGTAGCATCTCTTCATCAATGCCAACAGGGTTAACGAACTTCATGGCAGGCAGGTTATCATCAATTAACTGCCTACGACTCTCCGGGTCCATCAGATGCTCGGATAAGGCTTCCAACGCATTGGCAGCAAAATAAGGATAGTCGGCTTTACGGGCTGTGAGGAAACAGCGCATGAGTTTATCAAACTCCTCTTGGTTGATATCCTGTTGCGTACCTTGGGTGATGATGCCACCAGCACCGATATTATAAAGATAGTTCAGATACTGAGCGGTATCCCGCTGAACCTGCTCCGGGTCAATAGCCGCCAAAGCATCTATCGACTGCTGCTCAAGACCCACATAGTAATAATAGGTGGAGTTGACAATGGCATACTCTGTTTCTGCATAAAGCAGCTGTCGCAGATCACGTTCATTGAGCTGGCTTCGCTCCTCGTTGATACGATTCATCGTGCGGTCGGCTTTCTCACGATACTCATGGAACTCACGGTTACGGGAACGACGCTGACAGAGTCGCATCTGCTGCACATAGGCAATGAGTTGCTGCAACTGGTTATCGGTTATCTCAACAACCTCGTTGAGCTGTTTCTCGGCTTCTGCATATTGCATCTTGACGATATTGACAAAAGCCATATTGTTGAGGGCCTCGGCACGTCCAGCCGGATAATGGGCTGCCATCTCATAGGAACGACGGGCCATGGCCTCGGTAGAGTCTAAATTACGGTAATGATAGGCATAAGATTGGGAATTCAACTTGTCCACGGCTTGCCTATCAGGACGCGAACAGGCTGATAAAAGAACGGTTGATATGATGAATAGCCAAAGTTTCATATGGTTAGTTAGAAGCTATATTCCCCCTCGCCAACGTGTAACTATGGCGAGAGGGAATAAAAACTATGTTATGCACGAGCCTTGGCAACATAACCGAGTGCTTCCTTGCACTTATCGGTTACATACTGCCAGTCGCCAGCCTTAACCTTATCGCTTGGGAAGAGCTTAGAGCCCATACCCACACAGAACACTCCTGCCTTGAACCACTTGGTGAGGTTCTCCTCCTCAGGGGCAACACCACCAGTAACCATGATCTTTGACCAAGGCATAGGTGCCTTCAGACCCTTCACCATGTTTGGACCAACCACATCGCCAGGGAACACCTTGGTCAGGTCGCATCCCAGTTCCTGAGCCTTACCAATCTCGCTCACTGTCATACAGCCAGGGCAGTAAGGAATCAAACGACGGTTGCAAACAGGTGCAATGTCAGGATTCAGCAGAGGACCAACAACAAAGCAAGCCCCCAGCTGTATATACATGGCAGCAGTAGGCGCATCAACGATAGAGCCGATACCCAGCGCCAACTCTGGGCACTCTTTGTCGGCCCATTTTACCAACTCACCAAAAATCTCCTGAGCGAAGTCACCACGATTGGTGAATTCGAAGGCACGAACACCACCCTCGTAGCAAGCCTTCACCACATTCTTACAGGTCTCAAGATCTTTATGATAGAAGACAGGAACCATACCGGTATCACCAATCTTCTTCAGAACTGCTATCTTATCAAATTTTGCCATAATCGTTCTAATATTTAGCGTTGAACACGTCCGTTAGCATTACCACCAGCCAGGCTCTCCACCTCATCAACAGATACCAGGTTGAAGTCACCATTGATAGTGTGCTTCAGAGCCGAAGCAGCCACAGCGAACTCAAGCGCCTCGCCCTGGGTCTTCTTTGTCAGCAGACCATGGATCAGGCCACCAGAGAATGAGTCGCCACCACCCACGCGGTCAATGATAGGATTGATCTCGTAACGCTTTGACTGGTAGAACTCCTTACCATCATAGATAAGTGCCTTCCAACCATTGAAGGTAGCACTATAGCTCTCACGGAGTGTAGAAACCACATACTTGAAGCCAAACTCCTTCATCATCTGCTTAAAGATACCCTCGTATCCAGCAGCATCGGTCTGACCACCCTCTACATCAGCATCGGGCTTGAAACCAAGACAAAGCTCAGCATCCTCCTCATTACCGATGCACACATCTACATACTGCATCAAAGGACGCATGATAGAGATAGCCTTCTCGCTGGTCCAGAGTTTCTTACGGAAGTTAAGGTCTACAGATACGGTTACACCATGACGCTTGGCAGCCTCACAAGCCAACTTGGTGAGCTCGGCAGCCTTGTCAGAGATGGCAGGGGTGATACCACTCCAGTGGAACCAGGCTGCTCCCTCCATGATAGCGTCGAAATCAAAATCAGAAGGATCAGCCTCTGCAATTGAAGAATGAGCGCGATCGTAAATAACCTTTGAAGGGCGCATAGAAGCACCTGTCTCAGCATAGTAAAGACCTACGCGATCACCACCACGAGCTACAAACTGGGTGTTAACACCATAACGACGCAGCGCATTAACAGCAATCTGTCCGATCTCGTGCTTAGGCAACTTCGATACAAAGTAAGCCTCATGACCATAGTTAGCTACTGAGATAGCCACATTAGCCTCACCACCACCAGGGATGATGCGGAATGATTCACTCTGAATGAAACGGTCGTTGCCCTGAGGCGAAAGGCGGAGCATAATCTCGCCCAAAGTTACAATTTTTGCCATTGCTTTGTTTGATTTTTTTGAATTTATTTTCAATCTTTTTTTTCGTTTGTGTGGCAAAGATAGGAAGATTTTTTGAGCCACACAAATTTTTCGCCGCTTTTGTTTCAAAAAACTTACGGAAACGATTTCGAAGTAATTATTTGCCGTAGAAATTTGCAAAATCAGAAAAAATATGTACCTTTGCAAAAAAATGTAAGATTATGGCAAAGGAAAACATTACGATTAAGGATATCGCAGCAAGAGCAGGCGTGTCGACAGGTACGGTAGACCGTGTTCTCCACAATCGCCCCAATGTATCAAAAGCTGCATTGGAAAAGGTGAACAAAGCACTGGAAGAGATGGATTACCGTCCTAACATGTATGCATCAGCGCTCGCCTATAATAAAGAATATACGTTCTATTGTGTTTTGCCTAAACATGAGCAGGAAGCTTACTGGGACGAGATAGAAGAAGGTGCGATGGCCTGTACGGAGTTCCGTCGCGATTTCGGTATCAAGCTCAAGTTCATTTATTACGAACGTTTCAATCCACCAGCCTTCACGAAGATGGTACGCGAATTCTTTACCGCGAAGATCGACGGCGCTATCATCGTACCAGCCACACTGGATCAAACAGCCAGATTCACTGAGAAGTTGACTGAGAGAAACATCCCCTATGTCCTGCTCGACTCGTATATGCCCGACTTGAAGCCTTTGTCATTCTTTGGTCAGGATTCTTTTGCCAGCGGCTATTTTGCAGCCAAGATGCTGATGCTGATAGCCAGCAAGGAAAAAGAGATTGCCCTCATGAAACAAACACGCGATGGTATCGTAGGTTCAAAACAGCAGGCCAACCGCGAAACGGGATTCCGCCACTATATGGTTGACCACTTCCCTAAGATCAAGATTACAGAAGTTGACCTGCCACTTGATGAAGACCACATGGAGTATGACGGCATACTCGAGAAGTTTTTCTCTACCCACCCCAACGTGCATCATTGCATCACCTTCAATTCGAAGGCACACATCGTAGGTGAGTTCCTGCAGAAGAGCAACCGTCGCAATGTGCAGATCATGGGCTATGATATGGTTGCCAAGAATGAAGAGTGTGTACGTAAAGGCAGCATCTCGTTTCTGATAGCACAGCATGCCTACCAGCAAGGTTACGCCAGTGTCGACGCCTTGTTCAATGCCATTGTCATGAAACGTGCCGTGAATCCCGTCAACTACATGCCCATCGAGATCCTTACCAAAGAGAACGTCGATTTCTATCGTAGAAAAGCATTATAAACTAAAACAAAACTCAAAAAGTAAAATGGAACAAGCTACATTTTTAAAAATTAATCCTGCCGACTCGGTAGTCGTATGTCTACAGCCCAAGAAGAAGGGCGACATCATTGAAGTAGACGGTAAGACCATCACTGTGAACCAGGACACACCTGCTGGTCATAAAGTATTGATTCAGGATGTAACTGAAGGAACAGACATTATCAAATATGGATACCCTATCGGTCATGCAAAACAGGATTTAAAAGCTGGCGATTGGGTTAATGAGAACAATCTAAAGACCAACTTGTCCGGCACTCTTGAGTACACATATAATCCTGTAAACGAGGCAATTAGCATCAAAGACGAAAAGCGTACCTTTAAGGGCTATGTTCGTAAGAATGGTGATGTGGGAATCCGAAATGAAATCTGGATTGTGCCCACCGTTGGATGTGTTAACGGCATTGCCGAGCGACTTGTAAAAGAGTTGAAACGCGAGACTGGCGAACAGGGTGTTGACGCCATCTATGCCTGGCACCACAACTATGGTTGTTCACAGCTCTCGGAAGATCACGAGAACACCCGTAAGATCCTGCGCGACATCTGCCTGCATCCCAATGCCGGCGCCGTACTGGTACTCAGTCTGGGATGTGAGAACAACCAACCCGAGGAGTTTATGAAGATGTTGGGCGACTATGACAAGGACCGCATCAAGTTGCTGGTTACCCAACGTGTAGAAGACGAGATGGAAGCCGGAATGGTCATCCTGCGTGATCTCTATGCACAGGCCAGCAAGGACGAGCGTCAGGAAGTGCCCGTCAGCAAACTGCGCGTAGGCTTGAAGTGTGGCGGCTCTGACGGATTCTCAGGTATTACAGCCAACCCGCTGGTAGGTGAATTCTCCGACTGGCTGGTAGCCCAAGGCGGTACCTCCGTGCTGACAGAGGTACCAGAGATGTTTGGCGCAGAGACGATTCTGATGAACCGCTGTGAGAATGAAGACCTGTTTAACCAGACCGTCTCCATGATCAACAACTTCAAGAACTATTTCTTGTCACATGGCGAACCTGTTGGCGAGAACCCCAGCCCTGGCAACAAAGCCGGTGGCATCTCTACTCTGGAAGACAAGGCATTAGGCTGCACACAGAAATGTGGAAAGGCACCTGTTAGTGGCGTTATGGAATACGGCGACCGTCTGCAGCATTCGGGCCTGAACCTCCTTTCCGCTCCAGGCAACGATCTGGTAGCAGCCACTGCCCTCGCCTCCTGCGGTTGTCATCTGGTACTGTTCACCACCGGTCGTGGCACACCTTTCGGCACCTTCGTTCCTACCATGAAGATTGCCACCAATCCCGACCTGGCAACCCGTAAGAAAAACTGGATTGACTTCTCTGCCGGACAGCTGATTGAAGGCAGAACCATGAAGCAGTTGGTACCTGAGTTCATTGACAAGGTGCTGGCTGTAGCCAGTGGTGAGAAAGCCAAGAATGAAGAAAATGACTATCGTGAAATATCCATCTTTAAAAATGGCGTAACCTTATGAAGAAAGGATTCATCGCATTATCACCCATCGTGGTGTTTATCTTGTTCTATTTAGTCACCAGCATCATCGCTGGTGACTTTTACAAGATTCCCATCACAGTAGCCTTCATGGTGTCGAGCATCTATGCGATCTGCATAGCCGGCGATCGCCCACTTATGCAACGCATTAACAACTATAGCCGTGGAGCCGCTACAGAACAGATGATGCTGATGATCTGGATATTTGTACTGGCTGGTGCGTTTGCCCATTCAGCCAAGCATATGGGAAGCATAGACGCGACCGTCAACCTGGCATTAAGCATGCTCCCCCCACAGATGATTTATGCGGGTATGTTTCTGGCTGCCTGTTTCATCTCTCTGTCGATAGGAACAAGCGTAGGCACTATCGCCGCATTGACACCCATCGCCGTAGGACTGGCTGAAGAGATGGGCACAGGTCTTCCCATGATGACAGCCATCATCGTAGGTGGTTCTTTCTTTGGCGACAACCTCTCATTCATCTCCGACACCACCATCATGGCCACTCAGACGCAAGGCTGCCGTTTGAGCGATAAGTTCAGAGTCAATGCGTTTATCGTGGTACCTGCCGCACTGATCATACTTATTGTATATATCATACTGGGACAAGATGCCATCGCTCCGCAACAGATTCCTGTAGTAGAATGGGTAAAGGTTATTCCTTATCTCACAGTGCTGGCAACAGCTGTTTGTGGCATGAATGTCATGGCCGTTCTAACCCTTGGTATCCTGCTGTGCGGTGCCATCGGCCTGCTCACAGGCGTTATGAGCCTATACGACTGGTTTGGCGCCATGGGCGAAGGCATCCTCTCGATGGGCGAACTGATCATCGTTACCATGATGGCAGGCGGCATGTTGGAGCTCATCAGGCAACAGGGTGGCATCGACTTCATTATCAAGCTGTTAACACAGCGTGTCAATAGCAAACGCGGTGCAGAGCTGAGCATAGCCACACTTGTATCGTTTGTCGACGTGTGCACGGCTAATAACACCGTAGCCATTCTCACGGTTGGCAGCATAGCCAAACAGATAGGCGATAAATATGGCGTTGACAACAAGAAATGCGCTTCGATTCTCGATACGTTCTCATGTACCATGCAGGGACTCATCCCTTATGGCGCTCAGATGCTGATAGCAGCCGGACTGGCATCGATAAATCCGGTAGCCATCCTGCCCTATCTGTATTATCCGTTCGCATTGGGTATTGCAGCGATTCTATCCATACTACTACGTTATCCTAAAAGATACTCATGAATATAGTACAACGCAACTTTTTCAGATTACTACGGTGTGGCGTGTTCCAGACGACAGAAAACCTGGAACCCATGTCAGTATTTAAATGGGGAAAACTCTACCAACTCTCGCTGGCTCACGATGTGCAACCATATGTATATCAGGGACTCAACAAATGCAAGGACCAGTTCTTCCTCCATCTCACTGATACGCAGTGGAAGCAATGGGAGCAAGCAATAGGCTGTCGCGAGGAGCAGGACGAAGATGAATTGTTGCGTCCGGACAAGCTAACCAATCCTATCCTGAACAGACAACTGCAGCATATCCTTGACGATGAGCAGTCGGACTTTCATACCCGCCGTTTACTGATACAGATCATCAGCATTGCCCGTCGCATTCTGAACGAAGGCTTACCCTTACGCCTGTTGATTGATCTGGGACTCACCCTGCGTGAGAATGGAACACAGGCCGACTACGCCGTATTAGGAGAATGGCTCAAGTCCCTCCACTTCCAGCAAATGGCACAACTGGAAGCAGCACTGCTGATAGAGCTCTTCGGCTTCGAGTCGAAAGACATTCCATTCGCCACCAGCGACATCGACAACAAAACGGTGCTCATCGCCCAGGAATTGGCAGAATATACCAATATCCATCAGGACTTCTATTTCTCGCAAGGGTCTGACAGCATCTTCGTACACACCAATAACAGTTCTGCGCTGTTAAGTCACATCAAACGTTCCGCACGCTACATGCGCTTCATTCCTTCAGAGGCTTTCACCAATTTCTTTGCGTCATTTGCCCATTCTCTGACGCACATCGAGGAATGACACCTGTTTCTCTAACCTACGAACGTGATTGAACCTGATTTCACGTAACCCGTGGCTACCCAGAAACCGGCTCTTATCCACACTACCACGTATACCCACGATACTGCCATGACTGGTGTATTGCCACATGGTGATGTCGCGCTCGTCAATCAAGACCGGCTCTTCGTTAGTATACATCGCAATCATCAGTTTATAATCATTAATCTTACCCACCAGATGTTTGTTGTAGAAATTACGGAAGGTATAGATTAAAGGCTGCTGATGATAAGCCTGTTCTATCAGCTGCAGAAAGCCTAAAAGAGAATCGCAGAACGCTTCATTAGACAAGCCTCCCGTCGTCTCGACATCAATCATCGGGATAAGATCCTGTTCGCCAGGCCTACACTGCGTCACAAAATTCTTGAGCTGTGTCATGATAGGCGTCTTGGGACGGAAGAAGTGATACGATCCCACCTTCAGACCATAGCGATGAGCCAATTCTATATTGCGCTCATACTGGGCATCAATACGATCACCGCCTTCGGTCGCCTTGAGATACACATAAGCCATCTTGGTGTTCTCGCCTACCGTCTCCCAGAACACCTCACCCTGATAGTGCGACAAGTCGATACCATGTACATGACTACAGGTATCCTCACACTGCAGGAAAGGATCATAGTTCGGGTCAGAGAGGAATCTGGGATCCGGGCGGTACTGAGCAACAGCCCGCTTCTTGGATTTCCTACTCTTCTTATGCTTGCTCACCACTCGCTGTGTTCTGTGCTTAGAGTGGTGCCGATTATACCTGGAACGTTGTGCATATCCATCTGTGGTGCTAAACATTAACATGCATAATGTCAGCAATATATATAGTTTCTTCATTAATGTCAGTCTTTTGAGCCGCAAAGATACTAAAAAACAATAAAAAAAGAGCGCATATTACAGATTAATTTGTAACTTTGCGCCAAATTTTGATATATGAATAAGTTTTTCATTACAACCATTGCAATACTCCTTCTCTGCATAACCGGTTGTACTCACGATAACGAGACTTCTCAACCCACGGAACAATCCCGTTCCATACTCATCTACATGGCCGGTGATAATAACCTGTCAGGTTATGCTTATGATGATCTGAAAGAAATCAAAGAAGCATCCTACAAACTTCATGATAACCACAACCTGCTGGTATATGTAGACCGTATGGGCTTAGATCCTTACATGGCACGAATCAAAAACGGCGAAGTGACAGACTCTGTCGGCATGGAAGAGAGCAGCACTGCCGATCCTTCCGTTCTGGAACATATGCTCTACCTGATGCGCACCAAATATCCCGCCAATAGCTATGGCTTGGTTCTGTGGGGTCACAGCACAGGCTGGTTTTTCAGCAACGCCACCATCCGTACTGCCAGCACACGTGCTTATGGTGTAGATGGTAGCAAATGGATGAATATCCCGTCGATGAGCAGCGCTATCGCCAATGCGATGGGAAACGAAAAACTGATGTTCATATTTGGCGACTGCTGCAACTTCAACTGCATCGAGGTAGCCTATGAGTTGAGGAATGTGGCCGATTATATCATCGGCTCACCTGCGGAGATACCAGATGACGGTGCCCCCTACTATCAGACCATCCAAGATCTATTCGATGATAGCGACACCTTCTATAGGTCACTCATCAACCATTATTATGATTACTATGTAGAAGAATTCAAGTCGGCCCCCAATTACTTTTGGAACGCGCAACATGGCGATCTGACAGGCTATAGCATACCACTCTCTGTCATAAAGACGGGCGCTCTTGACGAGTTGGCACAGGCAACCACCAACCTGCTCAACACCATCCCCGATAAGTTGACTCCGCAAGGAGATCTCGACTTCAATCACGTAACCTGCTATGTCTATAACAGCGGCCATGAGGTGGGATACGACATGAGTCAGGCATTAAGGAATAACACTTCCGAGTCTGCCTACGCCACATGGGAGTCTGTTCTTAACAAAGCCATCGTTTACAAAAGATACTCCCAAAAATGGTTATTAGGATCCACCAGTCTGAGTTTAGCGTCATCCATGGATACGTTTGATTCAAGCCATGCCAGTGTTGTCAGCATGTTCTTCCCCCGTACCAGCTACAACGACACGTATCCCAAATGGAATACCACCATCCAGCAGTATCAGTGGAATCAGATTATACAATGGAATCAGTACGGCTGGTAAGTAGAAGGGAATGTATGATCCCTACTCCTTATCGTGCATCACAACCTTAATCTTAGAGATACGATGCCCATCAAGCTCGACGACTTCAAAAGTGAAGTTCTGATAGTCGAGACGCTCGTGCAGTTGAGGGAAGTCACCTTTGATCTCCAGGAGGAGTCCTGCCAACGAGTCGGCATCACCCTCTGCATCCTCAAAGGTCTCGTCATCAATATCCAGGATCTTATAGAAATCGCTCAACAGTGTCTTTCCCTCAAACACATAGGTATTGGCATTGATACGGGTGTATGACTTCTCTTCCTCGTCGTACTCATCGTTGATTTCACCCACAATCTCTTCCAGGATATCCTCCAGGGTGATGATACCACTGGTTCCGCCAAACTCATCAACCACAATCGCTATATGCACCTTGTTCTCCTGAAATTCACGCAACAGATCATCAATCTTCTTGGTTTCAGGCACAAAATAAGGTGGACGTATCAGCGACTGCCAGCGGAATGAAGCAGGCTTGGACAAATGGGGTAACAAATCCTTGATATACAGAATGCCACGTATATTATCAATGGTATCCTGATAAACGGGAATACGCGAGTAGTTGTTCTCTACGATGCACTTGATAACCTCGGGGAAAGGCAAGCGGAAATCGAGGTCAACCACATCCTGACGGCTCGTCATCACCTCCTTGGCTGTCTCATCGCCAAAACGAACGATACCCTCCAGCATGTTCTTCTCCTCTTTCAGCTCGTTCTCGTCGGTCAGCTCCAAAGCCTGTTCCAGATCATCAACACTCAAAGTATGATTCTCTTTCTGAACCACTTTCTCTGCAATAATACCTGAACGGATTAACACCGACGATAGCGGATAGAACAGTTTGCGCAGCACCATGATGCTTCCAGCAACACGCCGACAGAAAGACAAGGCGCGCTGCCCCGCATATACCTTAGGCATAATCTCACCAAAAAGCAGCAGCAGGAAAGTGAGCAGTACGGTGATAACCACAAACTGCAGCCAATAAGCCTGTCCGAAATCGATGACATGTGCAAAGAAATAGTTGCAGAGCATGATAATCGTCACGTTAACCAGATTATTCGTAATCAGAATGGTAGCCAACGTACGCTCTGAATCATCGCGCAACTGAAGAATAAAATTGTCCGACTCTCGTTTCTCCTCGTCCAACTCATTCAAGTCATTGGGTGTGAGAGAGAAAAAAGCTATTTCAGAACCCGATGCGAAACCGGAAAAAAGGAGCAGCAGACCTGCTATTATAATAGCTATCACAGCCCCTAACGAAGGGGCTGTAACAGTAACTTCACTCAGGATTTGTTGAAGATAGTCCATTGTCTGATTTTGGTGTAAGCAGTTCCATATTATCGGCCCATATCTCAGTAGCATAACGACGCTGACCCTGTTTGTCATCATACGTTGTGTAACGGATACGTCCCTCTATATAAAGCTTATCGCCCTTATGTACATACTTCTCGGCAATCTCGGCTAAACGGCGCCACAGGATGACATTATGCCAATCCGTATGATCGGGCACCTGTGTACCATTCTGAAGCGTATATCCACGTTCTGTCGTTGCCAGTCGGATACGCGCTACCGCTACGCCCTGATCAACATATCTCACCTCGGGATCTTGGCCAACATTGCCAATCAGCATGACCTTATTCATAACACTTATACTATTTTATTTTGCTCTACCCAAGTAACGGAACTTGAAATTCTTACCTTTAGGTGATGGGAACTGACTACGAGAGTCCACACGATCGCGCAGATAGTCGATCATGCGCTCATAGCACTCCATACCAGAGAAAGCCTTGACACGCGCCACAAACTGTGTGTCACGATACTGGAACTTACCTGTTCCAGGCACTAACAGTACACGCTTAAAATCCACGCATCCCTCATACCAGCCTTCATTAATCTCATTCAGACGCATTAAGGCAGGTGTCTGTTTAGCCGACTGCTCTGCCTGTTCATTAGTATGCACGGCTTTCTTGTCCTTGAAATCCTGCATGGTCTCCGCATCAGTCTTGATAATAATGAAATAAACACGGGGATGTACTTTATATCGCTTGGGATAATATACGTCACTTGAGGCATACTCACGAATATCTGCTTCAAGGATAGGATTCATTTCTATTTCGTCGATTGAACTCAAAAAGTCTATGGCCTCGTCAACAGTCTTAACGAGCGTCTCTCGGTCAAAATATCTTAAGTATAAATTCATGATTTGTAAGTTGTTGAGTAACCTATAAATAAAGAGCGGAAAACGGGACTCGGACCCGCGACCCCAACCTTGGCAAGGTTGTGCTCTACCAACTGAGCTATTTCCGCAATTATTTCAAAATAAATGGTGAAGAGGAGGAGACTCGAACTCCCACGTCGCAATTGACACTACCCCCTCAAAGTAGCGCGTCTACCAATTCCGCCACCTCTCCAACATACGCTGAATAAAAAAGAGTGCCCAGAACAGGA
>JAEEGF011056406.1_pt1 | contig 18746 bp, 14 predicted proteins | sample 9134171 | NCBI WGS metagenome assembly JAEEGF01 (sample SAMN16246542, study PRJNA631951) | gut metagenome | biome: gut microbiome; feature: rumen; material: AP-attached | host: Bos | place: Iran: Karaj | collected 2018-10
TGGCTGAAGACATCGGAATCTCCGTGACTGCCTACCAGAAAATCGAAAACGGAAAGACGAGGATCCTCAATGACAATTTCTCCAAATGTGCCAATATTTTCGGAATGAGTCTTTCAGAACTCGTCAACGGTTTTGTTCCCATAAAGAACGCTGACGCTGTGCTGACCGACGTGAAGGAGAAATATGGCCTCAAGATGAAAATCCAGGAAAACGATTTCAGAAGCGAACTTCAGGAAAAGAACCGGGAGATAGAACGACTCAAGGGGGTGATCAAGGACAAAGAAGACACAATCGCTGCCCAGAAGCTTCTGATCGGCCAGCTTATTGAGAGAAACAAGGATTGAAATCTTTTGATTAATTTTGTGGAAGAATGTCACTTCTTCCCTACATGAAAGCCGGAAGGCTGGAAGCCGGCTGCGACGAAGCCGGACGGGGGCCGCTTGCCGGCCCTGTCTATGCCGCGGCAGTCATCCTGCCTGAAGACTTTTTCCATCCGCTCCTCAACGACTCCAAACAGATGAGCGAAAAAGACCGGGACCAGGTCCGGCCAATCATCGAGAAGGAAGCCATCGCCTGGGCTGTGGAAGAGGTGAGCGCGGAAGAAATCGACCGTTTGAATATTCTTTGGGCTTCAGTCACCGGAATGCAGCGGTCAGTGCTCAGGCTCGATCCAAAACCGGATTTCCTGCTGATAGACGGCAATAAATTCAGGCCATTCGGGGAATTTGGCTTCAATTCCTACAAAACGGTGGTGCATGGAGATGCGACATATTCATCAATCGCCGCAGCATCCGTCCTGGCCAAAACGTGGAGGGACGAAAAAATGAGAGCCCTGGCCGTCGAGTATCCACAATACGGCTGGGAGAGGAATTTCGGTTACCCTACCAGGGAGCACATCGATGCCATCAAGAAATATGGCCTTTCCCCCTACCATCGCCGTTCTTTTCATCCCAAAGAGCTAGAACCTTCATTATTTTGATTATTTTTGTAACAGAACATACTAGAAATTATTGCGAACAATCATGAAAAAAATTATTTGCTCAATCGCCGCCGCCCTTCTTATTGCGACGGGCGCGATGGCAGATGAAGGAATGTGGCTTCTGCCACTGATCCAGAAACTCAATGCCGGCGCAATCAAGGATCTTGGTTGCAGGCTCACTCCTGAACAGATCTACAGCGTCAACCATTCCTCCCTCAAGGATGCCATCGTCAGCCTTGGCGGTTGCACCGCAGAGATGATTTCGGACCAGGGCCTCATGGTGACCAACCACCACTGCGGCTACGGTACCATCCAGAGGCTTTCTTCCGACGAGCACAATTATCTCGAGGACGGTTACTGGGCAATGACACGCGACCAGGAACTTCCTGCTCCCGGAATGACCGCCACCTATCTGATCAGCATGACAGATGTCACTGACCAGATTGAAAAGGCCAAGGATCCCACCGCAGTCAGGGAGGCTATCACGAAAGCCGCACAGGATGCCAATCCCAAGTGCAGGGTGCAGCTCACCTCTTTCTACAACGAGAACGTCTGGTACCTGATCGTTTACAAGACCTACACTGACGTCCGCTTCGTCGGAGCTCCTCCGGCATCCGTTGGCAAGTTCGGTGGTGAGACCGACAACTGGATGTGGCCACGCCACACCGGAGACTTCTCAATGTTCAGGGTCTATGCCGGTCCCGACAACGAGCCTGCAGCATATTCACCCTCCAACAAGCCTTACGTTCCCACCCAGTCCCTCAAGATTTCCCTCAGGGGAGTCAAGGAAGGTGACTATTCCATGATTATGGGTTACCCTGGCAGCACCCAGAGGTTCCAGACCGAGGCCCAGCTCAAATCCATGCTCGACCGTCAGGCCGTGTCAATCGATGCCAGGACCCTCCGTCAGGACATCATGTGGAAGTGGATGGAGAAGGATCCGTCAATCCGTCTGAAGTATGCCAGCAAGTATGCTGGAAGCGCCAATGGTTGGAAGAAGTGGCAGGGTGAAAGGCTTGCCTTCAAGAACCTTGGAATCATCGAGAAGGAGCAGCAGAAGGAGGCCGATTTCATGAAGTGGGTCGGCAAGAACAAGAAGCGCCAGGAGAAGTATGGCGACGCTCTTGAAAAGATCAAGAACGGAGTTGAGGCCAACACCACCGCCCTCGACATGCAGTTGATCGGAGAAACCGTGGCCAACATCGAACTTCTTGGCTTCTCAAGTGGTGTCCAGAACAGCATGGCCATGGCCATCAGGAACGGACAGGATTCCGCTTCCGCCCTGCAGACCGCCATCGCCGCGCAGGAAAGAAGGTATCAGGACTATTACGAACCCCTTGATCGCGAGGAGGCCGCTGCCCTGCTGAAGTACTATCGTGAAAAGGCAAAACCCGAGTTTTACCTCACCGCTCTCCCCGGAGACTTCGCCACCTTGGACATCGACAAGTATGTCAACGATCTTTATGATAACAGCATCTTCACATGTCCCGATAAACTCAAGGCCGCAGTTGCAGAAAAGGGCTTCAACGCAGTGAAGAGTGACCCTGTCAACCAGCTCATGAATTCCCTGCTCATGACCTATGCCAAGGTGGGCATGGGCGGAGCTGTCGGAGGCCGCAGGCCTGCCGGTATGAACCCTGGAGCAAATGACATCAGGGAGGGTTCAAAAGCCTTCACAGCCGGTCTGCTCGAGTGGCAGAAAGGAAAGGCGACCTATCCGGATGCAAACTCCACCATGAGGCTTACCTACGGAAGCGTTCTTCCTTATTCACCTAAGGACGCCGTGATGTATAACTACTACACCACCCTCAAGGGAGTCATGGAGAAAGAAGATCCTGACAACTACGAGTTCAAGGTTCCCGCCAAACTGAAGGCTCTCTACGAGGCGAAGGACTATGGCCAGTATGCAATGGCTGACGGCAACCTGCCGGTCTGCTTCCTCACCAACAACGACATTACCGGAGGTAACTCCGGAAGCCCGGTCCTTGACGCTGACGGCTGCCTTATCGGACTCGCTTTCGACGGCAACTGGGAGAGCATGTCAAGCGACGTGATGTTCGAACCCGACCTTCAGAGGTGTATCTGTGTTGACATCCGCTACGTCCTCTTCCTGATGGACAAACTCGGCGGCGCCGGACACCTTCTAAGTGAAATGAATCTCGTCAAATAAATGAACGAAAAAGAAATTAAAAGCTGGCTCCTGGAGGTGGTTCATCCCGCTAAAGGGAGCCAGAATATTATAGAGCTTGGGATGGTTGATGCCATCTCCGTGGAAAGGAACAAGGTTACGGTGACCCTAGCCTTCCCCAAAAGGCGTGATCCCCTTACTGAATATCTTGTCGGTGCCACCCGGGCCACAGTTATACGCAATGCTCCGGAAGGCACAGAAGTGGAGGTCAAGGCGATCGTCAAGGAAGAAGCTCCCAAGAAAAAACCGGGACTCGATCTCGGCCTTGAAGAGATAAACAATGTCCGTCACATCATCGGTATCGCATCCGGAAAAGGCGGCGTAGGAAAGTCCACAGTCGCCGTCAACCTGGCGGTAGCCCTGGCAAGGTTGGGGTACAGGGTAGGTCTGGCAGATGCCGACGTTTACGGTCCTTCCGTGCCCCTGATGACAGGGACGGAGAATGAAGTCCCGGGTGCAGAAGTGTCGGGAGAAGACAAGGAAGTCATCCTGCCGATTGAGAAATACGGTGTCAAATGGATGTCAATCGGTTATTTCGCCGAACCAGGACAGGCACTGATCTGGAGGGGGCCGATGGCTTGCAACGCCCTCAAGCAGATGATCCTTCAGGTACGCTGGGGTGTCCTTGACTACCTTCTTATAGACATGCCTCCCGGAACAGGTGACATCCATATCTCTCTTGTCAATGACATACCGATGGAAGGCGCCCTTATTGTGACCACGCCTCAGCCGGTAGCCTTGTCAGATGTTGAGAAAGGAGTCAACATGTTCAGGAACGAACACGTCAACAGGAAGATCTTCGGCCTTGTCGAGAACATGGCTTGGTTCACTCCCGAAGAACTCCCGGACAACAAGTATTTTATCTTCGGAAAAGACGGAGGACGCCAGATGGCAGAGAAATACGATATTCCCCTTCTCGGACAGATTCCGCTCGTCCAGGGTATAAGGGAAGGCGGAGACTCCGGAGAGCCATCCGCCCTTTCAACCCGTCCGGACGCCCTTGCGTTCCTGGACCTTGCCCGCTCCCTCGTGGAAGCGGTGGAAAAATAAGTCTATTTCCCTTTCGGGATAGGAATCTCAAACTCTGCGTAAACAGGATAATGGTCCGAAATGTATTTCGGGCCATATTTCTTGCTGTCCACCACCTCATAGGATTCTGTCTTGGCATTGCGCACCAGGATGTGGTCAGGCCAAAGAGGGGAATTCCCGGGCTTGCCAAGTCCGTTGAACGTAGCCCTGGTGTCAGGCTTCTTAAGAGAGTAATTGGAATCCTTGATATAGGAAGACAGCGGGGACATCAGCCTGTCTGAGGATGACATCTTGAAATCTCCTCCGGCGAAAACCACAGCATCGTCACCGGCAATCTCCTTGACCTTGTCTGCCATGAGTTCCGAGTTGGTCCTGAGGGTGGCTTCGTCCTCGTCAAACTGGGTGTTGAAACAGAAGAAAATCACTCCGGACTTCTTATAGCGAAGCTTTACCCAGGTGATGTTGCGCAGGTCATTCAACAAGAAAGAACCATAGTCCAAGAGTTCGAATTTGTCTGCCCTGAACATTATGGGGTTCTCGTTGTTCCGAACTTCGGGATCTACCGTGCCGGGTTTGGCACTCCGATCCACCAGCATGTGCTTCTTGAATTCCTTCATCAGGTCTGCCTTATGATATGCAAATGCATCCTGAAGGAAGATGATGTCCGGATCGTATTTCTTTATGGCCTTGAGGCAGCCTTTCTTTCGGGACGCCCAGCTGAAATCCCCTGCTTCATCTGTCTCCTTCCCTCTAAGGTTGAAAGACATCACGCTGAGGTCCTCGCTCTTCGCCTGCGCTATGGCGCCGGAGAAAAACAGCGCCACCATCGCCAGTGTGCAAAATATAATTCTTTTACTCATAATCATCTGGAAATCTTAGCTACCCAACCTCCGCCGGGTGCCATGTGGATTTGTATCTTGCCGTCTATGGGCAGTTCCATAGTGGTCTTCTTGTAGTCCCTGGCTGCCCTATGGGCGTTGACTCCATCCTGGAAAACGGTCATCTTTCCGCTTCCGATGAAGCCCAGGTCAAGGACGAGGTCCCTGGCATCCCAGTTAGTCAGGGCTCCTACATACCAATCATTACCCTTGCGCCTGGCGATGGCAACATATTCACCGATCTCTCCACAGACGGGAACGGTCTCATCCCACGAAGTAGGGAATGCGGCGATGAAATCAGTACACTCAGGCTCTGCCATGTAGTTGGAAGGAGAGTCACAGAGCATTGTCAAAGGTGCCTCGAAAATAGCATATTCGGCAAGCTGGCGGCAGCGGGTTCCCTGGCTCATCGGTGATGAGTTGTTGGGATAGGCCATCCCCCTCGTACAGTTGACCATGGCGCCCTGGGTGTAGTCCATCCTTCCGGCAGCCATCCTGACGAACGGAATAATCACATCATAGGTGACCTGGTCATATTCCCTGGCGCCCCATTTCATCTGCTCGAGTCCGGCAACCCCTTCGTAATTGATGATGTTGGGATAGGTCCTCTCAAGTCCGGAAGGCTTGAACGCACCATGGAAGTCAACAAGCATGTGGTATTTGGCCGCAGTGGCAGCGACTTTCTCATAGAACTGCATGACCATCTGGTCATCCCTGTCCATGAAATCGACCTTGAAGCCTTTGATGCCCATTGCGGAATAGTGCTTGAACACTCCTTCAATGTCCTTGTCCACAGCCTTGTAGCCGGCCCAGAGGATCAGGTCCACGTTCTTTGATCTAGCGTAGCTGACAAGTTCCTCGAGATTGATCTCAGGCACTATCTGGAACAGGTCTGTCTTCTTGTTTACCGCCCAACCTTCATCCAGGATGACATATTCAATGCCGTGCTTCGATGCGAAGTCGATGTAGTACTTGTAGGTCTCGTTATTAACTCCGGATTTGAAATCGACACCTGTGAGGTTCCAGTCATTCCACCAGTCCCAAGCAACCTTACCGGGCCTGACCCAGCTCCAGTCGACATTTTTGTCAGCAGGTTTTGCCATCTGCCAGACGAGGTCGCAGTTGGTAAGATCCTTCTCGTCTTCGAAGATTCCTACTATCCTCCAGGGGAAACTCCTTCCGGCTTCCGCCTTGGCTATGTAATTCTCGCGAGACTTGACAATCCCCTGAAGCATGTTGTGGCCACCCAATTCGATGTCCTTCGGATAAGGGGCATTCACACCCTTCAGGACAGTGCCGCCCTTTCCGTTCAGGTACAGGCCTGGATAGTCCCTGAGGTCCGTTTCGGTAATTAGTACCTTGACTCCGTCAAAAGCATCCACGACCAGGGGGAGAAAAGCCAGCCTGGTAGGATTCCAGGCTGAAAGCTTGATGTGCTCGTAATAATTCTCGAAAGAATTCTTGAACTGCTTTTCAAAGGAGTCCTGACCGTCCCGTACGTAAGGCACCCATGCCGTCCAGTCCTCCGGAAAGTTGAATTCGGCCTTTTCTGATTCCACATTGAAAGATCCCTTCTTTGCAGTAGAGACAAACCTGTAGGCAACGGCATTGTCGTAAGCACGGAACTCTATTGCGCAATCCTTGAAACTGATGGCAAGGCAGTTGAAGACATCGTCAACAGTAGCCTTCTTGTAAGCGACAGTTGGAATGGCCTTGTCAGCATTTTTCCAGGAATATGTTTTCTTGACCTTCCCTTCGCCGAAAACGACACCGTTGTCAAGGACCATGGCTATTTCCGAAGGAGCAAGTACGACCTTACCATCGAACTTGACTGAATATGATACCTTGTCTCCTGCATTGATCTCTGCCTTGATTCTGCCGTCAGGCGAAGAAAGGAAGTAAGTCTTAGGTGCTGCGACAACCATCAAAGGCAGGCTGAAGACGGAAAAAACGACGCAAAACAGTATTCTCAACGACTTTTTCATGAGGTGTGGTTTTATACGCAAATTAATGACAGTTTGTAAAAATAATCATTTCTGATAAAATTGCGTAAATTTGCTTTTACAAAAACCAAGAAGATGGCTAAAGGCAAGGCACCTGAAGACACCCCGTTGATCAAACAGTTTTTCTCGGTAAAGGCACAGCACCCGGAAGCGGTCCTCCTTTACAGGGTAGGTGATTTCTATGAATCCTACTCGGATGACGCCGTGCTTGTCAGCAAGGTCCTGGGAATCATCCAGACCAAGAAATCCAATGGGGACAAAGGCTATGTTGAAATGGCAGGCTTCCCGCACCATGCTCTGGACAACTATCTTCCCAAACTGGTCCGCGCGGGTTACAAGGTTGCCGTCTGTGACCAACTCGAAGATCCGAAGTTTGCCAAGAAACTCGTCAAGCGTGGAGTGACAGAGCTGGTTACTCCCGGAATAGCCTTCAACGAGCAGTTGCTAAACCAGAAGGAGAACAATTTCCTGGCCGGCCTGACCTTTGACAAGGACGAATGCGGAGCAGCCTTCCTGGATGTCTCCACCGGATCTTTCCAGGTAGCTCAGGGATCCCTCGACTACATCGGAACCCTCCTGTCCTCCCTGAACCCGAAGGAAATCGTCGTTCAAAGGGGTTATGACAAAGGTGTGCGCCAGAGATTCGGAGACAACCTCTACATCTCCACGGTGGAAGAATGGGCCTTTGTCCATGAAGCCGCGGTAGAGAGACTCAAGAAGCAGTTCAATGTGGATTCCCTGAAGGGATTCGGTGTCGATCGCTATCCATTGGGGGTATGTGCCGCTGGAGCCCTTATGGTCTATCTTGAGCAAACCCAGCACACAGGACTTGGAAACATCTGTTCGATTTCCAGGATAGACGGCGACAAGTTTGTCTGGATGGATAAGTTCACTATGCGAAACCTGGAGCTGTTCTCCTCAGCAGGAGGAGGCGAAGGGGTAAGCCTGGTGAATGTCATCGACAAGTGTTCTTCTCCAATGGGAGCCCGTCTCCTCAGGAATTGGCTTGCCATGCCGGTAATGGACATTCCGGAACTGGAAAAACGCTACGATGTAGTTCAGCATTTCGTGGACTCACAGGAGGACCTTGACATAATACGGGAGCACATCGGAGGCATAGGAGACCTTGAGAGGATTATATCCCGCGCAGCTACAGGTAAGATCGTACCCCGGGAAGTAATGCAGCTTGGCCGAGGCCTCAAACTGATGGAGCCAGTAGCAACCCTTTGCAGGGAGAAGGGGGTGGAAGCCCTGGACAAACTGGCCGGAGGCATGAAAGACTGCTCCAAACTTCTTGAAAGGATCGTCTCTACAATGGATCCGGAACCTGCAGCAGCCCTCGGCAAAGGCCCAGTCATCGGGAAAGGTGTGGATGCGGAACTGGACGAACTCAGGGATATATCTTCCGGTGGCAAGGATTATCTCCTCAAGCTTCAGCAAAGCGAGGCTGAAAGAACTGGAATCTCTTCCCTCAAGATCAGCTACAACAATGTCTTCGGTTACTACATCGAAGTCCGGAATACCTTCAAGGACCTGGTGCCACCGGAATGGATCCGCAAGCAGACCCTTGTCAATGCTGAGCGGTATATAACGGAAGAGCTCAAGGAATATGAAGAAAAGATCCTGAGTGCTGAAGACCGGATCTACACCATCGAGACCAGGATTTACTCTGAACTTGTGGCGGAAATCCAGAAAAACATCCCTGCCATCCAGGCCAACTGCAGGATCGTGGCACGTCTCGATGTTCTCTCCGGTTTCGCTTCCCTGGCCATTTCCAACAAATACTGCAGGCCGGTGGTCACAAAGGAAAAAGTCCTCGACATCAAGGGAGGACGGCACCCTGTGATTGAAACCCTCATGCCCCCCGGAGAGGAATATGTTCCCAATGATGTCACGTTGGACGACAAGAAGCAGCAGATAATAATCCTGACCGGTCCGAACATGGCAGGAAAGTCAGCCCTTCTCCGACAGACCGCCCTCATAGTACTTATGGCCCAGATAGGATCCTTCGTTCCTGCAGAGAAAGCCATGATCGGTTACTGTGACAAGATATTCACAAGGGTAGGAGCTTCCGACAATATCTCACGGGGAGAATCCACTTTCATGGTGGAGATGCTGGAGACTTCCATGATACTCCATAACCTCTCCTCCCGCTCCCTTGTGCTTCTTGATGAAATCGGCCGCGGCACTTCGACCTACGACGGAATGTCCATCGCCAGGGCGATCGTTGAATATATCCATGAATATGGCCACGGTGCAAAGACCCTTTTCGCCACCCACTATCATGAACTGAACGACCTCGAGGAACTTTACCCGAGAGTGAAGAATTTCCACATAGCAGTAAAGGAGGTAGGGACCCAGGTCATTTTCCTGAGGAAACTCCGGGAAGGTGGAACCGCCCATAGCTTCGGAATACATGTTGCCCGGATGGCCGGTATGCCGAAAGAGGTTATCCAAAGCGCGGAGAACACCCTGAAGGCTCTGGAAATGAATGATTCCGAGCATATTGTCAGCGCCAAGAAGGGACAGATCAAGAAACCGGTCCAGACCAAGGCAGGCACCCTCGAAAGCGACGGATCCCTCCAACTCTCATTCTTCCAGCTTGACGACCCTACACTGGAGTCGCTCCGCGACCAGCTCGCATCAGCCGACCTCAACAACATGACCCCCCTTCAAGCCTTCGACCTTCTCCGCTCCATGAAGGACGAGCTGGGTGTGTAATTAATTATTGCTATATTTATCAAGATGAAACGGGTCCTGATCATAACTTACTACTGGCCACCATCCGGTGGTTCCGGAGTCCAGAGATGGGTGAAATTCGCCAAATACCTTCCCGAAGAAGGTTGGCAACCTGTTATCTACACCCCCGAGAATCCGGAGTTGAAAGCAACTGACAGGACACTTGAAGCTGAAATCCCCACGGAGGCCGAAATTGTCAAAACACATATCATCGAGCCTTACGAAATCTACAGGAAGCTGATGGGTAAGGGGGGCGCAAGCAATGAAGTCAATCCTATACACGGGGGCAGAAAGTCATGGAAACAGAAGCTTTCCCTTTTCGTCAGAGGAAATTTTTTCATCCCGGATCCAAGGGTAATGTGGGTGAGACCTTCGGTCAGATTCCTGAAAAAATACCTGAAGGATCATCCGGTAGATGCCATAGTGACCACAGGCCCGCCCCACTCCATGCATCTTATTGGCCTTCGTCTTTCCAAAGCCACCGGAATTCCATGGTTAGCAGACTTCAGGGACGCTTGGACAAAGATTTTCTATTATAAGCACCTCGGCCTAACCAGGAAAGCTGACGAAAAACAGCATGAACTGGAAAAGGCTGTTTTGGACAACGCTTCGATAGTGGTGGCAGTCTCTCCTTTCGAGCAGAGGGATTTCCAGTCAATGACCAACAACAAGGTTCGCCTGATGACAAATGGTTTCGATCCAGCTGATTACAAGGGAGACGTTGACTATGATTACAATTTCAACATTACCCTGACCGGACTGTTTGCCTCCGACGGCAACCCTGTCGTTCTCTGGAAGGTCCTTTCCGAAAAATGCAGAACTGACGAGGAATTCAGGAGGGCTCTTAGGATAAGGCTGGTTGGAAAGACGGACAAGGAAATCCTGGCAACCATCAAGGAAGCCGGTATGGAAGAGAACCTGGTCTATCTTGGTTACCAGCCACACGAAATCGCTGTACGGGAGCAACGGAATGCCTCCTTCCTCCTTCTATGCCTCCGTCAGGAACCAGAGTATGCTTCCGCCGTCCCTGGAAAATTGTTTGAATACCTGGCATCCCGCAGACCTATTCTGGGAATAGGACAACCGGAAAGCATAATGGCCAGGATGGTAAGGGAATGTTCTGCAGGCGTTGTCTATGATTGGGATGACCGGAAAAGCATTGAATCATGGGTGGACTTCTGTTGGAATGAATTCAAAAATAATGAATTAAAGGATAATTATTCGGACATCTCGAGGTACAGCCGCCGTACCATCACCAAGCAACTGGTCGGATACCTGGAAGAGATGACCACCGATAACAAAGAAAAATGACAGACAAGAGCATCATCAAAACAATAGCCATCTACGCAGGGATAGTATTGTTCTTGCTGGTTCTGGCCTATTCTTTTGTGCCTCAGGTTCTCTCCGGAAAGATTGTCAACCAGAGCGACATCACAGGCTACAAGAGCATGGCCCAGGAGACTATTGAATGGAACAGTAATCATCCTGATGATCCGGCCCGTTGGACTGACGCCATGTTTGGTGGCATGCCCAACACTTCTTTCACACCGGCTTCACAGGGAGACTGGACACAGCCTTTGTTCAATTTCCTCATGAAAGGTAAAAGGCCTGCCAGTTATCTGTTTCTCTCCCTGCTGGGCGCCTTCCTCCTCATGCTTGTCCTGGGAATCGACAAGTTCCTGGCAATCGGAGGTGCGATAGCCATCACTTTCTGCTCCTACAATCTCCAGATAATCCAAGTAGGTCACAACTCAAAGATGCAGGCTCTGGCCCTATTGCCATGGGCCCTGGCTGCAGTTATATTTACCTATAAGAAGGCTCTCAAGGTCGAAGGCGGATGGAAGGCATGGCTTCCGGGGACTATGTTGGGATCGGTCCTCTTTGGACTGGCTTTAAGCATGCAAATCAAGGCCAACCACCAGCAGATCACCTACTACCTCGCTTTGATGATTGCGGTTTATGTAATCGCACTGTTCATCCATCTGATCATATCCAAGGAACGCCGACTGAAGACAGGACGGTTTTTCATTGCCTCTGCATTGCTTCTTATAGTCGGACTTGCCGGCATAGGAACCAACACTATAAAACTCGCCCCCTTGTACGAGTATTCCAAATACACAATGAGGGGAGGTTCGGAACTCTCGCATCCAACGGGAGGAGAAATCAACAACGAAGGTCTACAGTTGGATTATGCAACTTCATGGTCTTACGGCTGGGAGGAACTTCCTAACCTGATGATTCCCAACTTCAACGGAGGATCGTCAGCTGGTTCCATAAACCCGGACAAATCAGAGGTAGTGAAGCTCTTCAAGCAGGCCGGTCAGGGTAATCCGGCAGAAATCGCAAAGGCTCTGCCGTTCTACTGGGGCCCACAGCCATTCACGGCTGGACCGATGTACATGGGTGCGGTTACGATATTCCTATTCCTCCTAGGCCTGTTCCTCTACAAGGGAAAGGAAAAATGGTGGTTGCTGGCTGCTACCCTGCTGGCTGTGTTCCTAGGTCTTGGAAGCCATATGATGTGGTTCACGAGATTTTTCTTTGAACATGTTCCGATGTACAACAAGTTCAGGACTGTTTCAATGGCGCTCGTGATCCTGCAGTTCACTCTGCCTATGCTGGGCTTCCTGACTCTTGACCGTATCCTTAAAATGGAATATTCGAAAAAGGATTTCCTGCGTTCAGGATGGATAGCTCTTGCCCTTACAGCCGGCTTCTGCCTGCTATGCATCTTGGTCCCAGGCATAGCCGGTTCATTCTCCGGTGCTTCCGATTCGAGAATGCAGGATGTGATAGTCGATGCCTTGAAGGGAGACAGGAAATATCTTCTCGTCAGCGACGCCCTCTGGTCGATGGTGCTCATCCTCCTTACCTTCGGACTCATCCTCTGGGCCTACAGCAAACCTAAAAAAGCCCCGAAATCCTACGCCTCGGATCCTCATATCGGAAATGCCAGGCGGATCGAGGCAATGGCTGGAATATGTCTCCTGATCCTTGTGAATATGTTCACAGTCGGAAAGCGCTACCTGAATGCCGACAGCTTCACTACTCCCCGACAGTTCGGAAACCATTTCAACCAGAGACCAGTGGATAAATTGATCCTGGAAGACTCTTCACCATCCTACAGGGTGATCGACCTCAGTGCAGACATATTCAACGACACATTCAATTCTTACTGGCACAAGAGTATAGGCGGATACAGTCCGGCAAAACTCCAGAGATATCAGGACCTTATCGAAAGGTATCTCACAAAAGAGATAATGTCTATAGGTTCAGCGGTCCAGGGTGCAGGAACTATTGAAGAAGCACAGGCTGCCCTGCCTGAATTGAAAATGCTTTCCGCACTCAACACTAAGTACCTGATCTTCGGAGGGGAAATGCCTCCAGTGGTCAATTCCAACGCATATGGAACGGCTTGGTTCGTGGATGGTTTCGTGGAAGCTGCGACACCTGATGATGAGATTGGATTGATAGAAACCACCGATCTCAAGACGACAGCAATAGTAGGTGCTGATTTCTCACCGGTGGTTCGACAGGCCCCGGAAGAGAACGCACGTGACACGGTCTACATGACATACTACAGCCCCAACGAGCTTCACTACCATTATGTTGCCTCTTCAGACCGCCCTGCTGTCTTCAGCGAAGTTTATTATCCGGACTGGAAATTGACTTGTGACGGGACTGAAGAATTGGAGGTTTTCCGGACCGACTGGATCCTTCGCGGGGCTGTCCTTCCGGCTGGAGAGCATGACTTGGTAATGCGCTTCGAGCCCAGGATATATTCGACCAGCGAGAAGGTCTCAAGGGCTTCTTCGGCAGTGCTTCTGGTACTACTGATTATCGCCGGGGCAGGAATCGTCGTAGGGAATAAGAAAGAAGAGAACCAATAATCAATACTTTTTTAATTTTCAACCATGGAAGAAAACATCAACAAGGAAGCCATCGATCCCAGGGATCTGAACGGCGACGGAAAAGTCACATTGAAAGAAAAGGTCCAGTACACCGCCAATCAGGCTGTGGACAAGGCCAAGGACGTCTATGCTGAGGCTAAGGAGAAGACCGTGGAGGTTGCCGGAAAGGTAGCTGACAAGGCCAAGGACGTTTATGCTGAAGCCAAGGAAAAGACCGTAGAAGTAGCTGGCAAGGTAGCCGACAAGGCTAAGGATGTCTATGCTGAAGTGAAGGAGAATGCTGCCGAGCTTCAGGAGAAGACCGAAGACGCTATCGACACGGTAAAGCAGAAGTTCCAGGAGAGAAAGGACTCAAAGGAGGCATAGTCATGAAAAGACATCGCTTTGCAGCGACCGCCCTCCTATGCTGCGCCTTGACAGTATCGGGTTGCGGCATCATCAGGACCGTAGGTGCAATCGGGTCTTTGTTCGGCGGTCACAAGAAGGCCTCCACGGTTGCCACCGTGGTCAAGATTCTCGGTTCCGTGCTGGGACAGTTCTATGATACAACCACCAAGACTGCCCTTGTGGGCAACTGGACCTATGACGAACCGGCCATCCAGTTTGAAAGTGAAAACCTTCTGAAAAAGGCCGGAGGGGCTGTTGCCAGCCAGGGAGTTGCTGATAAACTGGTTCCCTATTTCGAGATGGTGGGGTTCAAGACGGGCAGTATCTCCCTCAACCTTAGGGAAGACAACACCTGCACTTATACAATCGGTGGGCAGACCTTTGACGGCACCTACGAATTCGATGACACGAACAAGAAGCTGACGCTCAAAACACCATTCTTCCCTCTTCCCGCAGCTTATCTGTCGGTTGTCGGGGATCAGATGGCCATGACCTTCGACTCCAGCAAGCTGTTGAATATGGTTCAGGTTGTCAGCCAGTTCTCGAACCAGCCGAACCTCAATGCCATCTCAAACCTGGCCGATTCCTACGATGGAATGAAAACCGGGTTTACTTTCAAGAAGGTGAAATAGGAGAATCGGATTCTCAAATCGGCAAGGTCTTCTGACGAAGCCAGGAAGCAATGTCGGAAGAAAGATGTGGTGAAAGAGTGCGGAAAACCCTTTCATTATAATCGTTGAGCCATTTTATCTCCGAATCGTCAAGAAGGGTCCTGACAATTATAGATGTGTCGAAGTGGCAGAGGGTTAAAGTCTCGAACCTTAGCCATCGTCCGAAATCATTTTCCCCTGCATCCACGCAGAGGATAAGGTTTTCGTGACGCACGCCATGCTGGCTCTCCCTGTATATTCCCGGTTCATCGGATGTTATCATTCCCGGCAGCAATGGCTGGCGGTTGAAATTCTGACGGATGTCCTGTGGACCTTCATGGACATTCAGATAGAACCCTACCCCGTGGCCTGTCCCATGTCCGAAATTCCTCTTGGTGCTCCATAGCGGCTCCCTTGCAAGGACATCTATCTGGCAACCCGCCGTCCCTTTCGGAAAGACCGCCTTGGCCAATGCGATGTTGCCCTTCAGGACCAGGGTATAGTCTTCCTTTTCAAGAGGAGTACAGGGCCCCATGGGAACTGTCCTTGTAATGTCGGTGGTTCCGAAAAGATACTGTCCTCCCGAATCACAGAGATACAGTCCGTTGGCGTAAATCTCGGCAGAATCCTCTTCCGGAGTCACATAATGCGGCAAGGCTGCATTTGCGCCATAAGCGGATATGGTTTCAAAACTCTCTCCCCTGAAGCCTTCTATTTCGCTCCGGAACTCGTGAAGCTTGACCGAGCACTCATATTCATTGAGAGGCTCTCCGGCCTCAACCATCTTTTCGAGCCAATAAAGGAAACGCTCCATGGCGACCCCGTCTTCCAGGTGGGCTTCCTTCATGCCAGCGATTTCCACTTCATTCTTTACGGCCTTCCGTTGAGCCACAGGAGACTTCCCCGTTTTTATGTTATCCTGGAGGGTGTTCTCCTTCAAAATCCCATAAAGGTCAAAATTGAGGGTTGCCGGATCGATGAAAAGTTTATGAATATATTCGTCGTCAACCATTCCGGCTAGGGCCATCCCGATGTCTGAATAATCCTGGATATTCACTCCGTCTGAGGTCAGTTCATAGAAACTGTCCTGGGTCTCATTGTCATTCTCCGGGAGAGGGCCTTTGCGGACGAACCACTGGGCAGTGTCGGTGGTAATGAGAAGATAGGACATCACCACAGGATTGTAAGCCACATCCTGTCCGCGAATGTTAAGCACCCATGCTATTTCATCCAAGGCTGTCAGGAGGATCGCATCGCAGCCATTGTCTCCCATCCACTTGCGCAGCCAAGTGATCTTCTGTTTCCTGGACCAGCCGACTGTCTCGGTTCCGAGGGTGATTATCGGAGTCTGGGGTATGCCGGGCCTGTCCTGCCAAAAAGGAGAAAGCATGTCAGGGACATTGGCAATGGCGGTCCTGTCGCAGCCAAGAGCATCCCTGATCTCAAGGACTGTCGTAGCGCTTATGCCTAGTCCGTCAACGGCGATGACAACTTCGTCATACCCTTCAAAATGACGGGAAAGCCATTCCGGGATCAGGACCTGATTCTGGACACGGGTCTTGTGAAGTTCGATTCCCTTTCCTTGGAGCTGCCTTTCAGCCTGGATGAAATACCTGGTGTCGGTCCAGAGGCCGACATGGTCTTCAGTGATAACGAGGTCACCTTCTCCGGTGTAGCCGGAGACCCAGGCAACCTGATGCCATCGTGGTGCAGAATATTCGCTGTTGTGGGGATCTACGCCAGTCAGAACGACGGCATCCCAACCCCTTGAGCGCATCATGCCCTGGATCGCTTCGATCCTGTCTCTGAATCGGTTCATTTTGAATATTTCTTTGAGGCAAGACCATTCCCCCCGAACCGCCGCTTCGCGGCCCCTCCGCTCGCTTCACTTCGTTCCGCTCCGGTCCCCCCTCTTAACGTGCCGAGGGTGGCAGTGGTTCGTGGGGAATGGTCTTGCCTCCAATAATTTCAACAGATTATTTCAACAGACGCCGTTTAAGGCGACGCACGGTCGTCAGGAGAAGCTGGTCGACGGGAATGTAGGATGAGAAGGACTTCAGGCCTGACATCATCAGATGTGACGGGGAATATGTCTCCTTAATGTCATAAAATGAAGCACGAACATCGTCTCCTTTGTTGCTTAGCTTGGCCTTGACCTGCTCCTGTGCCTTTTCAAGCTGCCCCATCGTCTTGATTTCACTGTACTTCATGGCTCTCCACTATTTATCATCATCAAAGAACAACTTGATGAACAACGGCACGAATGTGTCGCGGAAAAGCTTCTTCCTCAAGAGGATGAGAACCCCGAGAACGAGCAGGAAGAAGGCTGCCACTATCGCGGCTCCTCCGGCATAGCTGCCAATCATTTCACCTATCCACATGACACCTCCGATAGCAACAGCCGTAAGGACTATGGACACGACGAACAGGACAAGCAGCATGTAGAGAAGCTTGCTGAGCGTCATGGAAAGCCCCTTGGCTGTCCGGAGTTTTATGTCATCCAGACGAAGGTCGATATATTCAGAAGCCTCCTTGCCGAGGTCTTCGAATGGCCTTGTGAATTCGCCCATCTCAAAGGCCTATTCGGTGGGATCCTGCTCGTCAACCTCTCCGGGCTCCTTTGCAAGGGCCTTTTCGAGTTTTTCGAGCTGAAGAAGGATCTTCTCTCGGGCATCATCCTTCAGGTCGGAAGCCTGGTCTGCCAGAGTGGCCTTCAGATTCTTGAGATCCCTGCGGGCAAGCCTTGCACGGGCCCTGAGTCTGGATGTGGCGCTTTCTGCTCCTTCCTTGAGGTCGGCGGCTGTCTCCTTGGCCTTGTCCCAACCTTCGTCTGCTGCATCCATAAATTCGTCCCAGCCTTCAGCTGCAGCAACCTTAACCTTGCGACGGGTTTCCTCGCCCTTTTCCGGAGCGAAAAGCAATCCCAGGGTCAGGCCTGCGGCCGCCCCGGCTATCAATGCGAAAAATGAATCTCCTTTCATGGCTTAAAGTGTTTATCTGTCCTTTCGTTTCTTACAAATATAATGCAAAAAAACGGTATATTTGTAAGACACAAACTACCTGAAATGGCCTTCGTACATCTTCACGTCCACACGCAGTACTCCATACTCGACGGCTTCTCGTCGATAGCCACCCTGTTCGACAGGGCAGAGGCCATGGGCATGCCTGCCCTGGCCATTACAGACCATGGCAACATGTACGGAATAAAGGAGTTCTTCAAGTTTGCGGACAAGCATCGGGACAAGGAGACCAAGGAGTACAAGGTAAAGCCGATCATCGGATGCGAGGTGTATGTTACCAGGCACTATGATCCCAAGCTTAAGGACAATGAGCACAGGGCTTATTACCACCTTATTCTCCTTGCCAAGAATTACCAGGGCTATAAGAACCTCTCCAACATAGTATCCCTGGGCTTCATCGAAGGACTCTACTACGGAAAGCCAAGGGTGAGCCACGAGATTATTGAGAAGTACCATGAAGGCCTGATCTGCTGTTCCGCCTGTCTGGCCGGAGAGATTCCCAAGGACATAGTTTCCGGCAACATGGAGGCCGCAAGGAAGGCCGTGGAATGGCACAAGAAAGTATTCGGGGACGATTACTATCTCGAGGTGATGCTCCACAAGACAGAGGTTCCGGGACTATCCCTGGAAGTCTTTGAGCAGCAGAAGATCAGCAACGAAGGTATTTTCAAGCTGGCCGAAGAGACAGGAGTCAAGGTGGTGGCTACCAACGACGTCCATTTCGTGGACAAGGAAGACGGCCCTGCCCATGACCATCTTATCTGCCTCAACACCGGCAAGAAGATATTCGAAGAACCCCGGCTCCATTACACCCAGCAGGAATACCTCAAGAGCGAGGAAGAGATGGCCGCCCTGTTCCCCGACCACCCGGAGGTGCTTGCCAACACCCTTGAGATTGCAGGGAAGGTCGAAGTGTACAGTATCGACCGCGACCATGTTCTCCCAAAGTACGAAATCGATCC
>JAEEGF012276320.1_pt1 | contig 18745 bp, 19 predicted proteins | sample 9134171 | NCBI WGS metagenome assembly JAEEGF01 (sample SAMN16246542, study PRJNA631951) | gut metagenome | biome: gut microbiome; feature: rumen; material: AP-attached | host: Bos | place: Iran: Karaj | collected 2018-10
TTTATAAGAAATGTCAGTGATACCAGCTTCATTTTTAATGGTAACCTTGATTGACTCCCAATTTTCCTTTAATTTTTCAACGATTTCATTAGATGATTGCATAAAAAACCCCAACAAAGCATAAATTTAGACTTGTTCTATTTTATATTAAATGCCCTTAAATATCAAACAGACTGAAATTGTGGATAACTTTTTAAAAATTCTGTGGAAAAATGATTTATAATTATGGTTGTGGAAAAACTACTCATTTTCCACTATTAAATATCTACCATGATAAATGGCTTAAATACTGGATTTTTTGAAATATATGTTCATTTTATGTACAGCTTTTTCCACAAAATCCAGAAAAAATGTGGATATCTTTTAATGAAAAATAATTATTCACAAGTTATCCACAAAATCAACATTTTGGTGTGGATAATTTTTTACTCCACTATATGTGGGTTATTATTTTTTCAAAAAAATATAAATTATTTTTTCATTTAAAAACCTTGGATTAATGGCTTGACCAAGCCCTTTTTATCTATTATAATGATAAAGATTTTTTCCACACAGGATGTAATCAATTGACAATTTTGAGATCAATATCTCATTTAATGGACCTTTTAATAGAAGGTTAGTCTGTTCAAGAAGGAGGTGTTTTTAATATGAAGATGACATTCCAGCCTCATAAGCTTCAGAGAGCCAGAGTTCATGGTTTCAGAGCTAGAATGGCTACTAAGGGCGGCAGAAAGGTTCTTGCTGCTAGAAGAGCTAAGGGAAGAAAGAGATTATCAGCATGATTTTAAAGGTCACAGATATGTGACCTTTTTTCATCTTGATAATTTTTATTCCTTATATATAAAGGATGATACGATGCTTTTTTCAGATTCAATGAAAAAGACAAATGATTTCCGTAACTGTTATGAGAAGGGTAAGAGCTTTGCCAATAAATTTATTGTAATGTATGTGTGGGAAAATGGGACTTCTTGTAACAAGCTGGGGATTTCATGTAGTAAAAAAGTTGGGAACAGTGTTGTAAGGCACAGATTTGCAAGACTTGTTCGAGAATCGTACCGACTACATGAAGATATATTCAATAGTGGTTTGGATATAGTAGTCGTGGCCAGGGCCTGTGCAAAAGATGCGAATTTTTTTGATATTGAGAAATCAGTATTAAGCCTGGCTGGGAAGGCCCGCATAATGAAAAATGGCGGTGATTTATGAAAGAAATACTTATCTATTTAATTAAATTTTATAGGAAGTATCTGTCTCCATTAAAAAGAACAAAATGTCCATATATTCCTACATGTTCTGAATATGGACTAGAAGCAATAGAAAAATACGGAGCCCTTAAAGGGGGACTTTTGGCTGCATGGAGGATACTTAGATGTAATCCTTTCTCAAGCGGCGGATATGATCCGGTTCCGTAGGCTTTAGAGGAGGTCAATTTTGACGGGAGCATTTTTTTTAACCCCTTATCAGGGTAAGATAGTTGGGCCTGTAGCTTGGGTATTGGGACACATCATGAATGGTATTTTCAATATTTTAAATGCCATTGGTATTCCAAACATTGGTCTTGCTATTATCATTTTCACATTAGTTATCTATTTATGTCTTTTACCACTTACATACAAGCAGCAGAAATTTTCCAAACTTCAGTCTAAAATGAGTCCTGAACTTAAGGCTATACAGGCTAAGTACAAGGGCAAAAAAGACAACGATTCTATGCTTGCTATGCAGGAGGAAACAAAAGAGCTTTATGCAAAGTATGGTGTTTCTCAGACTGGTAGCTGTCTTCAGCTTATAATCCAGATGCCTATTTTGTTTGCTCTTTATCGTGTTATTTATTCTATTCCAGCATATGTTACTATTGTTAAAAATGCGTTTTATCCACTTGTTGAGCAGTTACGTAATACTGATGGAGCTGTAGCTTTTATTCAGGAAACTTTATCAAGTGCCAAGAACTACTCAAATCAGTTTAACAACGAGTTATTTACATCAGGTGATCCAACTTATGTGGAAAACACATTGGTTGATGTTCTTAATAAAGCATCAACAGCTGATTGGGATGCACTTACTTCTAATTTTGGAAACTTAGCTGATTCTATTAATAGTACACATGCACAGTTGAATCAGTTTAACTCTTTCCTTGGACTTAACATTGGTGATTCACCTATGTACATGGTTCAGACAGCTTTTGCAAACAAGAACTTCATTCTTCTTATTGGTGGAATTATTGTTCCTGTTCTTGCAGCCCTTACTCAGTGGATCAACACTAAACTTATGCCTCAGCAGGCTGACAATAATGGAAAAATCGATCCTGATGATCCAGCAGCTCAGATGCAGCAGTCTATGAAGACTATGAACATTATGATGCCTCTGATGTCAGCATTTTTCTGCTTCAATCTTCCTGCAGGTATGGGTCTTTATTGGATTGCAGGTGCTGTAGTTAGATCTATTCAGCAGATCGTTATCAACAAACATATTGATAAGATTGATATCGATGCTGAGATTGCAAAGAATACTGAGAAATATAAGCAGAAGATGGAGAAGATGAAATCTACTCCTCAGATGAACAGATATGCTAACATGTCTACAAGAAATATTAGTTCTAGCGCTAATACTTCTGTAAAGTCTGATTCTGAAAAAGAAAAGCAACTTGAGGATGTAAGAGCTAAGTTTAATGGTAAGGAAATTCGTAAGGATTCACTTCTTGCCAAAGCCAATATGGTTAAAGAGTTCAACGAAAAAAATAATAAATAAATAAGATTTCCTTATGTGGAGGATAAAATGGAATACAGAGAGTTTAGCGCAAAGAATGTTGATGATGCTATTACAGAAGCTTGCGAAACATTTACAGTAACCAGTGATAAACTTGATTATGAAGTTATTTCCGCTGGTTCAACAGGATTTCTTGGTATCAATTCCAAGCCTGCAGTTATAAAAGCAAGAGTAAAAGAAGAGAATGAAGTCTCAGAAGTAAAGACAGAAGAAGTTGTTGAAACAAAAAAAGCTCCTGAGAAAAAAGCTGAAGAAGTTAAAGTTAAGAATGCATCTGTTGATAGTGATGATCTTTGCAATAAGGCTAATGAATTCTTAAAAGAAGTATTCGAAGCCATGAAAATGGAAGTTAATGTTGAGACTAAATTTAATCAGCAGGATAAGATCCTTGATGTTGAGTTAAATGGACCTGAAATGGGGGTTCTCATTGGTAAGAGAGGTCAGACACTTGATTCTTTACAGTATCTTATTTCCCTTGTTGTTAACAGAGGACAGGCTGATTACATTCATGTAAAAGTTGATACAGAAAACTACCGTGAAAGAAGAAAAGCTACTCTTGAGAATCTTGCTAAGAATATTTCTTATAAGGTTAGAAAGTCAAGACAGTCAGTTGCTCTTGAACCTATGAATCCTTATGAAAGAAGAATTATTCATTCAGCTCTTCAGAATGACAGATATGTTACAACACATAGTGAAGGTGAAGAACCATTTAGAAGAGTAGTAGTTACTTTAAAGAAATAATGTTAATCAAATACCCCTTGGACAATTTGTTCCTTGGGGTATTATTTAAGTAAGTGAGAGGACTTCATATGTCTACTGTACTTAATAATTTTAGTAATGATACTATTTGTGCTATTGCAACTGCTATGTCTGATGCCGGTATTGGTATTATCAGAGTTAGTGGAAAAGATGCAGTTTCAATATGCGATAAAATCTATATGTCTGCTAATAAGGAACATACACTTATTAACCACGTTCCCAATTCAATTCGATTTGGATATATTTGTGATGATTCTAAGATCATAGATGAAGTCATGATTTCTTATATGAAGGCTCCCCATAGTTATACAAAAGAAGATGTTATAGAAATCAATTCACATGGTGGAATGCTGGTGATGAATGAAATCTTACAACTTTTATTGAAAAATGGTTGTAGATTAGCTGAACCAGGTGAATTTACAAAGAGAGCTTTTTTGAATGGTCGTATTGACCTGACAAAAGCAGAAGCTATCATGGATGTTATCAGTGCTCAGAATAATTTTGCACTTGAGAGTTCCAGGTCACAGCTTCAGGGAAAAGTTTATTCTAAGATAAAAGAGCTTAGAGAAAAGATTCTTTATCAGATGGCATTTATTGAATCTGCTTTGGATGATCCTGAGAATTATGATCTTACAGGTTTTCCTGAAAAATTAAGAGGAATCATCGAATCTGTTAATTCAGAAATTAGCTTTTTGATCAATACTGCAGATGAAGGTAAGATCAGAAAAGATGGAATAAAAACAGTAATTGTTGGTAAACCTAATGCTGGTAAGTCATCTCTTTTGAACACTTTAACAGGAGATGAGAGAGCAATAGTTACTGATATTGCCGGTACAACACGAGATATCATAGAAGAGACAGTAAGGCTTGGAGACATTGTTCTTCATGTTATTGATACTGCCGGTATCAGAGATACAGATGATGTTATAGAAAAAATTGGTGTTGATAAAGCCAAAAGTAAAGTGAATGAAGCGGATCTTGTATTATATATATTAGATTCTACTTCAGCTCTTGATGATGAGGATAAACAGATCATTGATCTTTGCAAAGATAAAAAGACCATTGTTCTATTAAATAAAAACGATCTTTCTGATAATATTAAAATAACAGAAGATATCCTTCGTATGCAATTTTCAGAGTATAAAACAGATAAATTACCTGTTATTAGTACTTCAATGCTTAAAGGAAACGGTATTCAGGAATTAAAGGAAGCTGTTGCTGATCTTTTCTTAAATGGCGACATTGTTCCTAAACAGGAATTGTATATTACGAACTTGAGACATAAGTCTTTATTAAAGGAAGCTTATGATAGTTTATTGCTTGTAATTGATAGTATTGATAAAGATCTTTCTGAAGATTTTTACAATGTTGATCTTACAAATGCATATGCTGCACTTGGTGAAATAATTGGTGAAGAAGTTGGAGATGATCTGGTTGAAGAAATTTTCTCCAAGTTCTGTATGGGTAAATGATTTATGATAGATATAAGAGAAAAATATGATGTAATTGTTATTGGTGCTGGTCATGCAGGTTGCGAAGCTGCTCTTGCTTCTAGCAGGCTCGGTCTTAATACTATTATTTTTACAATGAGCGCTGATAATATTGCATTCATGCCATGTAATCCACATATTGGTGGATCTTCAAAAGGACATTTGGTAAGAGAGATTGATGCTCTTGGCGGAGAAATGGGAAAAAATATTGATAAAACATTTCTTCAGTCAAAGATGCTCAATACTTCAAAAGGACCTGCTGTGCATTCACTCAGATGTCAGGCAGATAAGATGGAATACTCAAAGGAAATGAGAAAAGTACTTGAAGCTCAGGATAATCTTACAATCAAGCAGGCAGAAGTTTCGGAAATTCTTTTTGAAGAGTTTAACGATGATGGTTATAAAAAGAGAATTACCGGAGTTAAGATTTTTTCCGGAATGATCTATGAAGCTAAAGCGGTTATTCTTTGTACAGGTACTTATCTAAAAAGTAGATGTCTTACAGGTGAGTCTATCACTTACAGTGGACCAAATGGTCTTTTACCTTCTAATTATTTGTCTGAGTCACTTATTAATGCAGGTATTTTACTTAGAAGATTTAAGACTGGAACACCTGCTCGTATGGACGGACGCACGATTGATTATTCAAAAATGTCCGAACAGTTTGGAGATGATCCGGTTGTTCCTTTTTCTTTTGATACGGATGCTGCAGATGTACAAAAGCCACAGGTTTCATGCTGGTTGACATATACCAATGAAAAAACACATGAAATAATACGAAATAACATTGATAGATCGCCAATTTATGCAGGCATCATTGAGGGAATTGGACCCAGATACTGTCCATCGATTGAGGATAAAGTTGTTAAATTCCCTGATCATGAGAGGCATCAGGTATTTGTTGAACCTGAGGGAACATATACAAATGAAATGTATATTGATGGTATGTCTTCATCTCTACCTGAAGATGTTCAGCTTGCTATGTATAGAACAGTTCCTGGTTTGGAAAATTGTAAGATAGTAAAGAATGCTTATGCTATTGAATATGATTGTCTCTGCCCCGGTCAGCTTTCTCCTTATTTGGAAATAAAGGAAATCAAAGGTTTATTCAGTGCCGGACAGTTTAATGGAAGTAGTGGATATGAAGAAGCAGCTGCTCAAGGTCTTTATGCCGGAATCAATGCATCAATGCAAATTCTTGGAAAGCCTTATCTGACTATTGATAGATCTGAAGGATATATTGGAGTTCTTGTTGATGATCTTGTAACAAAAGAAAATCTTGAACCTTATAGAATGATGACTTCTCGTGCAGAATACAGATTACTTTTAAGACAAGATAATGCTGATATAAGACTTCGCAAAAAAGGTTATGAGGTTGGACTCATCGACCAGGCAAGATATGACAAGCTGGTTTCAAAAATTGAAGCCATTGAAAATGAAGTTAAGAGATTAAAAAATACTGTTGTTGGTGCTAACAGTAAAATGCAGGCTTTCATGGAGAAGAATGGTAGTTCACCTTTAAAGACAGCAACTTCATTGGCTGAACTTATTTGCAGACCAGAATTTTCATATGAAACAATTGCTGAGATTGATACTGATAGAAAAGAACTTCCTTCAGATGTTATTGAACAGGTAGAAATAACTATTAGATATGAAGGTTATATTAATAGACAGGAAAGACAAGTAGAGCAGTTTAAGAAACTTGAAAAGAAATTAATTCCTGTTGATATTGATTACAATGATGTTGGTAGCCTTAGATTAGAAGCGAGACAAAAACTTGAAAAGTTCAGACCTACAAATATTGGTCAGGCTTCCAGAATTGGTGGAGTTAATCCTGCAGATATATCTGTGTTACTTATATATCTTGATTCATTGTATAGAGGTAATAAGGATGAGAACTAAATATAAAAATATGATAGATGATTTCAATACATATGGAATTGATTTATCTGATAGACAACTAGAGCAGTTTAATATGTATTACGAATTGCTTATCAAATGGAATGAAGTTATGAATCTTACAGCTATCACAGATTTTGATGATGTATGTAAGCTTCATTTTGTTGATAGTATTTCTGCTTGCCAATATTTTGATTTTAGTTCCAAAGAATATTCATTAATTGATATAGGTACTGGAGCAGGATTTCCTGGTATACCATTAAAAATTATTTTTCCAAACTTACATATTACCTTGTTGGATTCTTTGAATAAACGATTGAATTTTTTAAATGAAGTTATTGATACATTAGAACTTAACGAAAAAGGTTCGATCAAGACACTTCATGGAAGAGCAGAAGATTATTCACAGCCAAAGGAAGGTTCACTTAGAGAGACATTTGATATTGCAGTTTCAAGAGCAGTTGCAAATATGTCTACGCTTTCAGAGTACTGTCTTCCTTATGTAAAAGTTGGTGGATCGTTTATTGCTTATAAAAGTGAAAAAGCATCTGAAGAATTAGACAATGCTAAAGGAGCAATACATCTTCTTGGAGGAAAGCTTTTAAGCTCTGATGAATTTCTTTTACCGGGTACGGATGTAAGTAGAACTATTTGTATAGTTAATAAGAAAGAAAATACTTCAAAAAAATATCCTCGTAAAGCAGGTACTCCTTCAAAACAACCTCTATAATAGATGTTGTGGTTTTACTTTTTTTGTTAATCAATGTTTCACGTGAAACATTACAATTAACTACAATTATTAACACAAAAAATTGTTTCACGTGAAACATATAAACCCAAGATATTGTAATCGTAATCGTGAAACATTAATATTCAGATAAAATTGTATTGTGAAACCGTACAATTTTAAATACAATATCTAGATTTATAAAATAATTGATAATAAAGATGAAATGAATTAAACCACATTGATGAATTGATGTTATACTTAATATAGTGTGTTTTGAAAATAGGAGGAAAAATGGGAAGAGTTATTGCGATAGCAAACCAGAAGGGTGGAGTCGGAAAAACCACTACTTCGATAAATCTATCGGCAGCGCTTGCTGAAAGAGGAAAAAAAGTATTAGTTATTGATACTGATCCACAGGGAAATACAACAAGTGGTTTTGGTCTTGATAAAAATGAACTTGAAAATAGCATCTATGAACTTATGATAGGTGAGTGTTCTATCGATGAAGCTATACAGAAAGATGTTGTTGAAAATCTTGATGGAGTAGATATCATTCCATCAAATGTTAATCTTGCAGCTGTTGAAATTGAATTGATAGATGCAGATCAGAAAGAGTTCATTCTTAGGGAAGCAATAAGTAAAGTAAAAGATAACTATGATTTTATAGTTATAGATTGTCCACCTTCACTTAGTATGTTAACAGTTAATGCAATGACTACAGCCAATACTGTTTTGGTTCCTATTCAGTGTGAGTACTATGCATTGGAAGGATTAAGCCAGTTGGTTCATACAGTTAATCTGGTCAGGGATAGATTAAATCCTGAACTTGAGATGGAAGGAGTTGTATTTACAATGTTTGATTCAAGAACAAACCTTTCACTCCAGGTTGTAGAAAATGTTAAAGAGCATATTCAGGAAAATGTTTATAAAACAATTATTCCTAGAAATATAAGACTTGCTGAAGCACCAAGTTATGGTTTACCAATAAATATATATGAACCAAAGTCAGCCGGTGCAGAAGCATATAGACTTCTTGCAGATGAAGTTATAGAAAGAAAGTTTGATTAAGTTGGAGGGGAGAATGGCACCAAAGAGTACTAAAAGAGGTCTGGGAAAAGGCCTTGATTCAATAATACCTGCAAAGGTATCAACTTCTAAAAAAGAAGTACCCGAAGAAAAGCATGTTGAGGGTCAGGTAGTCACAGTAAATATTACAAAGATTGAACCAAACAGAAGTCAGCCAAGAAAAACATTTGATGAAGATAGTCTTATAGAACTTGCTGATTCAATTAAACAGTTTGGAATAATCAATCCACTTATTGTTACTGATAAGAAAGATCATTATGAAATAGTTGGCGGTGAGAGAAGATGGAGAGCTGCCAAGAAAGCCGGCTTAAAAGAAATTCCTGTAATTATTAAAGATTTAAGTGAACAGGAAATTGCTGAAATAGCATTGATAGATAATATCCAGAGAGAAGATATCAATCCTATTGAAGAAGCACTTGCTTATAAGAAGCTCATTGACGATTTTGGATATACTCAGGATGTAGTTGCTGACAAAGTATCAAAGAGTAGAGTAACAATTACCAATTCATTAAGACTATTAAAGCTGTGTGATCATGTAAGACAGATGGTTATCGAAGGAAAGATTTCAACCGGTCATGCAAGAGCATTGATTTCAATCGAGAATGAAGAAGAACAGATAACAATTGCTCAAAAAGTTTTTGACGAGAAGCTCAGTGTAAGAGAAACCGAAAAACTGGTTAAGTCACTTGGAAAGCCAGCAAAGAATAAAAAGAATAATGCCAAGAATGAAAGTATCGATGCAGTATACGCAAGTCTTTCTGAAAAGTGTAAACAGGCAGTTGGTACAAAAGTAGATATTATCTCTAAAGGTGATGGCGCAGGAAAGATCGAAATTGAGTTCTATAGTAATGACGATCTTGAAAAAATCATCGACAGATTATGTAAAGGATAAAATGGAGATAATATAAAATGAATAGTGGATTACTTAATGCTATAGGAATAGGAAATATAGATCCTGCAATAATATTTATAGTACTAATAGTTCTGATCATTGCTTTGTTTGTATTATTAATTATCAATGCAAACAAACTGAAAAAACTTGAAAAGAAATACAACAAGTTTATGCAAGGAAAAGAAGCTGAATCATTGGAAGAAGAAATTGTTGGACTGTTCCATGATAACAGGCTTATCCGAAGTGAAAATGAGAAGAACAGAAAAGACATAATTGACATCAACAGAAGAATGGCCAGAACATTCCAAAAAATAGGATTGGAAAAGTATGATGCTTTCAATCAGAGTGGTGGAAAACTTAGTTTTTCATTATGTCTTTTGGATGAAAATGACAATGGATTTCTTTTGAATTCAGTTCATGGAACTGACGGAATCAATTATGCTTACTCAAAAGAAATAAATGCAGGTGTTGCAGACGTCGAACTCAGCAATGAGGAAAAGAAAGCTTTAGAGCAGGCGCTTGACAGTGTAAATAGATAACAACTTATTTAAAATTAAATTGTTATAAATATATTTTAATAATATTTTTTTGGAGGAGATCGAAATGATCGACATTAAATTTTTACGTGAAAACCCAGATGTAGTAAGAGAGAACATCAAGAAAAAATTCCAGGATGAGAAGCTTCCTCTTGTTGATGAAGTAATAAAGCTTGATGAAGAGAGAAGATCAAACCAGCAGGAAGCTGATGAAATCCGTGCTCACAAGAATAAGATTTCTAAAGAAATCGGTGGACTCATGGCTCAGGGCAAGAAAGACGAAGCAATGGCCCTTAAGGATGAAGTAGCAAAAGAAGCAAAGAGACTTGAAGAGCTTGAGGAAAATCAGAAAAAACTTGATGAAGAAGTTACTAACAAAATGATGATCATTCCTCAGATAATAGATGAGTCAGTTCCAATCGGTAAAGATGATTCACAGAACGTTGAGATTGAAAAGTTTGGCGAACCAGTAGTTCCTGATTTTGAGATTCCTTATCATACAGATATCATGGAGAGCTTCAACGGTATCGACCTTGATGCAGCAAGAAGAGTTGCTGGTAATGGATTCTATTATCTTATGGGTGATATCGCAAGACTTCATTCTGCAGTTATCTCATATGCAAGAGATTTCATGATCGACAGAGGATTTACATATTGTGTACCTCCTTTCATGATCCATGGAAACGTTGTTGCAGGTGTTATGAGTTTCCCAGAAATGGAAGCTATGATGTATAAGATTGAAGGTGAGGATCTCTACCTTATCGGAACTAGTGAACACTCAATGATCGGTAAGTTCATTGATCAGATCATTCCTGAAGATGAAGTACCAAAGGCACTTACAAGTTATTCACCTTGTTTCAGAAAAGAAAAAGGTGCTCACGGTATAGAAGAGCGTGGTGTTTATAGAATTCACCAGTTCGAAAAGCAGGAAATGGTTGTTATATGTAAACCAGAAGAATCAAAGACATGGTATGACAAGCTCTGGAAGAACACAGTAGATCTTTTCAGATCAATGGATATTCCTGTTCGTACACTTGAGTGCTGTTCAGGAGATTTGGCAGACCTTAAGTGCAAATCATGTGACGTAGAGGCTTGGTCACCAAGACAGAAGAAGTACTTTGAAGTTGGTAGCTGCTCTAACCTTGGAGACGCACAGGCAAGAAGACTTAAGATCAGAATCAAAGGTAAAGATGGAAACTACCTTGCACATACACTTAACAATACTGTTGTTGCTCCACCAAGAATGCTTATTGCATTCCTTGAGAACAATCTTCAGGCTGATGGAAGCGTAAGAATTCCTGAAGTTCTTCGTCCATACATGGGTGGAAAAGAAGTTCTTGTTCCTACAAAAAAGAACTAATTATTTAATCGAAACTCAGAAAGAGGTGAAATCTTATTGCATAAATTCTTAAGAGCGGTAGGTTTTTCCAAAATTAAAGATAGAAAAGAACTTACAAAGTTAATAACTGATTCTATACAAAATGCAGGAAAGCGCTCATATGTAACAACCGGTGATAACATAATACTGGCTGAATTTGCAAGAGATTTTGCTGATGGTATCGGATTTGCTGTATGCGGAGAATTTGATGAGGACGATAAATTCATTTATGAATATTACTATCCTTATCTTGTTCCAACAGGGATAAGTACTGAAGAAGATATCAATGTTGAGAGACATGCAGCGCAATATTCATACGCCGGAGTTTGTAATGAACCAAGAATTGGAGTGACACTTATTTTTTATCTTCAAAATATGATTCCATATGTGAAGTATGAAAATGAAGATCATTTTCCAATACGAGGAACAACTCTTTCTCTTTCTGCTCTGTCAATTAAGGGACAGATACTAATGCCCATAGCCAAGACAGAAGAGGAAAAAGAGGTTGCCAAAAAGAAAAACAATTATAGAAATAAGTTAATAAATAATGCAAGGAGAGGGGATGAGACAGCAATCGAATCCCTGACCCTTGACGATATGGATCTTTACACAACACTATCCAAGAAAATCAGAAAGCAGGATGTATACAGTCTCGTTGATTCATACTTTATGCCTTATGGAGTAGAGTGTGATCATTACTCAGTTCTTGGTGAAATAAAAGAAACAAGGACAGTTGAGAATAGTATGACAAAAGAGAAAATTCATATCATGCGGGTGAACTGCAATGACCTTGAATTTGATGTTTGTATAAATGATGAAGATTTGTTGGGAGAACCAGCAGTTGGTAGAAGATTCAAAGGAAATATCTGGATGCAGGGTTATATTAATTTTCCAGATGCAAATTGAAAGGAGATTAAACTATGTCAACACCACATAATAGCGCAGAAAAAGGTGATATAGCGAAGACCGTCTTAATGCCAGGTGATCCACTTCGTGCGAAGTTTATAGCTGAGACATTTATGACTGATATAAAGTGCTTCAATGAAGTAAGAGGAATGCTCGGTTTTACAGGTAAGTATGATGGAAAAGAAATCTCAGTAATGGGACATGGTATGGGAATTCCATCAATTGGAATCTACACTTATGAGCTTTTTAACTTCTATGATGTGGATAACATCATCAGAGTTGGAAGCGCCGGTGGATTACAGGACGATGTTAATGTAAGAGACATCATTTTTGCAATGGGTGCTCACACAGATTCTAACTATGGATTCCAGTACGGACTTCCTGGAACATTTGCTCCAACAGCAAGCTACAAGATTCTTGAAAAAGCAGTGGCTATAGCAAAAGAAAAAGGTGTTACCTACCATGTAGGCGATGTTCTTTCATCAGATGCATTCTACAAGAAATGCAATGAGAGCGAGCTTTACAAGAAGATGGGAGCTCTTGCTGTAGAGATGGAAACACCAGCTCTCTACATGAATGCAGCAGAAGCTCACAAGAATGCACTTACAATTCTTACAATTTCTGATCACCTCTTCAAGAGTGAAGAGCTTTCAGCACAGGAGCGTCAGACAAGCTTCACAGACATGATGGAAATTGCGCTCAAGACAGCAATTCAGCTTTGATAATGCTGTGTTCTAAATTCAATTCTGAAAAAACGCGTCGATTGAATAAATCGACGCGTTTTTTTTCAGAATCGACGTTTTAGTAAGATTATAATATTCTTACTTTTTTTCTACTTATCCAACATCCCATCAATATTTTTTAATATAAATGGAAAATCTTTAATACAAATAATCTCCATACATATTATAATGTTGAGTATCTTCTTTTTCTGCGACATGTATACTCGACCCGCCTGCTACCATATTTAATTCATCATCTGTCAGCTTCAATCCGGCATTTTCAATCATTTTTTTTGCTTCATCCCTGTTTTTTGCACTTTCCACTTGTTTCTTAAGATTTCCTATAAGTTCCATGATAATACCTCCTTATTTAGAAAAGATTGTCTATGTAATCAGTTAGCGCTTTTCTGTCATAATAATCGTCAATCTTGGCTATACCAAAGTCAGGTGTGGCACCCCTGTCAATATCATAGAAAGAACCATTTTTAAATATGCTTATCCTCTTGTATCCGGATATCTGTATTGTGCTCCCGCCCGCGGTTGACATGTGATGCACACCACACGATCCGCCCCCTGAAGTCATTCCGAGCAAAGTCACTCTGGGAGACATCATAAACGCATTGGGGACAAGGTTTCCGCACGAAAAACTCTCAGGAGAAATAAGGCAATAGAGATTAAGACCTTTTAGCGAAAGATGATCCTCTGCATTAAATTCCCCATCTCTGTTAGTATCAATCTGATATGCAGCAACTCCTGCTGCGCCGGTCATGGTATTTACAACGCTCAAATCACCAAGACCCAGATAGAAGGCTATTACATAAGCAGCAGACACAGCAGTTCCGCCCGGGTTAAGTGACAGATCCATTACTACATTCTTAATAGGACTGTCGGGGCGAAGAATCTTATCTCTTGAATACTGTATCAGTCTTATAGTGTCATAAAGCTCTTCTTCTGTCGGATCAGACATATAATCAATTTCATCTACAGGATGTGAGAAATGATCAAATGTGATATATGCAGTATCCCCAATCTCCTCGTATGGGGGCACACCCTCAGGAAATGCTTTGTCTCTTGCATTAAAAAAATCATCCGAATTGTGATTGAATCTTAATCTCCATGGCCCAGCTATTTCTGCTGATGCTTTCTCGAATGTCTCTTCATCGCTCATATATGATCTTGTATTAAAACCTGAGTGCAGATCATCGAGTTGATATTCAATAAATTGTTTAAGGGCAATGTCCGCTTCAGTCTGGTCTGTACCCATAAGCTTATTGCGGACGCCACATTCAAAGAAGAAATCATCAAAACTGGTTATATTATGTATCTCCTTCAAACCATATTCATAGTCAAGTGCAAGACAGAGCTCATTATAGTCAAACTTTGCAAACTCCTCTGTCCTTGTACCGGAAGCCGAGTAATAGATCTTGGCAAGATCTTCATCAAGCGCGCCAGGAACATAAAAAACCGCTTCTCCGTTACATAGAATAAAATCGACATTATATGTGAGAATAATATCACTAATAGTCTGGAGCGGAGCATAGTAACCATCCCCTTCATGGACTATATTTATATCATAAGGTTTTAAGTCGAAGGTCATGACTTTACCATATCTGTCATTTGAGTAGACCTCTTCTTCTGAAAACAAGGGCGCGATTGCACTATCATCCGGAATACCCACATTGACGATCGGTCCTGCTTCACCTCTTAGGAATGCATCGTAATCAAAGAAAGTGATTGTGTCATTTTCAAAATCAAAATCACAGGTCAGCTTGGTTCCTTTTCTTGTAAATATCGCGTGCTCTCCGTTATATTCCAGTTCATAAAGCTCTTTGTCATGAAGATTCTGAAGAAATTCTAATACAGTATCCATGGATATATACGGAACTGTGCCTCCATCAACATAGTAAAGATCAATAGTCTCCTTGTGACTAGCATCTTCCACATAGAAAGGGACTGTATTCTCTGTAATACGGTATTGACTTGTAATATCAGCTTTTACAGATATATCTTCTGAAGAATTGGTTTCCATAGGTGACGATATGTTTCCATTACATCCTGTAAGTAAAACTGTTAATACAAGCAAAAGAGATATTATTTTCATTATTTCATTTTTCATATTAATCTCCTTTTCTCTAACAATCAGACCTAAAATGTTCGAAATATTGATTCATCTGTGGTAAATCACTATAATATAAACACTACCACCTATGGTATAGTCAATAAAATGGAGATGAAATCGTGATTATTTCAGATAACAGAAAGCTATTTACAAGTGCAGAGGTATGCCATGTATGTGGAATCAGTAAGACATCGCTATTTCGTCTTGAAGAATTCGGCTTCTTAAAGCCATACTATGTTAATCCGGATACGGGATACCGCTATTATGATTTGCAGAACATTACCGCTGTGGGACAGTTTCAAAGAATGCAAGGAATCGGACTATCAAAAAAAGAGATCGTGGATGTGTATCTTAATAGAGTGGATAATGCAGATTTTCTGAAAACACAGAGGCAGAAGCTTAATAAGATGCAACGATTCCTGGATGAATACGAGTGCCGCATCACCCGTAGCAACAGCTCAGAATCATTTGTATCGCTATCTGCTGTGAAATGTTATTGTACAAGAATTACTGCGTTCTCTATCGAAGAAGCGGCAAAACTTGATTATCTTGCCCATGAAAAATGTGCAGAGGAGGGCTATAAATTGCTTGGGAGCGAGCCTTTGTTTGGCATTATCGAGGATCGCTATGCTTTGTCAAATGCACAGATTTCCGGGCTTGACTATACGTTTTGTATTCCTGTATCTCCCGATACAGAAATGGATACTCATATCCGCTTTTTTCAGGAAACATCAGGATTCTCACTCCTGGGATTCGGAGATTTCTCTGTCATACCGGACTTTGAGAAGCGATTTTGGAAGGAAGTAGACAAGCGTAAGATGACAGCATCTGAACCGCCACGTTTTATAATGCATGTCGGAAGTTATGCAGGCACACAATACAAACCGGATGATTATTGCTATGAATATGTACTTCCAATAAAAAATGCAGAAACCTAATAAAATCAGATTATTAAAAAAGAGACTGAAGAATCATCGCTATTATCTAAACTCCACCACCTCATTAAATGGTTTTCTTGGTCTTGGATTAGGAGATTCATCCGGTATTCCAATAGTTATAGCACCTATTAATTGACCTTTTATATTAAGGTACTGACATAATTCTTCATATGCAAAGCAGGTATTAGCTATCCACAAAGTGCCAAGCCCCATCTCTGTTGCTGTAAGAAGCATATTTTGAATGGATGCCCCAATAGACAACGTATCACATATTTCTGTAATTCGATTATCGTTATTTATAGAATCAAATGGGCTCCTCCCGTTCGTGTTTTCAATCATAATTAGAATCGGTGCATCCCTCATTATCTTCAGTGTGTTAAAAGCATCAGGTAATCCCGCATGCGAATCAGGCAAAGTCTGGTTGATATCTCTTTCCCTTATAAGACCTTGTTCCATCACATCAAGGACTTCTTTTTTAGACTTTCCAGTAAAAACAATATATTTCCACGGTTGTCTGTTTTTTGCTGAAGGAGCCAATATCCCACTTTCTATTATTTTCTTAATATCTTCATTGCTTACTGTATCTTGCTTATATTTTCTTATACTTCGTCTTTCGTTAATTGCGTTCAAATATTATGTCCTCCAGGTATTATCATGAAACTACTTTATATCTAAGCCTTATATATGAATTATCAAGTGCTTCGCAGCTTTCTAATTGCAGAACACCAAGGTTGCCAAGCTCATCCTCATTTGTAATTGAGCTGCCATCAATGAGAGTTGATGTGTTTTTTCCACCAACCAGCACCGGTGCAACTACAATATCAACATAATCAAAGAGCTTCTCTCTAAGAAACATACCGTTTATAGTTCCACCACTTTGGATCGTGATTCTTTCACAGCCATACTTTTCTTTCAACTCTGCAAGAGCATCTTCAAGAGAAAGAGATTCCTGAGCTATAATGTGTAGATTATCCTCATTCACATTGTAAGCAGGATGATTTTTATTCGTCGTTATCAAAACAAACTCTCTAGACCTTGCGCAGAAGTATCTCACACCATGCTCTGTCAGATGGTTATTATCTAATAATACAAACGATACCGGCGTTTTTCCCGGAAAAGGCTTGTCATTTACACCCATCTTTGCCTGTACACGTCCGGTATTAAATGACCATAGGTCTGTTGTCTGCTCAATTTCGTAATACTGTGGCAAGCCTTCCTTCAGTCCAGTGATATTGGGATAATCTTTGTCTACATCCAAAGAATCTGATGCCCCTGGGCTTATTTTTCCATCAACTGACATAAGCATAAAAAGAGTTGTGACAGGTCTTTTACTCATTAAGTACTTCCTCCAGAAATCTTTTATTTAAGTTTTTTAATTTATTGATCTGACTTCCTGTTCCTGCTTATCCAACATCCCATCAATAAATTTAATGAGATATGCCTTAGATGAATTATCGGATGCAACATAACTGTTACATCCATCTTGCTCAACAAAAGCAACATTATTTTCAAGCGCTATGCATGGGCTTTCCTTTTCACCAATCATTGAATCTAGTAGTTCTTCACGTTCGTTATAATGAGGACAAAAAGCGTATGGGAAAATCTCAAGTAACCCATTTACCCAACCATATCCTATTTGACCATCTACTTCAAAAATAGAACTGTCACTATGTCCACAGCTAAACCAACATATCGCACCTGCACTAAGCCCCGATAATACAGCTCGATCATTGTAATATATTTGCTTCAGTTTCTCGTCAAGTCCATATTTTTTCCAAGTATCCATCATAAAAGATGTATCACCGCCGCCTACATAAATGATATCAGCCTGGTTTAATATGCTATCTATTTCTACATCAGTATAGTTTTCACTAGTAAGGCGAAGTACACTTACAGCACAGCCAAGATTTTCAAATTCTTTTTGAATAGCTGATATATATCCTTCAGCATCATGGCTGGCAGTACCTATAAATAGTAAATTAGATTTTTCCTTGCCTGCCAATTTAACAATGTATTCATTAATGCTATGCGTAGTGTCTAATTCACCACCTCCGACTGCAACAATTCTTCCCATATATTTATTCCTCCACAGTTCGTGATATATTGTAGTAATTATTTAGGGGATAAAACACTAGAATTCTAAAAGAACTTAAAAAAAATATAGAGAAAACAAATTGAAAAGTCAACGGAATTGTTTTTAGATTAAAAAAGAGCCTGAAGATCAGACTCTTTTTATCAATGTTCCCGATGCGATCCGAACGTACTTTGCTTCCGCTTAGGAGAAGAAAGCTCACTCAGTTACTCACTCAACAAAATTAAAGATTGATGGATATAATCTATATAGCTTCTGGCATAGCCTCTCCCTTTTGTTCATATATTCTTTGAACATCTTTACGCCTGCCCAAAATAAGGATCCAACTAGCAATCATTGCGATTGAGCCACCAATTGTTACACATAAACGATAATCTAGCATTTCTCCAAGTAAGCCCATCAACAAAGAAAATGCACTCGCACCTGCTGTAATCA
>JAEEGF011329046.1_pt1 | contig 18741 bp, 24 predicted proteins | sample 9134171 | NCBI WGS metagenome assembly JAEEGF01 (sample SAMN16246542, study PRJNA631951) | gut metagenome | biome: gut microbiome; feature: rumen; material: AP-attached | host: Bos | place: Iran: Karaj | collected 2018-10
ACCTCCCTGCCCGCAGTCCTTTTGCCGGACGCTTATCCAGCAGGAAATCGTCATCCTTCCGGATGATCAGCAGAGTCCGTTCAATGATCTTCCGCTCTTTGTTCCTGCTGCGGTACGGGATCTGATCGGTCAAAGCATTCGCATACGCGTAGCAGTCCTCTCTTAAGGGACAATCCTCGCATAAAGGTCTCCCGTTCGGAATGCAGACCAGCGCTCCCAGTTCCATCAGCGCCGGGGTCAGATCGCTGATATACTGTTTATCATCGATCTTTTCTTTTGCATAGAACGAGGAAACAAGCGTTTCCAGCTGCTTCCTGACGGTATCCGAACGGATATCTTCCGTGATGCCAAGATCTCTTGCCAGGACCCTCAAGACGTTTCCATCGACGGCAGGATACGGCCTCCCGAAACCGATCGCCATGATCGCTCCTGCGGTATAGGGGCCGATCCCCGGCAGTTTCAGCAGCGTTTCATGATCCTCGGGGATCCTGCTTCCATGTTCTTCTTTCAGGATCTGTGCGCACTTCTTCAGATTGCGCGCTCTGGAATAATAGCCCAGTCCTTCCCATAAGCGCAGAAGCCGGTCTTCATCGATCCCTGCCAAAGCATCGATATCCGGAAGCTCCTTCTTGAAACGAAGGAAATAAGAAACGACAGCCTCGATCCTGGTCTGCTGAAGCATGATCTCGGAGATCCATACGTCATAAGGATCTTTCGTGTCTCGAAACGGCAGGATGCGCCTGTTCAGGCGATACCATGCGACAAGCCGGTCGCTTTGCTCTTTTTTCAGTTCTTTCATTCACCTTCATTATACACAGAGAAAGAAAAAGGCTCCTTCCGGAGCCTGTGTTTCAGAAATGTTTTACCCTTCCTTTGAAGTGTTCATAGATCGCGTTGTTGTCGAAGCCATCGACATTCTGCGACTGGAAGACGTACGGACGCTTGCCATGAGAGACTACGATCTTGATCGCTTCCGTAACGACCGTATTGATCAGGAACATCGTCACGATCGAAGAAGCCGGTCCCGTCTTGATCCCGCCGATATCCATCGAGGCATCGCCGGAAGGAACGCAGGTATCGATCACGCAGTCCGCGCATTCATAGAGCTTCTTCCCGGAAGGATGTCTGGATGTCGTGTTCATGGACTGTTCCAGATTGGTCATCGCCACCACAAATACGCCTTCTTTCTGGCAGCGCATCGCCATTTCGATCGGCATCGCGTTTCTTCCTGAATTGGAAGTGATGATCATCATATCGCCTTTTTCGATATTGTAGGAATCATAGATGACATCGGAAACGCCGGGGGTCTTCTCCATCGCTCCTGAACGCATTGCGCCGAACGAAGTCAGCGTATCCGGATCCAGCATCGCATCGACGTTGCCCAGACCGCCTGCCCTGGCGAACAGTTCGATTCCCAGCATATGTGAATGTCCCGTACCGAAGGTATGGATGACCTTGTCGTTCTCGATGTTTTCGGCGACTTTCTCCGCAAGTTTTCTGATCGTATCCTTGTTTTTTTCTTCCGCAAGTTTCATTACTTCAAGGATCTTATCCCCGTATTCGTATAACATTTACGCTCTCCCTTCATATTTTCTGATCAAAGCCGTATCATGGCCGTTATCGCCATCAAGATAAGGCAGTTCGTAACCGTCTTCCAGCAGCAGTTCCGCCGTACGCGCAGACAGCGCCTGAGCGATGCAGTTGTTGCAGATGGAAGAAACGGAACAGACCTTGGCGACCCCGTCCGTCTCCAGCAGCGCATCGCCATGCGGACCGCAGTTGTCGATCACGATATCCCCGAATTCATAGAGTTTCTTTCCGCTCGGATGCCTTGGCTCTTCTGCCAGGGTATGCTTCATCGAAGTGATGATGACCACCTTGTGGCCGTTCTTCTTCGCCAGATCGGCGATATCGATGACGATCCCGTTGATGCCGGAATTGGAAATCACGAAGAAGATATCCTGCGGCTGTATGTTATAGAGACCGTAGAGCTTGCCCGCCACATTCGGCTTGCGCTCGAAGATATCGTTCTTATCCATGAATTCCTCGACGCTTACGCCGCCTTTCGTTACAAAGTCCGACATTTCCATGATATGGACCGGAACGATCGCGCCGTTGCGGTTCTTGATATCGATGCCCAGACCTACGGAATGTCCGGAACCGAAGACATGGATGACGCCGCCCTGTTCGATACATTCCTTCATCGCCTGCGCGGTCGCCTCCAGCGCATCCTTCTGTGTCTCGTACAAAGTGTCCAGAAGACCGCTGACTTCATCCAGGAATCTCTTTGCGTCTACCATTATCTGACCCTCCTTCCATAAGGATCCGTAAGGGAATTGTTGTGGACGTCGGCACCCTTGATATTGGCGGACAAGAGGACGGGAGCCTCTTTTCCCTGCCTGACATAGTAGTCATAGAATTCCGCCGTCAGCATCTGCGCGATGACATTCGTGACGGTCGAAGAGATCTGCCCTACCTTGTGACCGTTCACATCCAGCGCCAGATCCGGCTCCTCCGGATCCATATCCAGCCAGACATCGGCATAATCCAGCAGCTTTCCGCCATGAGCATCATACGATTTCCTGTTGACCACCGCCACGACCTTCTGACCCTTCTCTTTCGCCCTGCGGGCGATCTCCAGAACGACAGGCTCATCACCATAGAAACTGACCAGAACATACATGTCCCGGTCATCCATGACAAAGGCTTCAGCGAACTTGTCGATCAGCGTCAGATCATCATAGATCACGCCCGAATCGATATCATCCTGATCGATCAGCTTCTTCAGCATCATGTCTTTCAGACGCAGCGCATGGAACGGCGCCAGGCCGCCTGCCCGGTAATTGAGCTCATTCACGAATTCTTCACCGTGTTTCACGCCGAAAAGCTGGATGACTCCGCCGTTTTCGGCACATTCCCCGAAAAGCGCAGCCGCTTCTCTGATCTTATCGGCCTGATTTTCATAGGCATCCCGGATCCGTTCTTTGATCAGCTCAAAATAACGTTTCTTTATATCCATATTGTTTTCTGAGATCCTTTCCATCTTTCATTATAGCATCGTATATTCCATTGATTTATGTTTCTAAGAAGATATGATAGAATGATGATGGGCATAGGAAGTTCCTTTTTCGATCAGAATTTACTTCCCGCCCATTTTTCTTAAGCAAAGGAAAAACGAGCATGAACCAGTTATCCGTACTCAAACTATTCAAAGGCTACATCGGTGAAAAAACGGACAAGATCCGGGAAGGAGCCCTGAAATACGGACTGCTGATCCCGGAAAGCGTCTCGGATGAAGTCTATGCCGATGCCATACGACTCTATGGCAAGGATGGAGAAGCCTGGAACCGGACCTTCCACAAGTCCTGGAGCAAGGTCGCAAACGCTCCGATCGAAGAACTGATCTATGAGCAGATCATCCATTACATGACGACCTACGGTTTTGAAGAACTGGGAATCTTTTCGCATGAGTCGGTCTATCTTCCTCAGGAAAGGCTGGAAATTCCTGAATTGGCTGAAGATATCGAACTCATCAGCATTCACGCCTATACGAAAGAAGAGGTCGCGGAAAAACTGATGACCCTGCTGACCAGCGGCATCGCCCTGTCCAAGGACACGGTCAGCAGCATCGCTGATCTTGCGGAACTGATCGATATCAGCCGCTTCGAAGAAATCAAAAACCGGGAGGCCAGGATTGCGCTGTGCGATGTCTTTACGATCGCGCCGGAAGATCCTGACGAATTCCTTCGCTATGTCATCTATAAAGCGACCGGCAGCGCTTTGAAGATCCAGGACAAGGAAACGATCGGACATTTGAAGCTCTATTCCCGCATAGACCTGCTGGAACTGTTCCGGCGCTATCTTGAAAACGATGAAGACGAGGCAATGAAAAAGCTTGCTTCGATCTTCTTTCGAAACAAAAAGCTCTTCCTGGCCATGAAAACATCGGCGGAAGAAATGAAATCGCCTGCATCGATCCTGCTCCATCAGTTCCGGAACAGACCCGAAGAAACGGAAGAAATCCGGCAGCTGAATCATCTGATCAACCGGATCCGGAAGCTTGCCGATGAATATCACCATCCTCTTCCGCTCAACAAGCTGGACCGCCTTACCTCGGCATCGACGAAGATCGGCGATGAAGAACTTGAAAAAGCCTTGGATACGATCACGGCATTCCGGGAGATCCGCATCCTGAACGGATTGTCCTATGCTTTAGGCAATCACGTTTCGATCGTCTACAGGATCCGTAACGGCCGCTCTTACGCCACCGAACGGAAGGCTTTGGAACAGGATGATTATGAACTGATCAGGAAGCGGCGGGAACTCGTCAGAAGACACCTGGTCGACAGACTGAAAGAATCGCTCGCCGGAAAGACGGTCTGTCTCTCAAAAGGCTTCACCTACAAAGCGCCGACATCGGAAAAACAGTTCGTCGGAAACTTTCCTTGCGGTTCTTCGTTCGAAGCCAAACGCGATTCCAACGTGATTTTCGGAATCCACTGGACCAACCTGGAACGTGAACTCTCAGATACAGGCAACGGCGAAGAAAACAGGGTGGACCTCGATCTGCATACGCAGAACCTGGAAGTATCCTTCGGCTGGAACAGCGCTTACCGTTCCGATAATGCAGACATCTTTTATTCCGGCGATATGACAGACGCTCCGCTGCCCAATGGCGCAAGCGAACTGTTCTATATCGGACGGAATGTCGACAGCACATTCATGCTTACCGTCAACAAATATACATTCAATCCTGAGAAGATCCTCTTCGAGGTCGTTTTAGCCAATGCAAAAGAAAGGATCAATCCGAGAGAACTGAGCCAGAACTATCTGATCGATCCCAACGACATCATCCTCAGGATACCGATGGAAATGGCTCCGAACGAAAGCATGATGAGACTGGGTTTCGTCTATGCCTTCGGCGATACGGTCAGAGCCGTGTTCGACAGTTTCAGCAGCAGAAGGATGAACGTATCCCGCAACGATGATCCCGTCTTTGCGAATACCTTCAGCTACCTCACAGCCAGCCAGGAGACCTCGCTGTCCCTGAATGAACTGCTGAAAGAATGCGGTGCCGTCATCATCGAAGAGCCGCTCGATGAAAACGAAACGGCACAGCCGAAAACGGACTATGACCTGAGGCTGAATCATCTTACCAAAGAGTCGATCATCCGCCTGTTCGATAAGAAATAGATTCGGACCATGATAGAAATGCTATAATTTGAATAATAGAAGGAGTAAATCATGAAAGGTATCGTTATCACAAGCCATGGTCCGATGGCGCAGGGAATCCTGGAGACATCGAAACTGTTCTTCGGAGATCAGCCGCAGCTGACAGCCCGCTGCCTGAATGCCGATGACAATCCGGATGAATTCGTCGGCACATTGAAAGAGGCGATCGCCGAAGTCGATACGGGCGATGGCGTCTTCGTATTCTGCGATATGCTGTTCGGTTCGCCTTGCAACTGCATGGCCCGGGTCGTCGCGGAAGATCTGGAAAGCGACAAGGTCAAAGTCGTGACCGGCGTCAATCTGGCGATGATCCTGCAGATCCTGGCAACCAGAGAAGCAGGCGATCCAAGCGTCGAAGAAATGCTGAACGCCGGCAAGGATGGCATCGTCGATCTGGTCGCTACGCTGAAAGCCAATATGCAATAAACTGTAAAAAGGCAACGATGCCTTTTTCTTTTTGTCCCGATAATGGCATAATAGTTATATGACGAGAAAAAGAAAGTTTATTATTTATTTCAACGCACCGATTACCCTGAGCTTCGTCGCCATCTGCTGCCTGGCTCTGGGTCTTTCCTATATCACCACTGATATGTCCACAGTCATGGTCTTCTCTACATACCATGCTTCCTGGCTCAACCCGATGACCTATGTCCGGCTGATCTGCCATGTCTTCGGTCACCACAACGTCAACCACCTGGTCTCGAACATGCTGTACATCCTGCTGCTGGGACCGATGCTGGAAGAAAAATACCATGACCGGCTGATTACCGTCATCCTGGTGACGGCCATCGTGACAGGCGTCGTCCATAACATCCTGCAGCCGAACGTGATGCTGCTGGGAGCCAGCGGCGTCGTGTTCGCTTTCATCCTGCTGGCCTCGATCACCGGAAAAGAAAACGGCATCCCGATCACTTTGATCCTGGTTGCCGTGCTGTATCTCGGTCAGGAGATCTACAACGGATTCATCGCTTCCGACAACATCTCCCAGCTGACCCATATCATCGGTGGCCTTTCCGGCACCGTGCTGGGTCTCATCTATAAGAAAAAGTAGCTACTTGCGGTAATAGCGGTAATACGCTTCATCTTTCGTTTCATCGATCTCGAATGCTTCTTCATAAAGTCCGAGATCGATTTTTTCATAGAGCTCTTTGAATTCGTCGATACTCAGACTGTAATGAGTCCCCTTCATGTAATGATGGATCCTGTCGTTTTTTAGAACGAAATGATCGCCCTTCCCCGAAGTGACGATCGCCCCATCCTTGAGATATTCGATGGCTTCCCTGATATCCTTTAGTTTCTCCATTATTTGCATTATACCATCTCTGATGTTTTATAATAGTGGCATGGACGAGAAAACGAAGAAGAGGAAGAACAAGATTGCTGCCGGCATGATTGCCAGCGTGACGTCCGCCAGCGTTCTGCTGGGAAGCACTTTCGATTCTCCTCAGGACCTTCTGGACAATCCCGACGAAAAAACGGAACCCGTCCGGGATCAGATTCAGGAAACGCTCAACGAAAAGCAGCCTGCCCGATTCGGTGCATCGCTCAGACGGTCAATCAGAAATATCATCTATAAGATCCCGGTCAGACTCCGGATGCTGCTCTGCGTTCCTATGTGGTATCTGGGCAACGCACTGCTGTTTGCGGCGAATCTTCTTACCGCGACGCTGCTGACGCCGCTGGCCCGTCTCGCCCTAAGCTTCCTTTTGCAGACACTGCTTCTGATGGGTGTCATTGGAATCTGCATCAAGGTCCTGTTCCCCGATCTTCCCTGGAAGAAGATCTTCAATAAAAAGACGATTCTCTCTGCCATCATCGGCAGTATCATCATGAGCATCTGCGATGCAGTCGTTCCGCTGTTCTGGGACCGCTACAGAGTGTACCGCCGTCTGAGCAAGCTTATCCTTGGCTCGGTCGTCATCCTGCTGATCCTGAAACCGTTCCTCAAAAAGAAATGGAAGGAACGCATCAGCTACGACATTCAATACGATCTTGATCATACATCCTGAACGGGATGTTTTTTATTGCTTGACACATAGTACTATGCGATGTATAGTATTATACGTAAGGAGGTATGAAACATGATCCAATGGAATGCGTTTCAAATCATCGTGCAGATCGTGTTTTGCATGATATGAAGTCATTTGAAAGGAGGAACCTATGGAAGTTCAATTAAAAAGAGGATCCCTGGAAGTCTGCGTGCTGGCGTCCCTGCTGAAGGAAGATTCCTACGGCTATAAGATCATCCAGTCCCTGCAGGAAGTCGTCGAGATCTCGGAATCGACTTTATATCCGATCCTGCGCCGTCTGGAAGCCAGCAACTGCCTGAAGTCCTACTCCGTGGAACATAACGGCCGTCTGCGCAAGTTCTATTCCATCACCGAAAAAGGAAAAGACAAGATCAAAGAATATCTGCAGGATTTCCAGGAACTTATGAACATTTTCAATTACATCGCAAAGGAGGTCAGGAAAGATGATTGAGGAATATCTGAATCGCTTAAAAAGAGCTTTGATCAAGAAAGGAATCCCGGAAGCGGATGATATTGTACAGTATTTTGATGAGATCATTGAAGATCGTATCGAACAGGGAGAAGACCTGGAGGAAGTCTTAAGAGATCTCGGGGAACCGGAACAGATCGTCAAAGCGTTCGGCGGAAAAGAAGAAACAGACAAGAAAGAAAAACATACCGATGAAACCGATCATACACGCAGCGTCTACTATGGGATACGTACGATCAAGATCACGAATACATCCTATGATTTCGAGATCCTGCGTTCCCCTGATGAGACAACGGTCTTCGAATGCGAAAGCGATGATGACACGATGATGCATGAACAGGTCGGCGATACTTTGAACATCGAACAGGACTTCCCTTTCTATGGCCAGGGCGTGAATATTCTCCAAAAGATGTTCCATGGCTCATTCAACGGCGGAGACGTCACACTGTATGTGCCGGATGGCTGTACCATGCTGATGGATAACGTCTCGGGAGATATCGAGGTCCAAGGGCTCCGTCTGGACCAGCTGAACATCGACAGCGTATCGGGAGATCTTGAACTGGAGGATGTGGCAGCCCAGAATATGAAGATCAATACGGTATCCGGAGATATCGAAATGGATGATATCGTTGTCGAAGAAACAATGAAGATCGATGCGGTCAACGGAGATTATGACGGCGATCGGATCTCCTGCAAAAATATCATCATGAACAGCGTGAATGGCGATATCGATATCGGACTGAATGCCAGACGGGACCAGGTGGATGTGAAAGCGACTTCGCTCTTCCATGAAAAAACATCCGGAGGCGGACATTGCGATCACAAGCTGCGTATCGACACAGTCAATGGCGATATCAGCTATCATTTCCTGACAGACTAAGCATATGAACAAGGAAGAAATCAAATCCTTACGCCGTCCTTTCATCCGACAGTTCTTTCACAAAAACAAATTCAATCTTTTCATGACGATCATCGCATCCTTCTGCAGTGCAGGGAGCGAGATCATCATTTCCTGGCTGATCAAAGAGATTGTAGATCTGATTTCTGGTATCAGCGCATTCACTTTCAGCAAGCTTCTGGCGATCGCCGCATTCGGAATCGGACTGATGATACTGGCGGCTGTGATCGATTCTGTCTTTCTTTCCCGTTTCCGGGCGAAAGCCATGAAACAGTATCGGGAATACGTCTTCAACAGACTTCTGGAAAAAGGCATACAGGCTTTTTCCGCCGAAAACAGCTCCGTCTATCTCTCGGCACTGTCCAATGATATCAATGCGATCGAACAGGATTTTATCTCAAGACTGCAGGCCGTATTCGAAACAGGCATCGCCTTCATCGGGGCATTGGGACTGATGCTGTGGTACAGCCCGTTGCTGACGCTGATTTCCATCATCTTCTCATTCATGCCTCTGATCGTGACACTTCTGCTGGGAAACAAAGCGGCAGAAGCTGAGAAATTGCTTTCCGATCAGAAAGAACGGTACACAGGCATGCTGAAGGATACGCTGACCGGTTTTGCGGTCATTAAAAGCTCCAAGGCAGAGAAGAATATCGCCCGCATGCATGATGAGCACAACGAGAGCGTTGCGGAAGCATCGGCACATCGTACAAGCGTCAATGTCCTGGTGAATTATTCTTCGGGAATCGCCGGAGGCATGCTGCAGTTTGGCGTGTTCTTCGTGGCTGCTGCGCTGGCGCTTTCCGGTCGAAGCATCACAGGCGGTACGGCAATCGTTTTTGTGCAGCTGATGAATTACGTCCTGAGTCCGATCCGGGTTTTCCCTGCCTTCTATGCGGGAATGAGATCCTCCTTCGGGCTGATCGACAAGCTGGCCCAAGCCCTTAATCAGAATATCCCTGATGAAGGGTTCCATATCGAAGCGAAGCTCAATGAAGGAATCTCCATCAGAGACCTCAGTTTTGCCTATGAGAAAGAAAAGACGGTTCTGAGCGATATCGATTTGGAACTCAAAAAAGGCGGCTGCTACGCGCTAGTAGGCGGTTCAGGAAGCGGAAAGTCAACGTTATTGAATCTGCTGATGGCTTCCTCAAAAGATTATCAGGGTGAGATCTGTTACGACGACAAAGAACTGAGAAGCATCTCTCCGAGTTCGCTCTATGACCTGGTCTCGATCATCCAGCAGAACGTCTTCGTATTCAACAGCACGATCTACGATAATATCACGATGTTCTCCGAATTCCCAAGAGAAGAAGTCGACCGGGCGATACGCCTTTCCGGTCTCAGCACACTGATCGAAGAAAAAGGCGAGGATTATCTCTGCGGTGAGAACGGCTCCGGGCTTTCCGGCGGCGAACGTCAGAGGATCTCGATTGCCAGAGCGCTGCTGCGCAAGACACCTGTGCTGTTCGTCGACGAAGCGACAGCCTCCCTGGATGCACAGATCAGTTTCGAAGTGCTGGATGCAATCCTGAAGCTGGATGGCTATACCCGTATCATCGTGACACACGATCTGGATGAAAACATCCTGCGTCGCTGCAATGAATTATGCATTCTGAAAAACGGAATCATCCAAGAACAGGGCACATTTGATGAGCTTATGAAAAACAAGGGATACTTCTACTCGCTGTATACCATATCCCAGCAGTAACGATCATCATACGAACACAGGAGCGAATCATCGCTCCTGTTTATTTCTTAGCCAAACAGATGTTCGATCACGGTCTTGATGCCGATCAGGATCAGAATCACGCCACCAGCAATGGTGGCTTTGTCTTTCAGAAGCAAAGCGACTTTCTTGCCAAACAGATGACCGATGATGCAGATCAGCATCGTTACGACCCCGATGATCAGGCAGCTCAGATAAGGCCCGACATGTAAAGTCGGCAGGACCAGGCCGCAGCTCAAGGCATCGATAGCTGTAGCGATCGATTCCAGCAATAATATTTTCATCGTGAATCTGTTTTCAGAAACGGTCGTATCCTCATCCTGGAACGCTTCTTTGATCATATCGATGCCGATCAGACTCAGGATGATCAGAACGAGCCAGTGATCGATCTTCTCGATATAGGAAAGGAACGGATACAGGATCAGATAGCCTGCAAGAGGCATGAAACCCTGGAAAAAGCCGAAAGAAAACGATGCCAGAAGCATCTTTGACCAGTCGTAATCGCGATATTTCAAGCCATTGACCAGGGAAACCGTCAGCGAATCCATGGCAAGGGCCACGCCTAACAATATCACTTCAATCATACATATACCTTACCACAAATAATCTTATCTACAAGTCTATCCTGTATCGGAAAATATATTTCGTTTTTTCTCCCAAAGAATATAAGAGATGCCGGGAAGGGACTTCCACCAGTTCCAGCAGTTCGCCATGGAGCTTCATCAAAGTCCTGTAGGATGCTTCGTTCTCCGGGGAACAGGTGATGATCAGCTCGCGCATCCCGAATTCTTCCTTGGCGATCCTGAACAGCACTTTGCAGGCGTGATAGGCATAGGAATGGCCCCGTTCTTCTTTCTGAACGTTATAGCCTACGTTGCCGTAGTAATACATGTCCCCTTCCGCGGAAAGCCGCAGATCGATCGTACCTACCCTGTGCTTGTCTTCGTGCCGGAGGATCTCGTAATAAACCGTCGCAACGCCATCATACGCTTTCTGCGCAGAGACTCTGTAGCGTTCCCTGAGATCCACGATCTCCCCTTCATAAACCTTCTTTTCCCTGATGAAATCAAAGAAACCCATATAATTATTATAACATTCAAAAAGCCTTCCCTAAGGAAGGCTCTTGCTTCAGATGCGCTATTTACGCTTAGAATCTGCGTCCGTGATGCGGACCATGGCAGCACATCGGACTACGCATCGGACCGAACATCATCGGTCCAGATCTTCTGTAGAACGGTCCGAACAGAAACATCGGACGCGGAAGCGGACGGTACGCGTAACGTCCGTAAGGATATCCAAGCATCATCCTGTGCAGGAACCTGTACAAGACATACATCATCAGCAGAAACATGAACATGCTTTTTACCTCCTACATTCTTTTCAGATCCTGCAGATAGCGGTCCGATTGCCGGAAACAGGCTCCGGAGATATAGGCATAAACCATTACCTTCAAAGCCATCGACAGTTTTTCGGCATTCGCTTTTTCCTCTGCAAGGATCGTCCGGATGCGGTCTTCGATCCGCTTCTCCGTAAACGCTTCGTTCTCCAGACCTTTGATCGCTTCGCACAGATAACGGTACAGTTCCGTTTCCGAAACGATGTCATCGGTTTCGTCATCCGTATCGCCATTGATCAGGACCATCAGCTCGCCGATATCTTCGATATTCATCGAATCCTTCAACGCCGAGATCAGCAGGATTCTGGACATATGCCTCTCATAGTAACGCTTCCGCTCCGGATGCGGCACATAACCCCGTTTAACCCAGTTCTGGATGCTGGTCTCGGGAAGCCCCGTCAGCTTGCAGACCTGTCCCAGACTCAATCCGCCGGTAAAATCGATCATCTGCCGGATATAGGCGATCGCCTGGTCATATTCCCCGAAATCGATCGTCGTTCCCGGAATCTTGTCCCCTATCATGCGTTTTCCTCCTTAATGGCTGCTGGAACTTGAGCTGGCTGCCGAACTGGCTGCCGCCTGACGGTCCTTATCGAACTGATTCAGAGCGATCACCAGCAGGATGATCAGTTCTTCATTCTCTTCATCATAAATATCGATATAGAACCTCTGGGTCAGCCGGAACCATTCCTGATCGGCTTTGGCGATCAGCATGCCGTCCCGGTCATAGATCTCGTAATTTTTATCAAAGATGTCCCCCTGGATGGTCCAGCCCAGTCCGGAGAGCTCCAGCCGGCTCCTGAACCAGGTGAAACGCTGGTCCAGGGAACCGACAAAATCATCATTCAGATACAGATCGTACTGTCTCAGGAACCAAGTAAAGTTCTTTTTGACAAAACCGATCATGATATCGTCTTTGTATAAGCCGATCTTCGGAAACATTATCGTCTTGTTTTCATAGCAGTATGCGATATTTCCATCTTCATCATACAGCTGTCCGTCCGCATACAGGAAACGGAAGTTTTCTTTCAGATAATATTTCATTTTCTTTAGTATCTCCTATAAAACAAGCTCCTAAACAGATGATACAGCAGGATATATGGCAGCAAGGCCAATCCCAGTCTGATCATCAGGCCGATCATACGGAATACGAATCCGATGATCATCATGGTTAATACGAATAAAGTAATCATTTTGCACCTCCTTAGTCCAGGTCGATAATGGAAGCGCTGCTTCCGCTGACCTGAGGCAGTTTACCGTCCCACTTCTGGATCTTGTTGTATTCGATGATCTCCGCGGTGAGGGATTCTGCCAGCACGCGGTTTGCTTCCGCTTCGGCTTCTGCCTTGATTTTCGTGGCTTCCGCCTGCGCTTCCGCATTCGTGATCGCTGTCTGTTTCTCGGTTTCCGCTTTCAGCAGCATCTGCTGGGCGACTTGTTTCTCTTCGATCGCCTGAATGAAGGCTTCCGAGAAATCGAAGTCGATGATATTGACATCCGTTACGTATAATCCTGAAGCATTGAGTTTCTTGTTCAGCCCTTCGACCAGCCCGTCGGAGATCAAAGCGCGATTGCTGACGCTTTCTTCTGCCGTATAACGGGAAGTGATGGCTTTCAGGACTTCGTTGACTGCCGGAACGATCAGAACGTCCTCGTAGTTCGAACCGATATTCTTGTAAACGCTGTAGCTTTTGTTCGCATCGACACGATAGTTGATCGCCAAGGTCGTATCCACGGTCTGCAAGTCTTTGGAGAATGCTTCCGTTTCGACTTCCAGTTTTACGATACGATTGTCGATCTGAACGACTTCCTGAACGAACGGAATCTTCAGATGCATTCCTTCCTGTAAAACCGTCTCTTCGACTTTACCTAAGGTAAGAACTACCCCGGTATGACCTGCTTCGACTTTGACCGTCGAAGTCGTGATAATCATCATCACCAGAGCGAAGGCTGCGATGACGATGAATAATCTCTTGAAATTAAAATTGAGATTGATATTTTTCATCTTCATTTACCTCCTTTATTGATTTTCAATGAACCGAATCATCATTGGATGATTCTTTTCCAACCATTCGGGATATTCCTTTTCCTTCATGGTAATTTGATTATATCAGAGGTTCATATGACTGTCAATACCTGAAATAAAAAAATCTTACAGTATCTGTAAGATTCCTTCATAGATCTCATCATAGACTTTGTCGTATTGCCCGGTCCACCAGGGATCTTCGATATCTCTGTTTAATAAATATTTTATTTTATGATCATGATCATCTATGATCCTATGGATGTTTTTCATATTCAGCTCATCCATGACATAGATTTCGTCATAGTTTTCATAATCTTCCTGCGTGATTTTCCTTGCATAATGTCGTTCAAAAGGGATTCCGTGCTTACGAAGGCAGGCTTTTGCAGGAGGATAGATGTCGTTCCCCTCTTCCTCTCTGGAAACCGCCCTGGATTCGCAGTAAATGCCCTTATTCAGACTTTTCAGAATGAATTCTGCCATCGGACTGCGGCAGATATTGCCGTGACATACAAACAAGATCTTTCTACTCATTTTTATTCTCTTTGACTGTTTTTATGATAACATCTTCGTCTGAAACAACGAGAATGCCGGAAAGGACCAGCCATATGGTCTGCCTGACAGATCCCGTTCTGTTTCCCTTTTGATCAGCGCACAAATCCATCAAGACGCATCAGCGTTTCTGTTTCGGCTTCATAAGCAGCAAGCCGATCCCCATTACGATCGCATAGAAAACCAGATAATACAGGATCTGTATGCCATAGCTGAGATAGCTGGAATAGCACATGAACAGAGATGCCAGGATCGACAGAAACGGCAGGATGAAACGATACAGAACGCCAAACGACTTCTGATGGATCATGACATGGATGAACATCGGGATATACATCGCATAGAGCGTGATGATGCAGATCTCATCGGCTTCCCAGGCCAGAAGCCAGGAAGGATTGCCCGTGCCATTGAAAGCCAGTGGGCCCTGGAAAAACAGAGTGGATGTCTGGAACAGCCAGAATCCCATCAGTCCCACGCCGATGATGCTGCACTTCAACGGCATGCCGGTGGATTCGTCGACTTCCGCCAGCGTTTCCGGTTTCGGTCCCAGTCCCCTGACGGACAATGCATACAGTCCTCTCAAAGTGCACATGATCATTCCATTTGCCGTACCTAGGCAGGAGATGATGATGAAAACCAGGATGATATTTGCCACGAATTCTCCGAACACGTTCCCGAATGCTACGATCGGCAGATAATCTCCGGCTGCTACGATCTCTTCGATCGACAGCGTCGCCGTCATCGAGAACACATAGGACATATACAGAACGGTACAGAAAATGCTTCCGATGATCAAAGCAAGCGGAAGATCCCTTTTCGGATCCTTCAACTCCGAATTGATGGCAGTCGCGGAGATCCATCCTTCATAAGCGAACGCAAAGGAACAGACTCCCGCAAAGATCCCGCTGCCGGAAGACGGCAATGATGCTGCGATGCTGTTTAAAGCGCTGATGCTGTTACCGTTGACGAAACCGAGGATCAGGCCGACGACAGACATCAGGACCAGCGGAATCAGCTTGATGACGGTCGTCGATATCTGCAGCTTTCCTCCCAGTTTCGGAGTCAGCATGTTGACGGTCGCAAGGCTCAGCATGAAGAAGACCGCGATGCCGGTAGTAGTCTGTCCATACATTTCGACGCCGATCATCATGGACACATAGCTGGCGGCGATATAGCTCAGGGTCGCGCCGATGATCGGATAATAGAACAGCGCCAGGAACCAGCCCATCAGATAGGCGTATTTCTCACCCAGCGTCGCTTCCGCATAGTCTACCAGACCATTGCAGCTGGCGTATTCCCGGCCCATTTTCGCGAAAAACAGGGAGCACACCATGCAGATCAAACCGACGATCGCGATCACAATCATCGCATCCCTCATGTTTCCTCCGGTCACCTTCAGGACTTTCACCGCCTTGAAGAAGATACCGGAACCGATCACGATACCGATGACCATCGCCAGTGCCGTAGGCAAGCCATAGCGCTTTTCCATCTTGTTTTCGTTTTTCATCTATCCATCCCCCTAAAAACAAAAATGCCATCCCAAAGGACGACATCATCGTGTTACCACCTTATTTCGTTGCAAGCAACCTCTCGTTCCATAACGGAGAAACCCGGATCCGCCTACTATGATTCAGCGATCGACTCCATGGCGAATTCATCAGGAATCAACGGCTGCTTTCAGCAAGCGCAGCCTCTCTGTCTTTATCTCCCGACCACGTTCCATATCAGAGTATTTATTGTTATTCTAACTTAAATCATCTCATCTTTCAATCGGTGAAGATCGCCGTTCATCCGTCCTTGCGATGGATCGAATCTTCGATGCTAAAACCTTCCGGATAGCGTTTCTGAAGCTTGTCGATGTTCCCCTGCAAGATCTCTTCCAGATCATAGCCTAACGCATATGCCCTTTTCTGCCAGATACCAGGCGACATCTCCCAGTTCTTCCGCCATCTTTTCTTTATTCAGTTCATGCCCCTGGGAAAGATGCTTCTTCAGGATATCGATGACCTCCCCGCTCTCTCCGCAAAGACCCATGACGCCATTCAAAAGAACCTCCTCCTGTTTCAAAGCAGGATTCAGACTCTTCATCGCCAGTTTCTGATACTCGTTGATTTTCATGATCCTAATAGATGAACGGAAGGATCCGGTACTTCACTTTCTGCATATATTCCTCATAACCCGGCAGTTCTTTTTTCAGGAATTCTTCTTCATTCAGCAGCCTTTTGATGATGACCGGAATATACAGAAGCATCACGAAGAAGGAATACAGGCTGTTAAGGATGAACGGAATGCTGAGGAACAGGAACAGCGTCGCCATATACATCGGATGACGGACGATGCCATACAGTCCGGTATCGACCACGGTCTGTCCTTCGCGCACTTCGATGGTACGGGACAGGTAGGAATTCTCTCTCAGCACCTCTCCATAAACCAGATAGGCGGCAAGGAATACGGCAATCGCTCCGTAGATGACGCCCTCAGGCAGACTGTTCCAGCCGAAGCGATGATTCAGACCCGCCAGAATGAAAGCAGCCAGAAACATCAGTCCGCTGAGTCCCACGACTTTCTTCTGTGTTCCCACTTTTTCTTTGGCGTTCAGTCGGCTTCTTAAAAGTTCCGGATCTTTGAACATCAGAACGATCCCTACGATGAACATCGGAATGAACAGGACCGCCAGAAAGAGCCAGGCTTCCCTGTACCGGAGCGTTCCTGCGGGAACGAATAAAAGCGCTCCCACCAGGATCAGGCCGAGAAAGAACTTGCTGAAAGCAGAAATGACCAGTTTTTTATCCATACTTCAATTATATACATCCTTGATCCGTTTCCAAGAAACAAATGCCCGTCTGTTTCACAATAAGCTTTTCCATTAAGACGATACCCTTCCCGATCAGGCAGATGCAAATATGTTTTACCAAAAAAAGCGGTCATTCCTCAATGACCGCTTCATCATCCCTGTAATCCGGAAGATCGTCATATCCGACGATCAGGATGTTCTCGACATTATAGATCGGTTCGTTCACGAGCTCCCCATTCTCGAAGACGAAGGCTCCGCCTACGGAAACGGGATCCTTGCTGATGGAATTGACCATACAGACTTTGCCAGCTGCGATTCCGGATTGTACCGCATATTCTTTGATCTCGTTCTGCCATTCTTCTTCCGAAAAGTTCACATAGACCGGCCATATCAGCAGCCCTTCCGTTTTGAAACGTTTCGGTTCATCCCAAAGATCGCCGCATAACGCGACCTGCATCAGTTTCCCCCGATAGGAAAACGGCGCCGTATCCGTGCCTTCGGCATAGTGTTCATCCGCAAATTCAGGATCTTTCCAGCCTTTCGAGATACGGCGGTAATTATGAACGATCTCTCCTTTTTCAATCAGCATGCATGAGGAATAGATCCTGTCCTCGAAAAGTTCCAGATACCCGAACAGCAGATCCGTATCATAATGGACCGTCAAAGCGCAGAGATTCCGGATGATGCGGCTGTCCTGCGACAGCGCGATCTTCTTGTCGCGGTCAAAGTTCCAGCTCAGGGAGTCGAATCCCTGCAGGAAGGTCTCGCCGAAACACAATAGATCCGCCTTGTCCGAAACGGCCCGGAACGCTTTTTCGATCTGCTTGATATTGAAAGAAAGATCATTGTTGATAAATTCGTAAGATACCAGCGCTATATTCATAACAATAGTTTATCAAAAAGTATCATAAACGGAGCACTCATTTTATAATAGAACTATGAACAAGTACGATCATTACTATCCCCGTCCTTTATTGCAGAGAGACTCTTTTTTATCGCTGAATGGTGAATGGTCCCTGAACGGAAAAGCGATCGAAGTCCCTTTCCCTCCGGAATCGGAAGCCTCCGGATATAAAGGCGATCTCAAAGAGATCATCTATGTGAAGGAATTCAAGGTTCCTGAAAAGTTCAGCAGAAAAGAAGACAAGGTCATCCTGCATTTCGGCGCGGTCGATCAGCTCTGCGATATCTATCTGAACGACGAATATGTCTGTCACCATGAAGGCGGCTATCTGCCTTTCAGCGCAGACGTCACGGCCTGCCTGAAAGAAGAAAACGCGCTGAAAGTGGAAGTCACCGACACGTTGGATCCTCTCTATCCTTACGGCAAGCAGGCGAAGGATCCTTCCGGCATCTGGTACACCCAGGTCTCAGGCATCTGGCAGTCCGTCTGGCTGGAGGCGTACCCCAGGGATGGAATCGATGCTTTGGAGATCCGTACGGACATGGACACATTGAAACTCCATATCGATTCTGCAGCAGAGCGCTTCACAGTCGAGTTCCAGGGATACAGACAGACCTTCGATCAGCACGAGATCGAGATCAAGATAGCGGAGCCTCATCTGTGGTCCATCGATGATCCGTACCTTTATGATCTCAAAATCAGCACCGGGAACGA
>JAEEGF012516250.1_pt1 | contig 18738 bp, 17 predicted proteins | sample 9134171 | NCBI WGS metagenome assembly JAEEGF01 (sample SAMN16246542, study PRJNA631951) | gut metagenome | biome: gut microbiome; feature: rumen; material: AP-attached | host: Bos | place: Iran: Karaj | collected 2018-10
GGAAGATCATTTCCTGCAGGAGCAGAAATAACAACCTTCTTAGCGCCGGCATTGATGTGTGCCTGTGCCTTCTCCTTAGATGTGTAGAAGCCTGAGCACTCAAGAACTACGTCTACTCCAAGCTCTCCCCAAGGGCAATTGTTAGCATCGGGCTCTTTGTAGATCTTGATTGTCTTGCCCTTAACTGTGATTGTTCCAGCCTCGTCGTCAGCTGTTACGTCATCCTCGTGACCTACTTCTACGTAACGTCCCTGTGATGAATCGTACTTCAAGAGATGAGCAAGCATCTTAGGGCTTGTCAAGTCATTGATAGCTACTACTTCGTAACCTTCTGCTCCGAACATCTGTCTGAAAGCAAGACGGCCGATACGACCAAAACCATTGATTGCTACTTTTACTGCCATTTTAAGTTCCTCCTAAAATGAATTTATTTAATTGGTTGCTGTTCCTAATCAAATTAAATTGATAATTTTTTATCAGCAACTACAATTCTAATAAAAAACAGCACATAAATCAAGTAAGAAACGCAAAATATTTGCTGTTTGTGGCATGAAATTACAAAAAAGCGGCAGAAAAATTAAATATAGCAATTAATCCAGGATAAGATATACTATAGAAAGCAAAATCCAATCAAAAAGTTAAATTGTCTATCAATAAATCGTTGATTTACATATAGAAAGGCGCAAAGATGATTACAGCCGATTACCACATGCACTCCTCCAACTCCGGGGACAGCGAGACTCCCATGGAGGAAATGATCCTCTCTTCAATCGAAAAGGGCCTTGAGGAAATATGTTTTACAGAACACATGGATATGGATTTTCCTCTTCTTCCGGGGCTTCCTCCGGATCCCTTTTTGCTGGATGTGGAAGCCTACAAAAAAGAACTTACATATTATAAGGAAAAATATGCTGATAAGATAAGGATCAAATTCGGCATTGAAATAGGAATGCAGAGGCAGGTTGCCCGGGATAATTCCGACCTTGTCAGATCCGGGGATTTTGACTTTGTAATCGCATCCCTGCACCTTCTGGACCACAACGATCCCTACTACGGAGAATTCTGGAGCGGCAAAAAAGTCAGCGATGTCCTGACCCACTATTTTGAAGAAACCCTGGAAAACATTAAGCTTTTCCCGGACTTCGACGTTCTGGGTCATCTGGACTACATAGCCCGCTATGTTCCCGAAGGGGACCACACCTACTCCTATGAGAGATTCAAGGATATCATAGACGAGATCCTTAAGTATCTTGCGGATCATGACAAGGGTCTGGACCTTAACTCCAAGGCCCTGAAGAGCTTTTCCTACGGCAACAGCAATCCCAGCCCCGAAGCTATAGCCAGGTTCCACGAGCTGGGAGGCAGGATCATCACCTTCGGCTCCGACGCCCACACTCCGGAGGGGGTTGCCTCAGCTTTTGACCAGATGCGTGAAATCGCTTTGAAGGCCGGTTTTACCGAATATTACACCTTCGAAAAACGCGTCCCGACCCCTCACAGCTTGTAAACAATAAATAAAACATTTTCGATTTTTTTAATAATCAACCATACTTTCCTTTCTTTATTCAATTATCGAAATATAGTAAAATATTATTCAGACACAGGAGGGAAAGTTTCCATGAAGCAGGACCACTATGATAAGAGTATGCGTGCGAATATCTACAGCTCCATTTACAGGCTCAAGATACTGTCGCTCTGTATTCTTGCTGTACTGACAGCAGTTCTCGCATACGTTTTTTCTATAGATAAGCAGCGTTCCCACGAAATATCGGACGGACCAACTCCGGTATTTCTTATTTTGGTAGCTGCCTGCATCGTTCTTTTCGCAATCTCAATTTTCGTTGATATCTATATTCTTCACCAGACCGCATCCATCGGAAGACGCCTCAACAAAATGGCTTATATCGATAAGCTCACGGGACTTCCCAACAGATACAGCTGCGATCTTCTTATTGAAAGTTTCAACGACCCTGACAAACTGGCAAATGCAGGTTTTATCCTGATGCAGATAAAAAACCTCATGTCCGTCAACGCGGATACCGGCCACGCCAACGGCAACTGGCTGATCTCCGAGTTCTGCTCCATCCTTGAGGAGGTCGCCGAGGAATACGGCTATGTAGGCAGAAACGGCGGAAATGAGTTCATTCTCCTTATTGAAAACTGCGACAGTACCTCCGCAGATTTGTTTCTTTTGGAACTGACAAAAAGGATCCACGGCTACAACGAAATGAATGTGGGTACCCCTATGGAAATAGCCTATGCCCGCGTTCTTAACAGCGATGAGAACAAGGAAAAGATCTCCGATCTCATCTCTCTGGGATACAGAAAGCTTCGTGAAATGCCCCAGACACTTTCATGACAATATGAAGAAAATTTTTGATCACAGCAAAAGAATAAATATGGCAAAACTCCTGTCAGGGGTTATTGCCTGCTCACTTTTGTTACTGACCGGATGCAAAGGTGCTCCTTCTCCACTGGATGCACTTGCCACTATGGATGAGGCTTCTGAAGAAGTAAGCCTGGTAAAGGGAAGCAGGGATAATACCCCTGTTTGTCTTGTGCCTACAGCTCCGGGCACTGTGGTTTATTCCAATGATTTTGCCAGAGTAGATGCCTCAAACATCGATGAGGGCTACCTGGTTGTGTGCTACACCGGTTCTTCCCAAAAGGTCAAGCTCCAGATCACCGGACCTGACGAAACCACCTACACCTACAGTCTTACAGTGGAAACTCCCACAGAGGAGGTTTTCCCTCTCCAGTCGGGAGACGGCGAGTATCTGGTCAATGTCTACGAGAACATCGAGAAAAACCAGTACACCATGGTCTTTACCCAGCCCATTACCGTGACTTTGAATGATGAGTTCAGACCATTCCTCTATCCCAATCAGTATGTTTCCTTCCAATCCACCAATAATGCAATTCAGATAAGCTCTGACCTTTCCTACCCCTGCAACAACGATCTTGATGTGGTTTCAGCAATTTACAACTATGTGATAAACAACATCACCTACGACTACGCAGAGGCAGAAAGTGTACAAAGCGGCTACCTTCCCGACATTGACGAGGTCATCGCCACCAAGAAGGGCATCTGCCTGGACTACGCTTCTCTTATGACCAGCATGTTAAGAAGCCAGCGGATCCCCACCAGAATGGAGGTAGGCTACGCCGGAACCGCCTATCACGCCTGGATCAGCACCTATATCGAAGATATAGGCTGGGTAAACGGCATGATACAGTTCGACGGCAAAAACTGGTCCCTCATGGATCCCACCTTTGCATCCACAACAGATACGGAAAAGCTGAAAAGCTTCATAGGTGACGGCAAAAACTACTCTGTTAAATATATTTATTAATTTTTTTTATCCGGAGGCAATATGAAAACCAAAGGCACCAATAAAAAACTAAGCAGCTATGAAATAGCAAACTTCTGCAGGCAGATGGCTCTTTTGATAAAGGCCGGAATATCCCCTGCCGAGGGCATAGAGATTCTTATCCAGGATCTCCATGACAAGGGAAGTCTCAAACTCCTTAATCAGATAAGCCAGGTTCTGCTCAGCGGAGAGCAGTTCCATGTGGCCCTGGAGATGAGCAAGGTTTTCCCGGACTATGTCATCCATATGGTCACCATCGGCGAAGAATCCGGAACTCTGGACACTGTTATGGAGTCCCTGGCTGACTACTACGACAGGGAAGAAAATATCGAGTCCAACATAAAAAGTGCCGTGAGCTACCCTCTCATCATGGTATTCATGATGCTGGTGGTGGTTGTGGTGCTGATTGTAAGGGTTCTTCCTATCTTTGAGCAGGTATTTGCCCAGCTGGGAACCAGCATGAGCGGCTTCTCCCAGTCCCTCCTCAATCTGGGAAAACTGCTTAACAGATACTCCGCAGGCCTTGTGATATTTCTTGTGATACTGGCGGGATTTTTCATCTTCTTTACCTCCACCAGCCGCGGAAGAAATGCCTTCAGATCTCTCCTGAATGTCTTTGGTCCCACCAAAAAGCTCATGAGGGAGCTTGAAAGCGAGCGTTTTGCCAGCGGTATGGTGCTGACTCTCTCCAGCGGCATGGACACCTATGAGGGCCTGACCCTGGTGGGCAAGCTTGTGGAGAGCAAGGAAATGAAGGACAAGGTTGAGACCTGCAGAAACCTTCTTATTGACGGCGACAACTTCCCGGAGGCCCTTGAGAAATCCAAGATTTTCTCCTCTTTCTACTCACAGATGGTTTACGTGGGCTTTAAAACCGGATCCATGGACGCCGCCATGAAGCAGATTGCCGAGAGGTTCGAGCATGAAACGGAGCGTAAGATCTTCACTATCATCTCAGTGCTGGAGCCCACTCTGGTCATTATTTTGTCAGTAATCGTAGGAATGATCCTTTTGTCGGTAATACTTCCTCTTATGGGAATAATGTCAACCATCGGATAAAAACGGAGATAAGCCATGTCAAGATTTGAAGAAGGCGACGGCCTCAAAATTCATATTTCCGATACCGCCTACAGGCTGCTCTCTCTGTTTATTTTCACCCTTGTGGCAGTTATGTTTTTTATCGCCGTGGATGAAACAGGAAGAGTAAATATAAAAAAGCAGCAGGAGTCCCTTGAAAATGCTCTTTCCAGGGATATTGTGCAGTGCTATGCCATTGAGGGCCGCTATCCTCCCAGCCTTGAGTACATGGAGGAGCACTACGGTCTTGTTTATGATAAAGATATCTTTTTCGTGGATTACCAGCCTATCGGATCCAATCTTTATCCGGATGTTACTGTAATCTCAATTGGTGGCGAAGGTTAAGGAGCCTTATAGATGGATTTAAATGCTAAAAAGAGCCATGCAATCGATACAGTATTTGTAGTATGCCTGATGTTCCTTTTTATCCTGTGCGCAGTGTCTGTCATAGGAATCGGAGCCAGCATATACAAAAAGAATGTGGGAAAGATGTCAGACAACTACTCCCACAGGATTTCCTGCGCCTATATCACAGAGAAAATAAGGCAGTCTGACGAGGATGGCGCTGTTTTTACCCAGGAAGTATTTGACAAAAACGTCCTTGTTCTTCAGGAGAAAAAGGGCGATGCCCTCTATGATACATATATTTACGATTATGACGGCTATCTTATGGAGCTCTATATAAGAGACGACATCAAGACCTTCTACCCCCAGTCGGGCCAGAAGATCCTTAAGATAAGCAGCTTCGAGGTGCGGGAAGTATCCGAAACTGTCATCGCCGTTGATATAGTAACCGAAGACGGAAACAGAAATAATCTTTACATATCCAAAAGGAGTATGAAGGCGCAATAATGAACAGACGAAGCAGTTCAAAAATCAGTTTGTTCCTTATGGAACTCATAATCGCCATTCTGTTTTTTTCCCTTGCAAGTGCAGTCTGTGTAAGGCTTTTTACCTCTGCCCACAACCTCAGTGTGGACAGTATCAACCTGAGCAACTCCGTAACCTGGTCCCAGAACCTGGCGGAGGCCTTCTATGGATGCAAAGGCCAGCTTAAGGACATGGAAAAGCTTTATCCCCAGGCCTTTATCAGCACTGACGATGATGATAAAAACAGGAGCACTGTTATTTTGTTCTTTAACGAGGAATGGGATTTAAACGAGGAAGGTCTTGTGGACGCCGCCTTTGAGGCAATTCTTGAAACCGACAGGATGTCCGCTAAGGAAGCCTACGCCGACGTAAATTCCTACGGAGTTGACCTTATGGGAGATGCCATATCCGGAAGAGTTGCAGTCATCGACCTTCGAGGCACCACAGAAGTTTTCTCCAGTATTCCCAATGACAATACCAGAACGATCTTCACCATGCCGGTGGACATCTATGTTGGAAAGGAGGATCAGTAATGAAACGAAGCAGACAGACGCCGGCTCACGTGGGCAGCGGTTCAATCCTTTTGATCTTCACGGTTCTGAGCCTTATTTCCTTCTCTGCTCTTACCATGGTGAATTCCAAGGCCGACTACAATCTAAGCTCCAAGCTGGCGGAAAGGCAGGTGGCCTACTACACGGCCTGTCACCAGGGAAATGCCTTTGTTGCGGCAGTTAATTCGGGATATACCACCGAAGGAAAAGATGGTATAATGAAGGAAAGTATACCAATAACTGATAACCAATCATTGGATATTACGTTAATTCCAAATTTAACAAACAACATGGGCAATTCAAACAATAGCTACATAATTACCCAGTGGAAAATAGTAAATTACGAGAATGACGGCTATGATTACACTCTTCCCGTCTTTACCGGAGGGTGAAAATTTTAAAACAATTTTCCTAAGACTTTATCAAATTTTAATTATTTGCATAACGATTTAACGCTTATATTTAGAAATCCGTGGTACAATAGATTATGTACTGAACAACTACACTCAAAACAAAAATTGCTATATTTTTCTAAGCAACTAAAAATACTTATTGGAGGTTCAATATGGGAAAAAGAATACTCATTACCGATGACGCCGCTTTCATGCGTATGATGCTTAAGGATATCCTTTCCAAGAACGGATATGAGATTGCCGGCGAAGCTGAGAACGGTAAAATAGCAATCGAAAAATATAATGAGTTAAAGCCCGACCTTGTAACTCTTGATATCACCATGCCCGAGCTGGATGGTATCGGAGCCTTGAAGGGAATCAAGGCTGCAGATCCTAATGCAGTTTGTATCATGTGTTCTGCTATGGGTCAGCAGGCGATGGTTATTGAATCTATTCAGGCCGGTGCCAAAGATTTCATTGTAAAGCCTTTCCAGGCAGACCGTGTACTTGAGGCTGTTAAGAAGGCCATCGGTTAATTGCGATCACCGGTAAGTCCGCAGGGATTGTGGGCCGATTATCGCGAAGTACCAAAGAAATATAATACTCGTCAGAACCGCTTGTGGTTTATGGCATAAAAATCCAGGAGTTTGTCTCGTTTCGCGTTGTTCAGAGCAGTCGACAAACTCCTGTTTTTTTATGTACAGGACTGAAGGCGGTTCTGCCTGAGCTTAACGGCTACTGTTTTTCGGGGTTGTTTGTTGGTACTTTGTTGAGGGCCAGGACGGAGATGATGGAGAGGATGAAGAACTCCGCGAGGCAGAGGATCGCGTTGCGAAGGCCCAGGTTCTCACCAAGGATGCCGGTGAGGGCGGTGAAGATTACGCCTCCGATACCTGTAGCTGTGGTTATCATGGCTGTGGCTGTAGCTTTTCTGTTGGCTGAATAATCAAGCATGATATTGAGTACGCAGGGGTAGATCGCTCCGCTGGCAAGTCCCAGAGGGATGCACAGGATAAGCACTGCCCAGGGTGAAGTCATTCTTGAAATTATGGCTGTGATCACAGGAATAACCATGACCGCGGTCAGGAGAATCTTTCTAACATACTTGGAGAAAGCGCCTACAAGAACTCTAGCGGGGATCATTACAACCCAGAACAGAGACAGAGCAAGTTTTCCCCGGTTCGACATAAGCACATCGGTGAAAAGGGTGTCCACGAAGAAAGCATAACCGTTTTCAAAGCCCACATATATGCACATCACGATACAGAGAAGGATGACGCCCGCAAAAATGAATTTTCCTGAGGCTTTCTCTTCCCCGGTAATCTCCGTCTCTTCTTCCGTCTTGAATTTTCCGTAAACATATACACCGCCGAAAGCTACCATGGTTCCCGCAAAGAGAACTATGAAGAGGATCTGCCAGCCTCCGCCAAGACGAAGATAAAAGTCCACCACCTGAGGTGCCACTGTGGCTCCCAGGGCGTACATGGCAGTCATGACACCTATCTTAAAGCGGCCTGTCCTGGGATAACTCTCAGCCAGGGCTGCGATGGAGATGAACTGAAGGGCGCTGGTTGTAAGACCCAGAAAAAAGATTCCACCTATAAATATAACCTGAAGGCTGCTGCAGAAGATAAACAGTGCAGCGGTGGCCTGAAGTCCCATGAGAATAAGGATGCACTTTATCTTGTTGGTCCTGTCAGCCCAGCTTCCAAGAACCAGCGGGGCCAGCATGGTGGCAAAAAGCTCAACGGAAGCAAATATTCCCTTGGAGGCCTCCGTGAGATCATAGTTCTGTCCGATGGAGTAAAGACTCGCCTGGTAGCCTCCGGCTTCAAAGCCGTTTATAAAGATTATCAGGAACAAGAACATCCATAACAGATTTTGTTTCTTCATGTTTAGGGAACTCCTCTCCTTTTTTAGCAAAATAATGATATATTAATTTTATCATTGTTTAGTGGTATACAAAAAGGAGAACTTGCAAAAATGTTCGATATTTCAAAAATAAATGATATAGATAATCAGCAATTAGATATATACATAAAAATCCCTGAAAGGCAGCTTTTAACAGCAAATGAGCCGGCTCCGGGAATCTTTATCGCAGAGAGCATGAAAGTCCTTGAGAGAGCTCTGGGCGCAGGCTTTGAGCCCATATCCCTGGTGGCTGAGGACAAGAATCTTCAGGAGCTGACCTCCGGGGAAAGCGCACTTTCCGGCAAGCTCCTTTCAGCGACTTCCGACACTGCTCTTCCCGTTTTTACCGCAGACGAAAACACCCTGGACAAGATAACAGGCTACCACCTGACAGGGGGCTGTCTTTGCGCCATGAAAAGAAAAGAACTCCCCCATCCCGGAGAAGTTCTTCGTAATGCAAAGCGCATTGTAATCCTTGAAAATGTCATGAATCCCACCAATGTGGGAGCGATCTTCCGCTCCGCTGCTGCTCTTTTTATGGACGCGGTGCTTCTGACCCACTCCTGCGCGGATCCTCTGTATCGAAGATGTATCCGTGTCAGCATGGGAAATGTGTTCCTGATTCCCTGGACCTTCATTGATTCCAAAGAGATGACCTGGCCGGGACAGGGCCTTGAATATCTCAATTCCTTAGGCTTTAAAACAGTCTCCATGGCCCTTAGGAATGAATCGGTATCCATCAGTGATCCAGCCCTTAAAAGTGCGGAAAGGCTTGCCCTTATCATGGGCAGCGAAGGTGACGGCCTTCTTACAGAGACCATCGATAAAAGTGACTACGTCGCCAAGATTCCCATGGCTCCGGGGGTGGACTCCCTCAACGTGGCCGCCGCCAGTGCACTGGCCTTCTGGGAAATCGCCTGACTGGGACAGGAGAACCGTCCCCATGTCCCACATGAAATCTAATGGTTATCAGCCTTCCAGTTCCGAAAGGGTCTCAGCGCTCAAAGGAGTATAGCCATCCTCGTTTTCATAGCAGCTCCATCGAACACGGGAATCATCGAGGCCATTCTCTTTTTTGAAGGCTTCGTACTCCTCCTCGGTTACTTCCTTCTCATCGACATAGTAGGTGTAAACTCCGCCGGGATCACCGGTTGATGCATCCGGATCATCGTTGTAATAATCTTCATGGCAGATGCTGGTATAGGTGCCATCCCCATTAAGCTTTGAGTAATACATTACTTCATGTCCCATGCCCACGTCGGCAGTAGCGATGATTCCCTTTTTAGGATAAAAGGAAGTAGTGTTGTAGGCGCCAAAAGGGCCATACTTATTAACTTTTCCATTCTCATAAGAGAGAATATAAATGTTAGAGCCGTGGATTGCTCCGGTTCCGCCAATGACCATGTCAGGAATGTCATCCTCATTAACATACTCCAGGGAAAAAACTGCGTCGCTTCCACCCACTTTATAATCTCCGGGCGTTCCGTCTGATGAAAGAGCATTGTTACTAAGGTACTCTGCATAGGCCTTAAGAGCCTCAGATGTTTCCTGACTTTCTTCAGCTGCGATACTGCTGCCTGCATCCCCATTATTCACAGGCGCCAGTTCCTTGGCAAACTCCTGAGGATTAAACTGTGACAGATCCTCAATGCCCTTGTCATTCTTCTTGCCGCATCCCGCCAGTGCTGTGCAGGTCACAAGTCCTGCCAGCAGGATAAGCTTTTTATTTTTCATAATAGTATTGCTCCCAAATTTACTTATTTTTCACGATCTTAAAGGTGACGGTCTTGGTTCCGCCGTAGGTTCCCAGGCCCTGTATGGTGACTTTGGCCTTTCCGGGTTTAACATTATTTTTATATCCGATGATCAGATAGTCAACACCATATTTTAAGGTCTCTCCGCCATAGGTTACATCAATATAGTTTTCCATATTGCTGATGGCATAGCCTGTGTAGGTACGAGGCTTGGTTGTGACAGTTGCCTTGGAAATGCTTACTGTGTAAACTCTGAAGCTCTTTTCAATATCAGCATTACCCTCCGCTGCGTAATTGCCCTTGGGAATGACGGTAACCATCTGGTCCGCTGCTGCGCGGGAATAATCTACAGTGTAGTCAGTGCCTTGTTTGAGAAGCTTGCCATTTTCTGTGATTGTCACCTTGGGCTTCATCTTATTGGCATTTTTATTATATGCCACCTCTGAAACGTTGACCTCCCAGGATGAAGTAAGACCGTGAATAACGGTGAAGTTCTCCTTTACAGAGCTCTTGTAATTACCCTTTCCTGTAACAGTGATCACTGCTTTTCCGGGCTTTTTATTCTTCGCATAGGATAAAGAATAGTCTTTTCCAAGGTAGAGTTTTCTTCCGTCACAGTACACAGCCGGCTCAGGAGCAGCGCCGCCCTTGGTATAGTTATATTCATCGTCCAAATATACCTTAAGATTATCCTTGGTAATGGCCTTAGCCTTTATGGTAAAGGATTTGGTCAGGGTTCCCTTGTAGCCGTTAATACCGGTGATGGTCACCTTGGCGGTTCCTTTATTTACATTGTTTGTGTAGCTGACCTTGTAATCCGCACCTTCTATAAGAACTGTCTTTTTGTAGGTAAGGGTCAGGGTATCCTGCTTAATCGCTCTTCCGGCGTAGTTCTTAGCTGTTATGCCTGAAACCTTTACCTTGGAAAGAGGAATAGCTGCCTCGACATCCTCAGGGGTCTCCTCTCTGTAAACTGCGTAGATTGTTATGTCTTTGAGAACGATGTAGTCTTCATCTATAAGTTCAGTCTCTGTACCATCTACAGGCTTTTCAAATGACCAGCCGGTAAACAAATAACCTTTTTTGTAGGGCTTAATGTTTCTGATGTAGTCAAAGAGCTTCTCTCCCTTTAAAGGAGTCTCTTTCTTATCAAACTCACCGTTTAAAAGCTTCATGGTCACGGTGTAGGTGTCTCTTTTAAAGCTTGCTGTAAGGTCAATATCGGTTATTACAGGCTTGGAAAAATCATACAGCTTTTCTCCGCTCTTCCATCCGACAAAATCCCAGTACTCACCCTTAGAAGGATTAGCAGGTTTTGGTGCCTTATCTCCTGCTTTTACCTTCTCTGCATGATAGAGAGTGCCATCCTCATTATAATAATTCACAGTAAAGTACAGCACTTCTCCTGTTCCTACGAAGGTTGGATTTAAGTCTGTCATCTTAAGCATATCCGCTGTAACTGTGTACCACTCGGGATATGCATTTGGGAAGTATACAGTAGGATTAGCCTTTGCACCATTGAAGGCAGTATTCTGAATCTTTTTTGGCATAGGTCCGGTGAATACATACTTCTCAAGGCTTGTGCAGTCTTTGAAGGCATTCCTTCCGATAGTTGTTACATTTCCACTGATGTTTACTGATGTTATTCCTGTGCCGGCAAAAACATCTTCAGGAATCTCAGTTATATTTTCGGAGATAGTTATATCACCGCTTATGTTTCCAAGTCCCTTGAAGGCTGATTTTCCAAGATGGCTGAGGTTTTTCGGAAGTACCAGTTTTCCTGACAGATTTTTACAACTGCAGAAGGCGTAATCTCCCACATAGGTCAGAGTATCAGGGAATTCAAGGCTTCCCTGAATCTTTGAGCTGCTGTAAAATGCGTCGTCTCCGATTTTTTCAATTTTGGTGAACTTGGGAAGCTTTGCTTCAACATCATTACTTCTTTCAAAGGCATGGTCGCCGATGTAAGTAGTGTCAGGATTGAAGGTGGTTCCTTTTCCTGACAAATAGCAGCAGTCGTAAAAACAGTAATCGCCAAAATAGGTTACTGATGTAGGGAAATTGGTGCTTGTCAGGTTGGTACAGGCAAAGGCATGATTTCCCACCTTTTTAAGACCTTTGGAAATATGTCCTGTTCCGTTTACGTTCATGTACAGGTTATAAAATGCATAGCTTCCCGCATAGGTGATCCTGTCATCCATTGAAAACTGCATGATCTCTTTTCTTAAATAAGACCAGGGAGCCTGGTGGTTGGGACTATAGTCTTCCATTTCGCCGGAACCGGTCAGAACAAGCTTGTATCCATGGTTAATCTTGTTAAGCTTCCAGGTTATGTTATCACCGCACTTTCCGGACATAGCTGAATAGTTGCTGGGAACCCAGGTAACTTCTTCAAAGCTGTTTGTAAGATTCTCCACCGCTTCCCTGGTCCAGGTGCTATTGCCTGCGGGATAATAGCAGGTCATATAGTCTTGGTCAAAACAATCATTACCAAAGGTCGGAAGATCTCCGGTAAAGGTAAGTATTTCAGTGTCAAAAAGTCTCTCAAAGGCATGATCTCCAACGCTCTTGAGATTCTTAGGCAGTGAGAAATCATAAAAGATCGTAGATCCTGACAGACCATATTCATCTATATATAAGAGAGACTCGGGCAGGATCAGAGTTGAAATCCTTGTTCTGCTTATGGTTTTGGGTGATATTCTTGTGATACCCTCAGAAAACTTAAGAACAAAGCAATAGTTGGGAACGCAGCTTTCGCCGAATTTCTCAACGCTTCCGGGAATGACCACCTCAATCTTGTTACCTGTTGCATAAAAAAGAGCGTAGTCGCCGATTTCCTTAAGGGTGTTCGGAAGACTTATCTTTTCCATTACAGCTGAGCCCACGCAAAGGACATAGCTTCCAAGTCTTGTGATTCCCGCATCTACTGTGAGCTTTTTTACACCCTTCAGATCCTTAAAAGGGCGATTGCTCAGGGTATAATCGTAGGTGGAACCTGTTCCGGAAAGGCGGAGCTCGCCGGTGGATGAGTTGAAGGTGAAGGTGATATCATCGCCTATCTTGTTGTCCTCAAGAAGCACTGCATCTGCAGCATCCTCTTCCACTGCAGGAGCTTCCTCCAAGAGGACTTCCTCTTCTAAAGGCTCTTCCTCTATGAAGGCCTCCTCTGTTTCAAGGTCCTGCTCTACTTCGATATCCTCTTCCGGAATATCAATATTTTCTTCCTGTAAAATAGGATTTTCTTCAGATTCGAAAGATTCTTCAAGAACTATCTCCTCAGAAAAAGCGCGTGCATTTACCGGTGCAACGCAGCCAAAGATCATGACAGCGCTAAGTAGGCTCAGTGCTGCCTGTTTGATTACTTTTTTCATACTAAAATATACTCCCTAAAATACTATTTGAGACGATATTATAGCACAAAAAAACTTCCCCGTATCGAGGAAGTTTTTTGAATTTTTTTAGTCCTTGGCCTCTCCCACAAATACCTGGATGATGGCAAGAAGCAGGGGTACTATCAGAAGCCCCATGATATGGGAAATAAACATTTCCTGGACTGCAAAAGTTTTTATCAGATCCGAAGTTGGATAAACGTCTCCGTAGCCGCCTCCCAGGTAGGTCACGGTGCTAAGATACAGATGAGAGGGATAGGGATGAACAAGGTTCATTCCGTAGGCATCAATATTGATGGTGGGTGCAAGATTGTAGCTTCTTATGAAGTCTCCGTTTGGCCTATAATCTGTCACATCAATCGTGTAGGGCATGGGCTCCCTGGCGGTGATGTCAGGGTCATACCGGGCTTCCAACAGGGTCACTTTGGATCCGTGAAAGATTTTAACAGCCTTGAAGAGATCCGCGTTGTACACCACGGTAACGGTATCTGCAGGACTCTTTTTTACCTTATCAAGGTAAAAGATATCCCTGCCCTGAAGGTCCACCTCTTCACCGTCCCCCTCCACAATTATCTCATCCCGGTTGGTCTCGATGCTGATCTCAGGGAAGGTCTCCGTGGCCTCTCTGACAGCTTCCGCATAGAGATAATACTCCTCGAAGTTCCTGTCGTAGAGCTTTGCAAAAATGAATATGGTAGCAAAGGCGATGACAAGATAGCTTGTGAGCACCGCGCCCACATATCTCCACTTCACCTTGCGGGCGTTCTCTTTATACCTGCTAAGGCCCCTGAATACCAGCACCAGAAGAAATACGCACTGGGCAGTTATAAGGAAGCAGGGCAGCCACCTGAAAAAGGTCAGCCTCACACCTGCCCTGTTCATGGGTCCCTGAAGAAGCGGAAGTATCAGATAGATAAGGAGCGATGAGCAGCATGTGTAAGCCAGTATTATAAGCGGATTCTTTTGCCTGATATTCATATGTTCCCCTTTATTATGCTATGTCTATGTTCTTACGCCGATTTGGCGGCCTTTCCATTAACTATAATGATTCCGGCTGACACCAGAAGAAGCGAAACTACGCTGACCAGGGTAAAAGCCTCGGTCTGCTCCCCCAGGAAAATTGCGGACAGCACAACTCCCATGATGGGGTTGATAAAGCCAAAGACCGATACTCTGCTGACAGGGTTGTACTTAAGAAGTACGCCCCAGAGGGTATAAGCCCCTGCAGAGATAAAGCCCATATACAGAAGATTCCAAACACAGCCTGCGCTATAAAAGTGAAGGCTTCCTCCTGTTAAAAGTCCAATTAGAAGAAGCACCACACCTCCCAGGGCAAACTGGTAACCGCTGAGGACCACGGGATTCTCATTTTTAGAAAAGATCTTGATACTGCAGCCGGACACCGCATAAAACAGCGCCGCCATCAGCATTGCTCCCTCTCCCTGAAGGGTCATGGTTCCTTCCGTAAGAGCCGCTCCGCCTCCAAGAAACAGGATGATTCCTATAAATCCCACAAGGCAGCCCAGGAGCTTTTTTACCGAGGGCTTCTCCAATCTGAAGATAAAAATTGCAAACAGGGGAGCCAGGAAATTCCCGGAAGCATTGATGATTGAACCTCTTACTCCGGAAGTATGAGCCAATGACATGAAAAAGAAAAAGTACTGTCCGATGGTCTGAAACAGCGCCAGCACCGCGATACTCCTGATGGATTCAGGCTTTGGAATCAGCAGCTTTTTTGCCAGAACCGATCCGAAGGCTATGGTCATGACTCCCGCCAGGATAAATCTCGCTCCCGCCAGCATCAGCCTTGATGCGGTATCATCCGCCGGAATCTGAAATAGTTCATATGCAATTTTGATTGCCGGCGACGCACTTCCCCACAGAACACAGCAGAATACTGCTGTCAGGAATACTATGGGCAGGTAGGTCCAGGGGCTTTTTGTTTTTGTGTTATCCATATTCTCCATATATCTATTAAACTACAAAAAAATGATTAATTGTTTGCATTTTTAAAAATTAGTGGTATTATACTTTGTCGGTAAAGAAATAAGTTTTAGAGGAAATAATGTTTTAAAGGAAATAGTGTTTTATGGAAATTTTATTACTGAACATAGCAATCTTTTTAGTTATATACCTTATTCTCTGCGCAATATTTGCAAGATCCATGGGACTTGTTAAGTGTATCGATCCGCACGTGGCATATTTTAAAGAAAACCGCAGACATTTTCTTGATGGTTACAAGAAATGGAAATGTGATGAATATACCATCAAATCTTTTGATGGCTATGAGCTTCATACCACTTACATTCCTGCAGCCACTCCTTCAAAGAAATTTGTCATCCTGGTTCATTCATCAACCTACTGCAGGATTGGAGGAGTTAAATACTTCAACATATTCAGAAAAATGGGATATAACGGTATTCTCTTCGATCTCCGTGGCCATGGTGAAAACAAAAAGACTCCATCAACCTGGGGAATCAAGGAGAGCAAGGATCTTCTCAGTGTAATTGATGATACTGTTAATCGTTTCGGAGATGATATCAAGATCGGCGTTCACGGCGAGTGCCTCGGAGGAGTAACCGCTCTTACAGCCCTTAAGTATCATCCTCATATCTCTTTTGTTATCGCTGACAGCTGCTATAACTCACTTTACTCACTTCTTTGCAAGCTTGCTCAGCAGATAGCCCATGTATCACCTCAGCTTTTTGATCCTGCCGTAATCTTTTTCAGGTTTATGTTCGGATTCTCTTATAAAAAGATTTTTACAAAAGACAGCCTTAAGGGCAACAGAGTTCCTATATGCTTCATTCAGGGCGACAGCGACTGTGTTGTTCCTGTAGATGATACAATGGAACTTAAAAAAGCTACTAACGGCTACTCCGAAATCCATATTTTCGAAGGCGCAGATCATACCCGTAACATACTGGCGGATGAAGAACGCTATGAAAAAATAATCAGGAACTTCCTGAACAGAGTCAAACGCCTGGAAGTTGCTGCTTAAAAGTCTGCTTATCCTCTGGATTTTTAAGGCTTTCAATCTCATAGTTCAGCTCTTTTGCCACATACAAAAGTTGACATCTTATTCATTACCGTCGGTTCAAAACCACTTTAATTTCTCCTAAAACGTTCTTATAATAAAATATAGGTGCAAAAATTTAATACTTTAGGAGGTTATGTGTATGAAAAGAGTTCTAAGAAATGCATTTTCCGTTCTACTTGCATCAACACTTGTACTTACAGCTAATGTCACAGCTTTTACATCTCATGCTGCTGACGAAGTTGCTGAAGTAAAATCAATTGTTGATGTACCTGCCAATCTTACCGGCAAAACCATCATTCTCCACACCAACGATGTACATGGCGCAATTGGCCGCTATCCTTACATCGCATCAGTTAAGCAGAATTTCCAGAAAAGAGGCGCAGACGTTATCCTTGTAGATGCCGGTGACTATTCCCAGGGCACTACTTATGTCAGCACAACAAAGGGTCTTGATGCCATAACATCAATGAATGCTGCGGGCTATGACATAGTTACTGTGGGTAACCACGAGTTTGACTATGGTGTTCCCCAGCTTAAGGCTAACCTTGCAGTTGGAAAGTTTAAAACCGTTTGCGCAAATGTTTTTGACTCCAGCGGTAATTCTGTTTTTAACCCAAATACAGTATATACAACAAAGTCCGGACTTAAGATTGGTTTCTTTGGCCTGCTTACTCCGGAGACAAGGACAAAGACCAATCCTATTTTTGTAAATTCATTGACCTTTAAGGAGCAAAATGACCTTTACGCCTGTGGCCAGGCTCAGGTCGATGCCCTTAAGGCACAGGGCACAGATCTTGTAGTTTGCCTTTCACACCTTGGTGTCGATGAAGAATCTACAAAAGCCGGAAACAGTTCCGTTTTAGTTTACAAAAACACAAAAGGCATCGACCTGATGATCGATGGACACTCACATACAGTTATGTCTGCTGAAAACAAGAATTTACCAATTACTTCAACAGGCACCAAGCTCCAGACTATCGGAGTGGTTGTTATAGACAATACTACAAAATCCATAGAAAACAGCTATCTTCTTAACTATGATAAGCTTCAGCCTGAAGTTATCACCGATGCTGTAACTAACGCCATTATAAAGAGAGTACAAAAAGAATACGGCTCAGTATTTGCTACCAGTGAAGTTGACCTTTGCGGCGAAAAAGCTCCCGGCAACAGAACAGAAGAAACAAATATGGGAGATCTTGTTGCAGATGCTATGCTTTGGACAATCCTTAAGGACATAGGCTCTGTTACTGTTGATGCTTCACATGTAATCGCACTTACTAACGGCGGCGGATTAAGAGCTCCTATCAAGGCAGGTGCTGTTACCAAAAATGATATCAATACAGTTCTTCCTTTCGGAAACACAGTAACTGTTGTTTATGTTACAGGTGAACAGCTCCTTGAGGCTCTGGAAGCTTCTACCTTCAGCACACCTGAGGCTTTAGGAGGATTCCCACAGACTGCAGGAATCAAATTCACAGTTGATACAAAGAAGTCCTTTGCTGCAGGTGCTGCATATCCCGGTTCAACCTATAAAAAACCCGCAAGCATCAACCGAGTAACTATCGATAGCATCAACGGACAGCCATTCTCAAAGACAGATACTTACGCTGTTGTAACCAACAACTTTGTATCAGCAGGCGGCGATACCTACTACTGCTTCAGCAGTTCAGGTACAAGCTTCGATACAGGTATTCCTCTTGATGAGGCGGTAATAGATTTCGTTAAGACAGAGCTTAAAGGCGTGATCGGAAGCCAGTATGCTACTCCTCGTGGAGATATTACAATCAAATAAAAGTACGGAAAGGGGCATTCCAAAATCGGAATGTCCCTTTTAGATACTTGGTACCAGGTACCACTTTTTTGCGCACACTTAAAAGCCTGCTGCCACCTGCACAGAATTACTCTGGGCGCCCTTCTCGTAATTGTTGTAGGTCCTGCAGACAATAACAGGATTATTGGTTCCGCTTGGCACCTTCACATTAAAGGACTGGGTTGCCTTGGTCCTGTCCCACATCTGCAGCGGGCAGAAGGTCTTGCCTCCGTCATAGCTGTAGCTGAAATAAATAACAGAGCTCTGCTTATCCGTGGTGGTCATTTCCACAAGGATGTTTCCGCTGGGCTTGTCATATCCAAGAACCTTGATGTCGCAGGTATCCGGGCCTGTCTCATCCTGATACAGCACTCTACCGGGCTTTTTTACAGACGCATAGGAAAAAGAAGAATAGTCAGCCCCGGTCTGTGAAGATCTGAGTTTGTAATACTTGGCAATAGCTGTTGCATCCGCCACAGCAAGCCTGTTTACAAAGTCAGATTTTTTTATTAGAGAAGTGTCGTAAACATGGTCAAGGTAAGCATGCTCCAGGATCACACAGGGCATGTTCCT
>JAEEGF011786315.1_pt1 | contig 18734 bp, 19 predicted proteins | sample 9134171 | NCBI WGS metagenome assembly JAEEGF01 (sample SAMN16246542, study PRJNA631951) | gut metagenome | biome: gut microbiome; feature: rumen; material: AP-attached | host: Bos | place: Iran: Karaj | collected 2018-10
CACCGCCCCCCAACGTGGACTTCTACCAAGGCCCCGAAGACACCGCCACCCCCTTCTAAAATAATTTGAAGTGAGAAGTTAGAAGTGGGCATTAATATTTTTGTTATTTTTGCGGGTTGGAAATGATCGACTAAACCAGATAACCTAAACTATTGTTTATTTATAACGATGAAGAAAATGTTATTAGCTATGGCCATAATGATGGCTGCCGTGCCTGGTGTACAGGCACAAGTGACGCACGGCGTGAACCGTGCCGACATGGACCTGAGCGTTAAGCCGGGTGAAGATTTCTATGAGTATGCCGGTGGTGGCTGGATGAAGGCCAACCCGCTGAGCAAGCATCCCGAGTACTCCAGCTATGGCGTGTTTAATGTGATCGCCGAGGAGAATGAGAACCGCTTGCGCGACATGTTCCTGGAGTTGGGTAAGACCGAGCACAAGTTCGGCACCGTTGACCAGAAAGTGGCCGACCTGTACAAGATGGCGATGGACAGCGACCGCCTGAACCGCGAGGGTGCACAGCCCATGATGGCCGACCTGGCCAAGATCAAGGCCTTCAAGAAGAAGGACCTGACGACCTTCATTGCCGACCAGCACCTGAAGATCGGTAACCCGTTCTTTGGTATCGGTGTGGAGACCGACCTCAAGAACAGTGACATGAACGTGATGTGGCTCAGCGCCGGTACCAGCGGTCTGCCCGACAGGGACTACTACCTGAACACCGACGCCGACAGCAAGAAGATCCAGCAGGCTTACCGCGACTACCTCGTGAAGATGTTCATGCTCGCCGGTTACACCAAGAAAGAGGCTACCCGCGCCAGCAAGACCATCTATGACATCGAGTACAAGTTTGCCCAGGCCAAGATGGACCGCGCCGAGGCCCGCGACTACAACAAGCTGTACAACATCCGCACGCTGGACCAGCTCCAGCAGGACTATCCCGCCATCGAGTGGAAGCAGTACTTCAACCTGATGGGCGTTCCCCAGACGGAATGGGTCATCCTGACCGAGCCCAAGGTGATGGCCGTTGCTAACGACCTGATGACCAAGCTCACCGAGCAGCAGATGCGCGACTACATGGCAGGCCTGCTCATCACTGGTTCAAGTGGTTACCTGAGCGACGCCTTCGGCGAGACCTCGTTTGACTTCTATGGCCGCATGCTGAGCGGACAGAAGGAGCGCAAGCCCCGCTGGAAACGCGCTTTGGGTCTGCCCAACGGATTGCTGGGCGAGGCTGTTGGCGAAATCTACGTCAACAAGTACTTTGCTCACGGCAGCAAGGAGAAGATGTTGAAGCTCATCGGCGAACTGCGCAAGTCGCTGGCCGCACACATCGCTGGCCTGACCTGGATGAGCGAGCAGACCAAGATCAATGCCCTCGTGAAGCTCAACGCCTTCACTGTCAAGATCGGTTATCCCGACAAGTGGCGCGACTACAGCGGCCTGACGGTGGATCCCAGCAAGAGTATGTATGACAACATCAAGGCTGCCAGCCTGTATGAGACCCGCCGCAACCTCGACAAGATGGGCAAGCCCGTTGACAGGGACGAGTGGGGCATGACTCCGCAGACCGTCAACGCCTACTACAACCCCACCACCAACGAGATCTGTTTCCCCGCCGCCATCCTGCAACCTCCCTTCTTTGATGTGGAGGCCGACGATGCCACCAACTTTGGTGCTATCGGCGTTGTGATTGGCCACGAGATGACCCACGGCTTTGACGACCAGGGTCGTATGTTCGACCAGTACGGCAATATGACCGACTGGTGGACCGAGGAGGACAGCCAGAAGTTCCAAGAGGCAGCCGAGAAACTTGCTGCACAGTTTGATCAGATCGTTGTTGTGAAGGACCAGCATGCCAACGGTCACCTGACCCTGGGCGAGAACATCGCTGACCAGGGCGGCCTGCGCATCGCTTACGATGCCTTCCGTACCACGCAGCAGTTCCGTGACGGCAAGATGATTGACGGCTTCACTCCCACTCAGCGCTTCTACCTGAGCTATGGCCGCATCTGGGCCGACAACATGACCGAGGAAGCCATCTTCCAGCAGACCAAGAGCGACCCCCACAGCATCGGCCGCTACCGCGTGAACGCTACGTTGAGAAACATCGACACATTCTTTGACGCCTTCGGCATCAAGGCCGGTGACAAGATGTGGCTCGACCCCGCCGACCGCGCCATCATCTGGTAATCCACTACCAGAACGACACAATGAGGGCCCGCAGCGTCAAGTTGCGGGCCCTTGAGATTTTTAAAGCGATAGCATTTATAGACTATAGAGGCAGGTGGAAGAGGGTGGCGGCGTTGTGGTCGGTGGTGGTGCTGACTTTCTCGGGGGTGACGCCTAATGAGCGGGCGATGAAGTCGTTGATGTGAGGGATGAAGGCGCTCTCGTTGCGTTTGCCGCGGTGTGGAACGGGGGGCAGATAGGGAGCGTCGGTTTCTAGCAGCAGGCGGTCCAGGCCTATGACGGGCAGCAGTTGGGGAACGGTGCTTTTCTTGAAAGTGACGACGCCGTTCACACCGAAGTAGAAATCGCCTCTGCGGCGGACGCGCTCAACGTCGGCCGGTGTCTCAGCGAAGCAGTGGAAGACGCCCTGGGGCACGGGGCAGTCGAGGTGGTCGATGACATCGAGGATGTCATCAAGGGCCTCACGGCAGTGCATGATGAAAGGCACGCCCAACTCGTGGCACCAGTGCAGCTGGATGTCGAGGGCATGGCGCTGCTGCTCCCGCCAAGTCTTGTCCCAATACAGATCGATACCAATTTCACCAACGGCAACAATCGGGTAATGGTCGAGCATGGGGCGCATCTTACCGAGCACGTCAAGGTAATCGTCGTGGATGTCCTCGGGGTGCACGCCCAGTGCCATAGAGATGTAGTCAGGATACTGCTCACGCATGGCAACCAGGCGAGGCACGCTCTCCAAATTCTCGTTAGGCAAAACGATATGCCTTACGCCGGCCTCACGCGCCCTCAAGACAACCGCATCACGGTCCTCGTCAAACGCATCGCAATAAATATGAGAGTGACTGTCAATCATCTTATTTCAAACTACTTGGACAACATTATTGACAACCAAAACAACTATCATTTGTTGTCACTTGTTGTTTTTTTAAGGTTGTTATTGTTGTCTGATTAATATTTGCGGCCTGATAGTCGATTGGCTAAGGCTACAAAAGCATCCTTGTCATCATCGGTCATTACGATTTGATTGAATGCGGTGATGGCGAGGTTATTGTAGTGGGTGATGGCGTCTTCGGCCAGTTGGCGGACGCCCAGGCGTTCGTAGAGGGCGGTCACGGCAGGTACCTTCTCGTCGCGGATGGTGTAGGGGTCGTTGAGCCAGTGGCGCAGTTCGTCGGCATCGTCGCCCTGAGCGAGTTGCATGGCATTGATGAGCAGATAGGTCTTTTTGTTGTTCATGATGTCGCCGCCGATTTCCTTGCCGAAGGTCTTGGGGTCGCCCCACACGTCAAGCACATCGTCCCTGAGTTGGAAAGCCAGACCCATGTTCACGCCCGCCTCATAGAGCAGGTTGGCCTGCTCGTCGTCGGCCTTGGCGATGAGGGCACCCATCTTGAGCGCGCAACCCAGCAGGACCGAGGTCTTGAGGCGGATCATGTTGATGTACTCGTCGGCAGTCACGTCGTTGCGGTTCTCAAAGTCCATGTCCCATTGTTGTCCCTCGTAGATCTCGATGGCCGTTTTGTTGAACAGGTCCATCACCTGCCAGTTGGCAGTGCGGGTGATATATTGTGTCGCGATGGTCAGCATCGTGTCACCGCTCAGGATGGCCGTGTTGTCGTTCCAGCGGTGGTGTACGGTGGGTTTGCCACGGCGCACGTCGGCATTGTCCATCACGTCGTCGTGCAGCAAGGTGAAGTTGTGGAACATCTCCAGTCCCACAGCAGCATCGATGGCAGCGTTGCAGTCACCGCCCATGGCGTCACAGGCCATGAGCAGCAACACGGGACGGACACGCTTGCCGCCCAATGCCATGTGATAGGCGATGGGTGCATACAACTGGCTGGGCTGCTCAGGGTAGGGGATAGCAGCAATCGCCTGATTGACAGTGTCGAGATATTGTTGGAATGGTTTCATATTTTATTTAGTTTTTAGTCGCTAGTCGTTAGTCTTTTGTTTTTTAAGGGCGGATTGGTAGGATTTCTCAAAGACGGAGAACTCGTGAGGGTTGTAGATGACGTCCCTCAATATGCCGATGCGGGCATTGATGCCCTCCATGTCGGCATCTGGCTGGTTGGCGTCATTGGCGAGTGCGGCACCCAGTGCGGCAGGACGTGACGACTGGGCATAGACGCACATCTGCTCGTAGAGGGAATATTCGGCAACTGTCGCCTCGATGGTGCTGTCAAACACTTCGACATGGCGGTCGTAGCCAACGGTGTAACACAGCCAGTGGACCAAGGACAGGTAGTCGGCAGCCGAGTCGGTGTCAAACTGGCGGGTCCTCAACAGATCCAGCATGGGCGGCACCTTGAGTTGTGCCAATTCCTTGGGATTGAGCACGATGACATGGGATGCCTGGAATAATGAGTCTCGTCCGTCAGCCCTCAGCACAACAGCAAAGGCACGGTTGGCGGCCTTGATTTCCCATGGCCACCGCAGGCTGTCGCCGCGCAGGGCGTTGAAGCGTTGCACGGCCTCGTGCATCGCCGCCGTGTCGCCCCATGCCGCCATGAAGCGCTGTCCTGCTGCCTCGCCTCGCTTGCTGGCACCGCCACAGGCCGTTAACAGCAGCATCAGGCCGATCAATATGAGTGGTAATCGTTTCATTTCTTCTTGGTGTCTTCGGGGAAAATGGCTTGATACAAGGGCTGGTCTTTCTCCTTGAGGTAGGAGCGGAATGCCTCGTCAAAGGCCCGCACGGCTGCCGAGTCGCGCTTGAGCGCATACACGCTCTGCTTGGCCTTGGCGTCCATCACCGCGCGTTCCATCGACATCGTGTCGGTGTGATCCACTGCCACAAGAGCTGCCGCGGCCCTCATGCCGCTATCACGCGCCTCAGCATCGAGCGGCGACTTTTTCTCGGCGCAACTGCCCATCATCACCGCCATCACGGCTACAATATACATTAAATGTTTCATTATCGATTATTTTGCTGCAAACTTACAAAAAAACTCTCAATCGCCACCATCTATATCCTTTTAAAATCACAAAAATCCATCTACATAAACTTATATCATTTATAAAGCTGACAGAATTAACCTTATTTCGTCTAAATCGAAAAATACCTTTTTTTCGTCCTTCTCATCATGGTGTTTTTTTCTTTGTTATTTTGCTGTTTTAGCTAATAATTGCAGAAAAAATTGCAAAATCCCAAAAGAATTACTATTTTTGCACTTATTCTGAAGGTGAAATCCTCTCCAACTAGAATAGTGCGGATTCATCTCAATGAACCTTGACATCAGAAAAGTAATTCCCCGACACTTTTCTTTTATATTATTAATCAGCCTCATTCGGGGGTGTGGCGAAGTAAATTTATTTGATATGAGTTGGTGTCTTTGTGATGATTGTGATAATAAATACAATTGCAATCATGATGATTTTAGAAACTGCGAAATCTGTATGGATTATGAGAATTATAAAGAAGACCTGGGTATAGAGCCATGTGACGACGAAGAAGAATCCGAATACGATCATGACATTCAAGAAGGCTACAATGACTTAATAGACTATGGTAACAACCATTAATTAATTCTGTCATCACATTTTTTTGAAAGTTACGTTTCAATGATTATAAATAATTGTATTTTTGTTATGTTTACAAAACATTATTATGTATGCCCTCATTGTGGGGAATTAAATGATTCGGACCTAAAATGTTGTACAAATTGCTATGAAGATCTTTCAGGTGACTATGAAATCGCTACATGTGGATATTGCGGTGAAGAACTTGAATGGACTGACGATGGTTGGTATTGTGAGAATTGTGACGATTATCCAGGTGAAGTCTACCACAAAATGAGTTAAAACTGTTTTATGAGAACAATAAAAAAGTAAGTGCCCGACTTTATTGAAGGACACTTACTTTTCTTATTCAATAATCATTAAAGAATGAAATGATTTAATAGCCTATTATTAGTTGTCAGCAAAGCACTTCATCCTCTCAAGGAAATCTAAAAATTCTTCTCGTTTGATTTCAATATCCTCATTCTTGAGACCTCTTTTATCCAATTCATGTTCAACATCTTTAATAAACGCTTCCAAATTGTCTAGCCTTTTTAATGATGCTTCAATAAAATCTTTTATTTCATTTTTCTTTTTCTTGGATAAAACAATATCAAGTTTGGACTTTGTTTCTTTGTCTGTGTTTTGTGATATCGCAGCAACAATCTTATACGGGAAAGCATCTTGGATAGCTTTTAGAGCTCCTATTGACTCTCTGGCGCCACTGCCCGCCCCATAAATATCACTGATGATGATATCAAAGTCAGCTGCCAATCGGTAATCTGGGATTCTATTAATGGAAACAAGATGCATCTTTTTTTGGCTGATGCCGCTCTCGAGTTCAGTTTCTATCTCCTTCAATGCCGTATCATTATCATCAACAATCAATACACGGCACTTCCTTTTGATATTTTGTGGCAATTCTTTTACTTTTTTCTGACTATCTGATACTTTTGCTTCATTCAAGGCATCTTTCATCTTTTTCAGATTATTCTTGTATGCAAAATACTGCCACACTATGATAATAAAAAATATTATTGAAATAATTAATAAAATTACATTATAGTAATTAGTAATTCCGCCCCATAATCCAGCCCAATCTGCTATTACTCCCGCAATGACACCAATAACTGTAATAGGAACAAAAATGATTTTAATTATTTGCCCTGTCAATTTAAGTGGCTCTACCAATTTAAGCTTGTTTTTGTTCATAATTATAATCTTATTTTTAACGCATGATCTAAAATAAAAAATGCCCCTCCCCATTCTCCTAACATATCAGTATACATATTTACTCTATTTCTAATTAGTTCTTGAGCATTCTCATAAAAAACACTCTTAAAATCACATTGATCACATTTTATTGTAATCTGGTTATCATTTCTTCCACCATCGTAGGTGATTTCAAAAAAAGAACCTTTTGGAGCACTATCAAGAATTAAGGAGAAAATGCCATAAATAAAAGAATAGAAGCAACTGTGAGCATTTATGCTCTTCAAGGCCTCATTCACTTGGATATCATAAAGAATATTTTTGTACGAGTATAGTGTCTTTACCAAACTCTTAAATGTTCTATCTACAACCTTATGCAAACTCACCGAGCATTCATTTCCCATAATCGCATCAACAAATTCGTCATCGTTTTGTTCTAGATATACTTTATACAAACATTGACGAAGAGTATCATCGAAGCGCCTAATCACCATGCGTAATTCCTCAATGGCAAGTTTCCATTCATCTTTGTCATTATTTTCAGACAATCTGAGTGACATCAATTTGTTTTCACATAATTTTCTTAAATCATAAGAAACCGTAAACATATTATGCACAATCACTATAGGCACATCATCACTCCAGAAATCTTCATTCCATTGCAGATAATCAGTGTTAATTGATTGTTCATTTTCACCATTGAGATAAGTGAACTTGACTGTAAACATAGAATAATGAATATTCTCATATAGAAAATCGTTCTCATTTTGGTCTACGTCAAATGCTGTATCCAGCCAATCCCTGTGCATGTTCAAGATTTCTTTCACCTGCTTTAATCCTAACCCCATGCCTCTAACGGTTGACGTGTTCTTTCCGCGACCACCCTCTTCTAGGATTTTATTCATTTCATCCTGCTCACTTCGGGGCCCTAAATTAGAAACAGTAATGAAATTCCTTTTTTCTGTTTTCCTTAGAGTCACTGTCACAATGGTGCCAGGAGGCATATATTTTCTTGCGTTGCTTGCAAATTGAATGGGAACTAATTCCATTACAGGCAAACAATTCTTGATTGTGAACTGCTTTTTTAGTTCATCTTCTACATCCTTATCTGGTTTTTCAGAAACATCTTTATCTTCTTCAATTACATAGCGTTTTAGCAATTCAGCATCATCCAATTCATCCTCCTCATTTTCGAGTCCATCTATAACGATAAAGCGCACTTCCTTATTGGATTTATCTTTATAAAAATGTTTTTTGAATTTAGAATAGAAATCAACTTCTTGAAGACTTGTATTCTTTAATTCCTGATGAACCCTAATCAGGCTCATACAATTGTCTAATTCGCCTATTTTTTTGTGAAGGCTGTTCAATTCATTTGAAGGAACAGAAAGAGATTTCATATATTCTCTTAGGTCAGAACATTCGATATATAATAATCGCATTTCGTCAAATAAGACGTCAACAATAGTTTTTGGGTGAGATTCTTGATTGGACATAATTATCACTGTGAATTTTATTTTGCAAAAATAATAAAAAAAGAATATCAATTTCACTAATAACGCAAATAATTGACATTTTTTTGATGAGAGGCTATTATTGACTTAGTTCTGTGGGGAAATTACATTCCATTCCAAGTGCAAGAAATAAGTAATTATTGTACTTATTGAGTGCATTGTATTGAAAAATGTGTAACTTTGTGGGCGGATAATCAACATTAATCAGAAACAATGAATCTCAAGAAAATCACGATTGCGATTGACGGTCACAGTTCTACCGGCAAGAGCACGATGGCTAAGGCGCTGGCGCGCAAGATTGGCTATGCCTATGTGGACACGGGTGCGATGTACAGGGCCGTCACCCTGTTTGCCTTGCGCAACAAGCTCATCAAGGGCGACAAGGTGGACGAGAAGACGCTCAAGGAGCACCTGAAGCATGGCGACATTGCCATCACTTTCCGCCCCACCAAGGAGGGCAAGAGCGTGACGGTGCTTAACGGCAAGAATGTGGAGCGCTACATCCGCTCGATGCGCGTGAGCAATGTGGTGAGCATCATCGCTGCCATCGGCTTTGTGCGCAAGGAGATGGTCAAGCAGCAGCAGGCCATGGGCAAGGACAAGGGCTTGGTGATGGACGGCCGTGACATCGGTACGGTGGTCTTTCCTGATGCCGAGATGAAGGTGTTTGCCACGGCAAGCGCCGAGGTTCGTGCCCAACGCCGCTTTGACGAACTGCGTGCCAAGGGCGACACCACAACAACCTTTGAGGAGGTGCTTGCCAATGTGAACGAGCGTGACCGCATCGACAGCACGCGCAAGGAAAGCCCGCTGCGCCAGGCCGAGGATGCCGTGGTGCTCGACAACTCGTACATGAGCATCGAGGCGCAGGACGAGTGGCTGTATCAGCTGTATCTTGATAGGGCTAGGTTTTAGGCTTTAGGTGTTAGGTTTTAGGTTTTTAGGTGATTTAGTTATTACTGACAGTGGCGGTGATTGAGATTGATAACGGGTCGGGGTTCTGCTTCGGGGTGACGACGGCCATCCGCAAGGCCGAGGAGGAACTTGGAAGAAGCGGGCACCTGTACTGCCTTGGTGATATTGTACACAATACCGCCGAGGTGGACCGTCTTGCCAGTTGTGGCCTGGAAACCATCACCCATGAGCAGCTGGAACAGTTGCACGACGTGAAGGTGCTGCTGCGCGCCCACGGTGAGCCGCCCGAGACCTATGAGACCGCCCGCCGCAACCGCATCGAGATCATTGACGCCACATGCCCTGTTGTGTTGAAGCTGCAACAACGCATCCATGCCACCTATCACAGCGCTGAAACCGGCAGTCCCGCTCCGCAGATTGTTATCTACGGTAAGCGTGGCCACGCCGAGGTGCTGGGGCTGGTGGGTCAGACTCAAGGTCATGCGACAGTGATCGAAAACATCGATGAAATCGATAAAATTGACTACTCGCGTGATATCTACCTCTATTCCCAGACGACCAAGAGTGTGCAGGAATTCCAGCACATTGTCGAGGAAATCAAACGGCGTGTGCAGCCCGGCGTGACTTTCCGCAGTTTTGATACCATCTGCCGCTCGGTGGCCAACCGCATCCCCCAGATCCGCGAGTTTGCCCGACAGCACGAGTTGATTCTGTTTGTCAGTGGTGCCAAGAGCAGTAACGGGCGTATCCTGTTTGCCGAGTGCCAGGATGCCAACCCTGATGCCCACCTGGTGAGCAGCGAGGCCGATATCGACCCGTTGTGGCTTGAGGGCAAGGAACGCATCGGCATTTGTGGCGCGACCTCGACGCCCCGCTGGTTGATGCAGCGCGTGAGTGATGCGGTGCAACAACTCATTGACAATAATATAAAGCTAAAGGCTAAATGCTAAAAGCTCAACGATATTATGACCAAAAAAAATCTAATTATAGTCATCATACTGCTCTCCATCATCGACCTGGTGGCGGCAGGCTGGTATATGTCACGCCGCATTGAGGCCAGTGGCAAAAGTCAAAGTCTGTTTGACCAACGCGACTCTACCGACGTTGTCGCTATGGCCGACACGTTGGTCACTACCTCACAGCCCGATGTGTTTGACAAGGTGCAGTTTAATTCCTATTACTTCGTCTCCAATTCTCCTGCTGTTGCGGGTGATGAAAGTTCCTACTACACCAGCACCAAGCACGTGAAGGTCAAGTGGCCCCTCTCGGTGAACGGCAATGATGACCTGGAGGTCCTGAACAAGGAACTGATCAAGAAAGCCTTTGGCAACTCCCAGAGCAGGATGAAGGATGCCCGATATGTCTATCTCAACAACCCGACGTTTAACCGGCCGCTGAGTGATGACGAATACCATTCAAAGTCCAGTGCGCCGCGGGTGCATCCCGTGTATGGCAACGTGAGCCAGGTGATGGTCTATCCCTATATGACCTCGCTTCGTCTGCTCGTGATGGAAATTGACAAGCAGGAGTATAACGGCAGCACAACCATAGAGAACAGCACAAGCATACACTATGACCGCCAGAACCAGCGTGTGCTGTCGCGCGTTGACATTCTCCAGACCGACATGGAGAAGGAGAATAAACTCCTGAAACTCATCAACCGCAAAATCGATGACTTGAACAAGAGCCGTAGCGACGAGAACCGTCTGCAACACGCGCTGAACGTGCCCGCCGATATCTGCTGCAACAAGACCGGCATCCTGTTCCAGTTCAAGCATGGTGCCATTTCTAACAGTCCCATTGAAATCCTGTTAGATTATGAGCAGCTCAGACCTTTTATGACCAAGGATTTTGAGCGACTGGTGGATAATAATGGCAAATACAAACTCTACAAAGACAACCCCAAGGCTGAGCCTATCAACAACGCGCCCCAACAGGTCGCCAAGCCCAAGCCAGCTCCCGTGATGTCAACGCCCGATCAAGGCACTTCCTACAAGAAGAGTTACCGCAAAAGCTATCGAAAGAGCTACCGAAATGGTTACCGAAATGGTTATCGTAACGGCTATAAGAAGTCGGGCTACAAAAAATCGGGTTACAGCAAGTCGGGGTCAGGCTACAATCAGCAGTCCAGCTTCACGCCAACACAAACCAGTCAGAAGCGGTATAGCGGGGCAAAGCGTAAATCTGGATATCGCGGACACGCTGGTCGGCGGCATTGGAGCCGTCGCCAACGGTAAGTCCACGCGCCTCCAGCGCCTGCCGCATTGTGGCAAGTGCGATTTCCTCGGTATTGTTGTCCTTGCTCAAGTGACACAAGAACACCTGGTGTAAATTCTCATGGTAATGCTCAGCAACGAACTGGGCCGCCACGGCATTGTCGAGGTGGCCTTTCTCGCTCATCACACGGTCCTTGAGCATGGGGATGTATTTCCCTTTGACCAGCATTTCGTGGTCGTAGTTGCACTCAATCATCAGGAAATTGGCGCGGCTCATGTAATGGGCGGCACGGTCGGTGACGATACCCATATCGGTGGCGACGACAAAGCGCTCGCCCTCATACTCAATGCTGAAGCCCACACTCTTGACATCGTGCAAGGTCTCGAAGGCCGTGATTTCCATATCGAGGATGCGGAAGGGAATCTCCTTGAAGATGGGTACATGGTAATCTTGGATGCGGCCAGGCACACGGCACCGTTGCAACATCTGGCTCATCACGCCCATGGTGCAATAGACACTGCACTTGCAGCGCGTCACGGCGGGATAGAGGCAGCGCATGTGGTCCTGATGGGCATGGGTGAGCAGCACGCCCTTGATCATGTCAACGCTCACGCCGTTACGCTCCAGGGCGGCAAACGCCTCGTTCAGGTTGAGCACGTCCTCTTCGCTCTTCTTGCGCTTGCGATTGGACTTGGGCGGCGGTTTGATGCCCGCATCAATGAGGATGCCGCCACGCGGGGTGCCCAAGTAGGCACAGTTGCCGCTGCTGCCACTGCACAGGCTTATAAAGCACAGTCCCTTGCCGACACCCGTATAGTGGGGCGCAGGAGCCACCTCGCCAGTCGAGATAAGATCTGGCGTATCGTTGCCGTCCACGTCAAATGATATCTTGAGTGGGCGTCCCGTGTTGGTGTATCCTTTATATTTGTGTCCTGGCATATCGTGGCTTGATTATTGGAACAATAGGAAAATGGTGGGAATCTTGTGGTAGTCATACCGCGCCTGCTTCCACTGGGCTAGGGTGCGGGTGATGATGCTCTGTTTCTCACCGGTGATGTCGCTGGCGACGCACAGGCGCATCCGTTCGGGCAGGCGGTTGGCCAGGTCGGCGATGAGCTGATTGTTGCGGTAAGGCGCCTCGATGAAAATCTGGGTCTGGCGCTCGCGCTCAATGCGGCGCACCATCTCCTTGAGGCGGGTCTGACGCTCTTGGGCGTCAACAGGCAAATAGCCGAGAAACGCAAAGGACTGGCCGTTAAAGCCCGATGCCATGAGGCTCATCAAAATGCTAGAGGGTCCCACCAGCGGGAAGACTTTGTAGCCACGTCGCTGGGCAATGGCAACCAGGTCGGCGCCCGGATCGGCTACTGCGGGGCAGCCCGCATCGCTGATGACGCCCACTGCCTCACCGCGGGCGATGGGGTCGAGCAGGGCTTCGAGGGCAGCGGTGTCGTTGAGGTTGGTGTGCTCGTTGAGCTCGTTGAAGGTGAGGCTATCGATGTCGATGTCGCGGTCACACTTCTTTAGGAAACGCCGTGCCGAACGCAGGCTCTCGACGACAAAATACCTGATGCCGCGCACAACCTCAATGTTGTGTGCGGGCAGCACCCTGTCCAGAGCCACATCACTCAACTGGGTAGGAATCAGGTATAAACCAGTCTCAATCACGCCTTGCCGTCTAATTTCATTGAATTTTAACTTGCAAATATAATCATTTTTTCCTACATAAATGATAAAATTGGTGTTGAGTTGTGGTGGATTTCTTTTTATTGTGTAATTTTGTGGTAGAATTCATTACAGATATTGAATGATTGAACGGCACATTATTATTGACAACGTGGACCCTGTGACTTTTTACGGGGTGAACAACAGTAACATACAACTTATCCGCAACCTGTTCCCGAAACTGCGTATGGCAGCCCGTGGCAGTGTGATTACGGTCATCGGTGACGACAGTGAGACCGCCGACTTTGAGCAAAAAGTCCATGCGTTGGCCGACTATTGCGCGACCTATAACACCCTGCCCGAGGATGTCATTATCGACACCATCAAGGGGACGCCGCCCAAGCAGTTGAAGATGGACGACGTGATCGTGTATGGCGTGAACGGTAAACCCATCAGCGGCCGCACACCCAACCAGCAACTGCTGGTCAAGACGTTCATGCAGAACGACTTGACGTTTGCGCTGGGCCCTGCTGGAACGGGTAAGACCTATCTAGCGGTGGCGCTTGCCGTGCGGGCGTTGAAAAACCGCGAGATACGCAAAATCATCCTGTCGCGTCCTGCTGTGGAGGCTGGTGAGAAACTGGGTTTCCTGCCTGGCGACATGAAGGACAAAATCGACCCCTACCTGCAGCCGTTGTATGACGCGCTGGAGGATATGATTCCGCAGGCCAAACTCAAGGAGTACATGGAGAATAATGTGATTCAAATTGCTCCGCTGGCCTTCATGCGCGGTCGCACGCTCAACGATGCCATCATCGTGCTCGACGAGGCGCAGAACACCACAACGCACCAGATCAAGATGTTCCTCACCCGCTTGGGTATGGGCTCCAAGATGATTGTCACTGGCGACACGACGCAGATAGACCTGCCGCGCAGCACGACCTCGGGCCTGATTCATGCCCTGCGCGTGCTCGACGGTGTGAAGGGCATCGGCAAGGTGGAATTTGAGAAAAAGGACATCGTGCGCCACCACCTGGTGCAGCGCATTGTTGAGGCCTATGAGCGATTCCAGGAAGCGAAGGATTTGGAGGAGAATAGGCTTTAGGCTTTAGGCTTTAGGTGTTAAGTGAATGAGTGGCGAGAGTGGACATAAGGGTCTTGAAGGTAGTAGGGTCGAGCAGGTGACGCCTTACGGCGGTCAGGACACGGCCAAGACTGAGCAGGTCAGGCAGATGTTTGACAGCATTGCTCCCGCCTATGACTTCATGAACCGCGCCATGACCCTGGGCATCGACATCTGGTGGCGATGGTTGGCCGTGAAACGGCTCAAGCGCCTGAAACCCAATACTATACTGGATGTAGCAACTGGAACGGGTGACTTTGCACTGCAACTGCACCGTTCGTTGAAACCGTGCCGCATCTTGGGCATCGACCTGTCACAGGGGATGCTCGAAGAGGCGTGCCGGAAGGTCAAGGCCAGAGGTCTGGAAGGAGATATCACCTTCAGGCAAGACGACTGCATGGCACTGCATCTGGACGATGAGTCGGTCGATGCCGTGACGGTGGCCTTCGGGGTGCGCAACTTTGAGCACTTGCAACAGGGCTATCAGGAGATGGCGCGCGTGCTGCGTCCCGGCGGCATGCTGTGTGTGCTGGAACTGTCCACACCGACAAACCGCGTTATCCGTTGGTTCTATGACCTGTACACGTTGCACGTGATTCCCTGGTTGGGGTCGCTCAAGAGCGGCGACAAGAGCGCCTACCGCTACCTGCCGCAGAGCATTGCCGCCGTGCCCCAAGGCGATGACATGCTGCAGCTGATGCGCAATGCCGGCCTGAAGGATGCTGCCTTCAAGCGCCTGACGTTGGGTGTGTGCACTATATATACGGCTTACAAGTGATGTGTGATTTGATAGTCACATTATTATATAAGGTTTAGAGATAATTGAAGACAAGAGATATGAAAAAGATTCTTAATATCGTAGCATTGGCGGTGTTGGCTCTCGTGTTGCCGACATCATGTGAGGGTGATCATGTGGTGATTGAGACCGACTGGACAACGCTCGAAACGGTTGAGTTGCAGGATACTTACAATAAGTACATGAACGGTGATTGGGAATATCAATATGATGATACTCTCCATTACATTGAGATGTTCTACACATTCAACACCAAGGACAGCACCTTGACAGGTTATTATAATGATGTGCTACGCACTAAGATTTCGCCCGACGGCATCCCCGAGCATGATGAGTGGCAGCTGCTGTGGCAGGGTAACTTCAGTGCCAAGTGGGTGTTGCTGCATAGTGTGGATTTAAATCAGGCTTATATCTATCTGTTTGATCTGAAATACAGTAATGTGCATGGCGCATTGCGCTCCTACGATGTGCTGGCAGGCCGAATGCTTTTCTACGGGGCAACCAAGAACACGCTGACCATCACCACGCCATTGACGTTCCGTCGCGCGGATATGCATCATCCCAGCCAAGAACAACCGAAAGAATAGTTTTCCTGATTACTTAACGAGAGCTCAAAATCTGATTACTTGGGCATGAAACGGGAGGGGTCCTCCTTGTCTTCCTTAACGGGAGGCAGAGGGGGTGGGGTGGTATTGGCCTCATCCTGCTGCTTGGTGTGTGCCGTGGCCTTGTGGCTCTTGTGTGCAGCATTTTCCAGTCGCTTAAATTCCTGACGCACATGGCGGCGGCCATCCTCGAAGGTGTCGTCCACGGCCTTGTCGATGGTCTCGTTGAACTTGAACGGCAGGAGTGAAATCAGTGCTGTGATGAGCGAGAGCACTGTGATGGCGAAGGACAGTTTGTAACCGATGCCCAAGCCGATGATAGAGAATCCTTCACCAAGGTCGTTGTCGGGGGTTACCTCCGGAGCGTGCAGCAGCATGATGTCGTGCAGGTTGCTCGTATCCATGTAGAACAACAACCAGACGAGGATACATGCGATAGCTCCCAATACCCACCAGCGACGCTTGAGGCTGTTAAACGCGATGGCGCCAAAGCAAGCGGCAAACGGCAACAGGGCAATGACCACGCTGCCGATTGATAGTGCCTGGGATATGGTGCCTGCCGTGAAACCCAGCCCGGTGCGTGTCCCGATGAACGAAATCTCGTAGAACGGCAGGAACACGTAGCAGATGAGCGCTAGCACAAGCAATATATTGGTGATAAATCTCATAAAATTCAGTAGTTGCAGGCGGTTCTCTCGAACGCAAAAGCTTGCGAAGTTACTAATAATTGGGCAACCTCGCCATGAAATGAACCAAATTTTGCACTTTTTCAGGTTTGTTAGCAACCTGACAGGTCGATGTGCCGATTAAAGGTCGGCGGCTGTGGATAGTACTTGTTCTAGGAACTCCGGGTCGTTGTGCAACCGGTCGAGCGCCTTCTTGGAGGCAATCTGGTGGGACTCCTTCTTGCTGTAGCCCGTGGCCTCGCTGGCGTGTATGCCGCCTAGGACAACAGCCGTGCGGAATACGGGATTCTTGTATTCGTCAGTATAGGAGTCCACGAGCTCATATTCGATGGTGACACGGCACTTCTGTGTCCACTCGATGAGGCGGGACTTATAGTTCAGGTCGGTACTGACGAGATTGTTGAGGTCGAAATTCTTTTTTATCAGCCGATTGATGATGAACTTGCGGCAACGCTTGTAGCCCTGGTCCAGATAAACGGCGCCCACGAGTGCCTCAAGCGCGTTGCCGCTGAGGTAACTGTTGTGGGTCGAAGAATGGGTGTTGGCTTGGATGTGTGCGTTCAGGTTGAGGCTGTTGCCGATGCGGTTGAGGCTCTCACGCTGAACGATCTTGGCGCGTGTAGAAGTGAGAAAGCCTTCGTGGCGGTGTGGAAAAGTGGTGTAGAGATAATCGGCTACCACGTTGTCGATAACCGCATCCCCAAGAAACTCAAGCCGCTCGTTGTTGATCCAATGTCCGTCCTTGGCCTTGACGGGTTTGGAACGGTGAATCATCGCCAGCTTGTAGGGCTTGATGTCGTGAGGGTAGTAGCCAGTGGTGCGGTGAATAAAAACATAAAGCTCCTTATCCTTGACGAAAAGGAGCTTTATCAGTGATATGGCGTCGCTAAAGAGCATCGTGTGCCGTTATGCCAGTAGAAACATTTTACTTCTGGAATTTCTTGACGATGATGCTTGCGTTGTGTCCGCCGAAACCAAACGTGTTGGAAAGTGCAATGTTAACTGTTCGCTTTTGAGCCTTGTTGAACGTGAAGTTCATCTTGTAGTCGATGTTCTCGTCCTCATCTCCATCGGCATGGTTGATGGTGGGAGGAACGATGTCGTCGCGACATGCCAGCAGGCAGAATACAGCCTCCATAGCGCCGGTAGCGCCCAGCATGTGGCCGGTCATCGACTTGGTGCTGCTCACGTTGAGCTTATAGGCATGCTCGCCAAACACGTCCTTCACGGCCTGAGCCTCGCTAAGGTCGCCAACGGGCGTAGATGTTCCGTGTGCGTTGACATAGTCAATATCCTCGGGCTTGATGCCGGCGTCCTCGATGGCACGCTGCATCACGAGCTTGGCGCCCAGACCCTCGGGGTGACTGGCGGTGATGTGATAGGCGTCGGCGCTCATGCCGCCACCGATGACCTCACCATAAATCTTGGCACCGCGTGCCAGTGCGTGTTCGAGCTCTTCAAATACCAGACAAACACCGCCCTCGCCCATGACGAAACCATCGCGCGAAGCGCTGAAAGGCCTTGAAGCACCCTCAGGGTCGTCGTTGCGCAACGAGATGGCCTTCATGGCATTGAAGCCACCCACGCCAGCGGGGAACAGGGGAGCCTCGCTACCGCCGGTAACGATGGCCTTGGCCTTGCCCATGCGCACGTAGTTGAAAGCGTCGATGAGCGCGTTGGTCGATGTTGCACAGGCTGAAACAATACCGAAGTTGGGGCCGCGGAAGCCGTACTTGATGGAGATTTGTCCGGCGGCAATGTCGGCAATCATCGTCGGGATGAAGAACGGGCTGTACATGGGGCCGCGCTCTGGATTCCTGGCGTAATCACCCGACTGCTCCTCAAAGGTGTGCAGTCCGCCAATACCCGACGAGAAGATGACACCCACCTCGTCGCGGTCGATGCCCTCGGCCAGGAGGTTGGCATCCTCAACGGCCTGCTTGGCACAAGCCAACGCGTACTGGGTGTACAGGTCGTTGCGCTTGAAGTCCTTCACCTCGCGGCGGTCGTTGGGGTCGGTTACGTAGTTGAGCGGATCAAAACCCTTGATTTCGCAAGCGAACTTGGTCTTGAACAGTGTCGTATCAAAATGAGTAATAGGCCCTGCGCCACTTACCCCCTTGAGGGCGTTGTCCCATGTGGTCTCAACGTCCATGCCGATGGGAGTGATGGCACCCAGACCTGTTACCACTACTCGCTTTAATTCCATGTGGTAGTAGGAAGTTTATAAAAAGGTGGATGCCATGAGCAGCGTCCCATGAGAGGGGCTGAATCATGGTATCCACCTGTAAGAGTTTTTTATTCGGC
>JAEEGF011381877.1_pt1 | contig 18727 bp, 1 predicted proteins | sample 9134171 | NCBI WGS metagenome assembly JAEEGF01 (sample SAMN16246542, study PRJNA631951) | gut metagenome | biome: gut microbiome; feature: rumen; material: AP-attached | host: Bos | place: Iran: Karaj | collected 2018-10
TGCCCCTCGCCGACCGTCTCTGTCTTACCGAGATCGACGACACCCCCGCCGAGGCCGACACCTTCTTCCCGCCCTACAAGGACGACTGGCAGGAATCCTTCCGTGAAGACCATCCCGTCGACGACCGTCACGCCTTCCCCTACTCCTTCGTCGACTACATCCGCAAATAAAACGAATCATCCTCGCCAAGTGGCGAGGATGATTCGTTTTCATTCTTTCTTCTTTCCGATGACAACGTTCGTATTACCCGTAACTTCGGCAGCATTACCACCGCCATAGATATTACCCTGAACGTTGGCGCCAACTATGAGATAATAGTAAGTAACTCCCTCTTGAGCTACTCCAGAAGCCTTAGTGAACGTACCATCTTCATTCTTCACGAAATAGCTCTTCACACCCGTCTTGCCAGGAATGATGGAGTTTACTCTCACGTAGTCACCTTGCTCCGTTCCGACATTGACGGTGGTATTACCAATGACCTTGGCAGCATTACCACCACCGAAGACATTACCGATGACACCAATTCTATCCTTATCCTTAATGTACTTAGGTATGACCACACCATTTCGTGTTTCACCACTATAGTCACCGGCATAGTCACGCTCAACGTACGCCTCATTGATATTCACCGTAGGATTACCGATTAGCTCAGCATCCTCACCCAGACCACCACCATAGACATTACCAATACTCGTAAATGAACGGATATTGATGATCGGATCTCTGTGAGGCCCTTGTTTTATGCCCTCAGCAGCCTTCTCTTCATCTGTCATAGCGTCGTACATCTCTTTCGTTCTTGGCTTTAAAACGGTCTCGCCGTCCTCCTCAACCTCATAGTAGCCATAGATTGAGTATGGCGCACGGTTACCACCACCATAGAGTTCACCTATAATGATAGGAGTCGGACAGACATCGCATTCCTCAATGTTCACAGTGATACTGCCATGCAGTTCGCCGCCCTCCTTATTACCACCAAACACGCTACCAAACTTACCACTGGTAATGGTCAGGCTGACATCATTCGCTACATCCGCATTCGCAGCACCAGCATAGATCTCACCGACCCAGTCTTTTGGCATACAGTCGAGGACGATTTCAGTACCACCTTCCATCGGCGCATCCTTACCGCCACCATAGATGGTATCAACCTTCAGTACATCACAAGGATCCTCATAACCTTCTGGCTCTCCTGTTGTATTAGCATTTATAGAAGAACCTTCACGGATATCACCCTTCGAGTTACTGCCGCCATAGACGTTTCTCAACTTTCCGGCTATCAGTTCTACGACGGCCTTACCTGAGCCATACACGTATGCCGCCTTTGCCTCATCTGTTGTCGGCGGGTTATCCAATGGGTATGTCTTATAACCCACGTTGGCACCAGGATTATCCGTACCGGCACCGTAACCACCGCCGAATACATTATTAATAATATAAGAGCCCTTAATCAGCACATTCGTGCCCGGTGTGGCAGCACCATAACCGCCGCCATACACCTCGTTGATGCTCGTGAGGTCACAGCCCTCAATGATCACCTCAGTGCTCTGCTTCGGCTCGTCAACAGCAGACACATAGTCAGAACTCTTACCACCGCCAAAGACGTTTGTGACATCATAACTATATGTATTATCCAACTCTGTAATGACATCCTTGGCTGCATTGCCGATAGCTGTTTTATCCTCAGGTTCCAATGATTTTTCCGTCTTTCCTGAGATGGTCGCTTCTGCTGTTGATATTTTAGCCGCATCAATTCCATCTAGGACAGTGCCATTGGGTTTAGCCATCGCAATCAATCTGCTAAGATAGTCGATATAACCTTCTGAATCGCCTTGCATTTTCGATGGAGAGTAGACGGGACCAATCTTTGTGGATATATTCTCTGTGCTTGCATTCTGCGTAGCATATACATGTACTAAGACATGTCCCGTCGGCGTACCATTGACGTTGTTTGCACCGAAGACCTTGTCGACGATACAGCCCTTGGCATCCTCAGCCACGCCCTTATTCAGCTCAACCAGGACATCACCACCCACATTGGCAGCATTGTCGGCCGTACCTCGGGCACCGCCGTAGGCAGTATTTGTAATCTGACCGCCTGTCAGGGATACCGTAGTATTACCACCCACGTCGGCCATATCGCCACCGCCATAGAGCTCGTTGCCGACGGTTCCGCCCAACATCTTGACATTGGTGTCGTGCATCACCATACCAGCCTCACCACCGCCAAAGACATTGCCCTTGACATCGGCAGTTCCATCGATGGCGACATCCGTAAAGACAGCTGTAGAGAAGCTGTTTCCTAAATTGATATCACCACGGCTACCGCCATTCACGTTACCACCATAGCCTGCAGCCGTGCCATCAGTATCACCGATCTGACCGCCGGAGACTGTCACCGTGTTAAGTGACTGTTTGCCAACCTCGCCGCTATGCTCCGAGTCATCCGGATGGTAGGGATCGCCATCCTGTCCGATCTTCGGCGCACCGACACTCGAGAGAGAGCCGCCGCCGTAGACGTTACGATAGATCGTACCGCCCATGACGTCAACCGTCGTGAAGCGGGTCACGGAACCGGCAGAGGTGCTGTAGTCTTCTTCCTTGGTATCCTTATCGTGATACTTAACAGTACTCGTGTACTTTCCATCATAGTCGAAGTCGTACTTGTACTTACCGATACCAGAACCTGCTCCATATACATTACCGCGAGCCAGCCACTGGGTATTATTCAGGTCCTTGGTCTGGACCTTGGCAATGTTTTCTGAGGTATAAGGTATTCCTATTTCTCCACCGAGAACCTCGACATGGGTGTCACGACGTACATGACCGTCCATACCGCCACCATAAACAGAGCCGATGATCGTAGGACCAGACCCGTTCTCGTCACCTATCGTGACGTCTGTCTCATTGACATAACCCACGAAGAATTCCGGACTGTACAGGTAACGTGGTGTCTCCCTGATATTCGGTGCTGACTCACCGCGACAGCCACCAAATACATTACCGTATGGCAGACTTGCAGTAGAATTAGCAGGATACATACTCTCCGAAGGATCCGACGCAATATAACCCACCGTACCACCGAGTATCTTCACCGTGCTCTTACCGCTGTTCAGGAAGGCTTCACTGAACTTACTTTGACCATCCCACAGATTGCCAGAGAGCGTCTCGCCATAGCCAACTGTCGAGTAATCGTCAGCACCGCCGGCGTAGTTACCCTTACCTACAGAGCCCATATTACCACCACCATAGACATTACGCACCACATAGCCATCTTCCATGATGACCTCTGTATTACCGAACACCTTACCGGCCGTGATACTATAAATGTCTCTGGTATAATAATCCGACTCACTCGTTGAATGAGCAGGAGCACCGATCTTAAGCAGTTTTGTCGGGAATTGTCCCTTACCGCTACCACCGCCATAGACGGAATGGCCAATCAAGCCTTTCTTCAGTGTCACTTTCGTGTCGCCCATGACGTGTCCGTTCTCGGCACCGCCATACACGGCTCCTGTGACACATTCTACGACAGACCCATCAGAGTCATAGCTTGCGGGATCGGCCGTGTTAGGATAGTCAATCGTCACATTGGTAGAACCGACGTTAGCACAGTAGATATAGTTATTGAAGTCGCCGGCAATACCCTTACCACCGCCATACACATCACCATTGTCTTTGTCCTCAAAGGTATTCGTTTCACCACCCTTGAGACCGATACGTCCACCTGTGACAGTCACGTGGGTATCACCAGGATAACCCGGGAAGTTCTTGAATTCATACGGCCAGCTTAGGGCAAAGCTATTGTTCGCATCCTCATGCTTAACGATACCGATACATTCATCTTGATCATTCAGCTGATAGTTAATGATGCCCACCGAGGCCATCTCACCACCACCATAGACGCTCTTCCTTACCTGTCCGCCGACGACGTTCACGTAAGTATTCTGACCCACACAGCCTGCAAACTGCATCGGTGTGTATCTGAACCTAGCCTCATCGTAACCGGTATTGGTGCTATTTGCCAGGTAAACCTTGATAGTCGTCGCATGTCCATTGTCCTCACTTCCGTAGCCACCGCCATAGACATCCATTCTCACTACGGGAGAGCCATCTTTTTCTACGTTCACCTTGCCGTTTGCATCAGCATCAGAGGTCTTTTTACCACCAATCGTCACGTAGGCATTATCACGGACAGTACCCAACTCACCACCGCCAAAGACCGTACGCTTGACAACGGCATTGCCATAGACGTTGACAACGGAACTCTTCACCTGAGCCATCTTAGGCCAGATGGGATTGATATCGCCATTAATCAGTGTCAGGCGTCCCATCGAAGCACCGAAGACGTTACCCGAGACATCGCTTGTGACATCTTCACCGTCCTTACCATTACCGATGGTACCACCACTGATATTGACGACGACATGACCATACGTTCCGTTAGCATCATCCTCCTTGAACTGACCATAGTTCGGATCATTTGGAGCCGTAAATTCGGTACCCACAGATGCCAGACGTCCGCCGCCATAGACGGAGCCGAGTATCTTGCCGCCAGTGATGTTCAACTCCACATTACCTCCCACGGTACCAGCCGTCTGGGCTTCACCGCTGAAACCACGGCCACCACCGAACACGTTACCATCCACGTATGAGGTTCCTGTGGTGCCGATGATCACATCACCACCAATATTGGTAACGGCATTACGTATGACGTGACCATCCTCACCACCACCGAAGACAGAACCATAAATGATACCGCCAGTGACATTAACTTCCACATCTCCGACATTCGTCTCTTTGTTGAAATGTGTACGCTGATCACCCCTACCGGCACCAAACAGATAACAAGTCAATGGGTTCTTCTGAATCTGTTCCACGGTACGCGGCACACCAATCGTACCGCCAGTCATCGTTACTATTGACTTACCCTTTACGTTAGTATATTCGTTACCGCCATAAACGTTCGTCAGGATATGACCACCGGAAATAACCACTTCGGTATTACCTTCCACCCATCCAGCCGAGCTACACCAGTCGTAACCAGAACCATCTTCCTTCTTGTAAGGCATGTAGCCAGATCCGCCGGCGAACACACAGCCAATCCATGTCTTACCGTCAGAAGGATGCGAAGTGCAGGCAGGACTCAAGTCTGGGTGAGCAGCAACATAAGCTGGATAATCCTCATAATATGGGTCGTAAGGCAGATAATCAAGCTTGCCGTCTCCATCATTATCGAATCCATAGTCAAAATGCGAACATTCTTTCAGAGCATTTCCGGCTGTGACAGTTGTTGTGGTCGGGTTGATGAACTGATCATCAGTGTAGCGTATAGGTTTGTTGTTTGCATCAACCATTCCCTCGCCTACACCAATCTGACCGCCCTCAATCTTCACCAACGTATTGCCAAGCACACGTCCGAACTCACCACCACCGATGATGGATTCCAAGACGAAGGCTGTACCACCGATGGTCACATCAGTACTTCCTACATAGGACTGGAAGTGCGTATCAGGATGCTTCGTAGGATCGTCTATGACACCTTGGCCTCCGCCCCATACCCAGCCTTGCGGGACAGGACCACCATCCGCCTTCGATCTCTTCATACCCAGTGTTGCCACTTCGATTGGACCTATCTGACCACCGTCAACGACAACCGTACATTTACCAGTACCTTCTTCGCAAGAAACAGGCTTACCAAGACATCCCTCATGAGCCGTATGGCCAAAGATATCTGTGTCTGCTGCGGCCGTACTTCTGGTGAATTTACCCACCGAACCAGCATAGCCACCGCCAAAGACACCGTTAAAGACATAGCCACCGCTCACTCTGACGAATGTATTGCCAAGCACATCGGCCGAACAGCCGCCACCAAAGACACTACCACCGGTGTCATCGGCACCATTGGCTTTCTTATCAATGGATACGCCAGCAAGACCGGTTCCATAAGTTACGCTTTGCCACGAAGTTTTATTGGACTCACTATCGGTAACCTCCTTGGCACAGATATTCACATGGGTATTTCCTATGATGTCTGCCTTATTACCACCGCCGTATACATTACCAGTGATATTGGCACCCTCGACATCGGCTTTGCCCTCAGTATACTCTTTTGTTGTGGGATCATAAGTCATCGACTTCACGGTGACAGCCTTTTCCGTACCGATGTTGATGGTTGCATCGCCAACAACAGCAGCCAAGTTACCACCGCCATAGACATTACCGATAATTCCTAAAGCATGTTCATTATTATCTGGAACATTATCACCATCACGATCAATCTTCTTGGCATGGTAGCCCGGAATCATATTGATGTTCACCGTCGGATTGGCATACATATCACCGCCTTCTCCAAAGCCACCACCAAACACCTCTCCGACTTCCGTGCAAGAAATCAGGTTTAGCACGGGCTGATCGTAGGGCGTGAAGGCATCAATTGCCGTGGTAGTCCATGTCCATTTGTCCTGATCATCCTTCTCGTATGTATTGACCGGCAAGTGAGAATCAGTAGCCGACGTCCTTGGGACAAAGATAAGTCTCTTATTTTCATCTGTCGTCAGGACTGCTGTCTCACCATTAGCACCTATACCAGTACCCGCTTCTGTTTCAACAGTCTTGACATAATAGCCGAATCTTGAATAAGCCGCCTGGTTACCGCCCAGATAGAGTTCATCAATCCTGATCGGTTCACACTCACTCGTTTCCTCAATATTCAGGATGACATGACCTCTGATGACACCGCCCAGGTTATTGCCACCAAACACCTGCCCAAAGTGTCCGCTGGTAATAGTCAGTTCTACGTTGCCATTCACGTTCGCATTGTCAGCACCACCGTAGACAATAGGAATCTTCGCGGCATCCTTACATCCCAGGATAACTATCAAGTCACCATTGACATCGGCATTCTTACCGGCAGCGACCAACTTATCAACTTGAACCTGACAGTCACCGCCTGTACCGGTATCGATAGTCACGGAACCAGTGATGGTACCCTTCTCGTTACTGGCTCCGTATGCCTCGTGGATATAACCGCCCTTCAACAGGGTATTGGTGTTTCCGTCGATATCAGCACCGGGGTTCACATTCCAGGTGACACCATCGTCAAGAGTATACTTGTCAGCACCATTACCGCCGCCGAACACCTGATAGATCTCGTAGGCACCATTCACGAGGACATCCGTCTCAGGAACCTTAGCGGCATTACCACCGCCATAGACCTGCTCCACACTGACGTCACAACTGTTGATGATGACATGGGTCTTCCTGCCTTCACCTTCAGCCACATAGTCTGCCAGGTTGCCACCGCCATAAACCGCCGCAAGTTCATATCTCCTTTCGACCGTCTCGTCATCACCCATAGGAGGCCTTCCCGTATTATTGGGATCCTCGTCGGTACGCTTCACATTTCCTGCCACAGTCTTATTGATGGTTACCGTCACATCACCCTTCGGCGAGCCGTTTAGGTTGTTACAGCCGAACACACGGCCGCTCTTCACCACCTTCTTTCCGGCATCGGTGGTATAATGACTGATGTTGAAGGCCGTACCATCCAAGGTCACATTCACATCGCCAAAGACCTTTGCCCCGATAGGATCAGAACCGAGGCGTCCCAAGCCGCCGCCGTAGGCATCGCCATTGACGAGACCGCCGGTGAGATTAACCGTAGTTGTGGGATGGACGATGGTTGTTACATATTCTCCATTCTCCATCTTCCATTTTCCATTTTCTTCTACGCCAACTTCGTGGGTAGTATTCGTATTGGCCAGTGCACCACCGCCGTACACATCCTTCTCGATCGTTCCGTTATTGATGTTGACGATGACACTACCTTTGGTAAGACCTAATTCACCGCCACCAAAGACAGAGCCATTGACTGTGGCATGACCGTCGATGGTCACTTCGGGATGGGTAACTAAGGCCAGAGTTTCAAGATAGGTTGCATAATCATCCTCTGCTATCGTTTCATAAACACTCTTTCCACTACCATCGAGCGTCATACGTTGGGGCTTGTTTGTATTATCATAAGGAGTATCAACACCCTTGCCCGCACCAAAGACGTTGCCTTTGTCATCTGATGCGTTCTCAGGTCCGATAACGACATCGCCCAGGACTTTTACAATACACCTTCCACCGCCTAACAAGATATTCGGCATCTTCTGTGCATTAAGGCCATATCTGCCCACTGATGCGATTTCACCGCCACCATAGACGTTAGTTCCAACCTTTGCACCAGAAGCACCCTCAACGGTGACTGCAGTATTGCCTCGTACCAGAGCTGAGTAGCCATGTGTAGCCAAGCCCTTGCCGGCTCCAAACACGCTGCCTTTGATATCGGGTTTACCAGTTCCGTTTCCTTCCGTCTCCCCGGTTTTACGTCCAATCGTGACCTGCGTAGCATTTTCCACTCGGCCTACCTCACCGCCGCCATAGATGTTACCATTTACCGTTCCGTCACTGATGGTGACTTCCGTATTATACGCCATGGCTTTCTCACACTGGAATGTGACACCCGAACCCTTGCCGGCTCCGAACACGTTCTTATGAACCGTACCACCAGTGACGGAAACAGAGCAAACGCCAGTGTCATTGCTGGTGTCAGTATCACCGTCACCATAGCCACTCCATATATAATTATTGATGTCGGTCTTGTCAATGGTACCCACATCGCCCAGCTTACCGCCACCATAGACAGAGCCATATGCGGTACCGCCATTGAAAGCGACTGTGGTATTTCCTCTCACTCGTCCAGCCTCGGCAAATGACTCAAGACCTTTACCTCCGCCAAAGACGTTACCATACGTTGGTGTCGTTGACGTACCAATCACGACATTATCATTGATCGCCACGGAAGTATGGTCTTGTACGAAACCGCTCTCGCTGCCGCCAAAGACGGAAGCTTTCACAACGGCATTTCCACCGATGGTCACTTGGGTATTGGAAACCAAGGCCAGAGTCTCAAGGAACTGTAGATATGCGCCTTCTGTAGCAAAAGGCTCCATCTTATTAAGATTATTCATGCGTTCGGACTGTCCAGTTCCTGAAGCAACATAATGAGGATTGACTCCCTTACCTGCGCCGAAGACCTGTCCTTCGGTCTCTGTTGCGTCACCCGTTTCCGGTCCGATGGTGGCATTGCCTTGAATCGTGACGGTACTTAATCCACCACCTCTCGTTGCGTATGGCATTCCATCAGGCCACCCGGTTGGTGCTGTAGGCACATCTGGAACTGATGAATAATCGACACCAGTAACCCAATACTTACCCACCGTTGCTAACTCGCCGCCGCCATAGACGTTCTTTCTCACCTTGGCATTGCCATCAATGGTGACCGTACTATTGCCACGTACCAGAGCCGAGTAGCCGTGTGTCTCCAAGCCTGCACCGGCACCGAATACGTTGCCTTTGATCTCGGGCGCACTTGTACCACCTGTTCCTTCACCGATCTTCACCACCGCATTAGTTTCCACACGGCCAACCTCACCGCCACCATAGACACTGCCATCCACAGTACCGTTAGTGATGGTGACTATCGTTGAGTTCACCATTGCTTTCTGACACGTAAACGTGTTGGCAATGCCCTTGCCGGCTCCGAACACATTGTGATAAATCTCACCGCCGTTGACAGTAACAACGCAATCGCCACTGCTTTCAAGATAAGTATTAGTACCGTCAGCAGAAGTAGAATACGTACCCACATCGCCGACCTCGCCGCCACCATACACACTACCCATAATCTTGGCAGAGCCACTGATGGTGACGTCTGTTGTCTTAACTAATGCGACATCAGTTTGTGTGGTAGTTGCATCACCGCGGGCTGCACCGAAAACATTTCCATTGTCTTCGCCGTCAACGCCCACTTTACCGCCACTGATCGCGATGGTCGTCGTACCGCCACTGGCATAGGTAATAACCTCTTTATTATCCTTTGTTGTCTTTGTCGTTGTGCCTACCGAACCCATGGCACCGGCACCATAGACATTGTGAACCACGTGACCGCCGTCGATGCTCACCGTGGTTTTACCCAGCACAATACCTGCCAAGGGGTTATAAGTATCACCATCACCCTTACCCGTTTCCTTAGACCGGTCTGAGTAATACATGTCCGTACCGCAGCCACCACCATACACATTACCACGGTATGGATAATTGGCACCGGAATAGGATCCGATTGGTTCACCCTCAGCAATACCGATAGTACCGCCATGGACATTGACAGCCGCATCAGTATAGATATGGCCGTTCTCGCCACCGCCATAGACAGATCCTTTTATCTGACCGCCGTTGATGGTCACCTCTGTTTCATTGACCCAAGCCAGCTTATCATGGATTTCACCAGGAGCGCCCACATTACCACGCGACGAGCCGAACACCATACCGTTCTCCTTACCGTTACGGCCAATATTTCCACCAGCAACCGTCACGGTAGCTTTTCCACCAGAAGTATTGGCCTTAAGACCTTTGGGCATACCTGTGGTTGCATCGTAGTCGAATTCACCCACCGAACCGTATGCACCGCCACCATATATATTATGGTATATAGTAGGTGTGGTGTTCGTACCGTTCTCGATGGTTACCGAAGTATTACCCTTGATAATACCTGCTGTGATATAATCAGTACCGGCAGGATCGACATAACCCTTACCGCCACCATATACGTTACCAAACTCCACACCGCCATGATTTGCATCACCGATGGTTCCGCCAGATACCTTAACGATAGCGTCGGTAGTCACAGACCCCAACTCACCGCCTCCATAGACGCTGCGCTTGATGATAGTACCGCCCGAGACGTTCACCGTAGTTTTCTTGGCTGTTGCGAACTTATCCCATTGACCGTTTACAGTGCCGTCCTGTTTTGTAAGACTACCCATGCTGCCGCCAAACACGTTACCACCATACTCTGCATTGGAGACATCGTTACCGATGGTACCGCCACTGATATTGATGTTGATATATCCGCGTTTGAAGCCAGCAACAGCATTTCCTCTATCATCATAACCGTCTTCACGCATCTTGCCGTATGGTTTTTCTCCTTTAACCACTTCATCAACCAAGTACAGACCATAACCGACAGATGCCAGACGTCCGCCTCCGTAGACACTTCCGAGCACATTGCCGCTCTCGATGTTCAACGTAACGGTTCCGCCCACGTTTCCTGCTGTCAAAGCGTCGCCGCCGAATCCACGACCGCCGCCGAATACATTACCATCATAATACGAAGTACCCTTCGTACCAATTGTCGGACCAGTGCTACCTGTCTTACCAATGGTAACCGTCGTATTTCTCATGACGTGACCATCCTCGCCGCCGCCATAGACAGAGCCGTAGATTCTACCGCCCTCAACCGTGACAATAGCTTCATTAACGTTAGTCTCCTTGTTGAAGAAGATACGCTGGTCACCCTTACCTGCTCCAAAAATATAACCGGTGAGAGGATGAGCGATAATCTGGCCATCGGTTCTTGGTACACCTATGGTACCTGCCGTCATAAGGACTTCAGAAGTGCCCAGCACATCGGTGGCCTCGTTACCACCATAGACGTTTGTCAGGATATGACCACCTGCAATAGTCACTTTTGTTTTACCTTTTACCTGTCCTGCTGTGGGGAGGTATTTACTTATACCTTCAATGTCATCGAAGTAAGGTACACTACCCGAACCGCCACCAAATACGTTGCCGTAGTAGGTATGACCGTCCGTAGCAATACGTCTACCGCCTTCGGTAGATTTGGCTGCCTGTCCACCTACAGTTGGATACTTATCCAAGTCACCCGATGCATTTGCGAAAGGATCGTAAGGTGCGTAAATTGTCTTTTTGTTCTCACCGCTACCTTCTTCTTTGCCATAGACCCAGCTTGCGCACTCAGCAAGCGATTCGGCTGTCCAATCGGTATATTTTGCCAAAGACTTCTTGGTTGTTTTATCAAAGCCGGCACCGATTTGGCAATCGCCTTCTATCGTTACATCTGTATCGAACTGTACAAGACCATTCTCGCTGCCGCCATAAACGGAGCCTTTAACGAAGGCATTGTCGCCGATGGTCACTTCAGTCTCGGTTGCCAAGGCCAGTGTTTGAATAAACTCGAAATAATGCTCTTTGTCAACAAAATATTCCCAAACATTTTTGTTATTAGGATCACTTGGATCCACATACGTCCAATATTCCGAATCAGTATGAACCTTCTCATTATAGATGACCATACGTTTGGGACCATTATTGGTTTTGCCATAAGATGCATAAACCGTAGGTAGGACACCCCTGCCGGCACCAAACACATGGCCGTAATCATCAGGTTTATCCGATCCTGCAGCTACATTCTCATGATACATCTGCATATTGTCGGGACCGATTTCTGCATAGCCTCCGACGTTGACGACACAATGGCCATAGTCATTGCTCTCCAATACGTATGGCATATCTATTTCTACTCCATGTGCTGCAGCTTCTTCCGTCGTAGTGGCTACTTTGTATCTGGCCACCGAAGCAATCTCACCACCGCCATAGACACTCTTTCCGATCTTGGCCTTGCCCTGAATAGTGACAGAAGGATTGCCGCGCACCAAGGCAGCATAGCCATGCTCTTCATCGCCTTTGCCGGCACCAAAGACATTGCCCATAATTACAGGTGCACTTTGGGCTGAACCAGTCTCCGTTCCGTCTCCGATTCCGATTATCACAGTAGTATTCCTTTCCACACGACCTATCTGTCCGCCACCATAGAGTGATCCATTTACAGTACCATTACCAATGACGACACTCGTATTGCCATCGGAATAACCTGCCTGTAAGCCCGCATCAGCAGTTCCAACCATGGCCTTATCACACAAGAAATTGTCAGCTAAGCCCTTGCCGCCACCGTACACATCACCACCGATGATGACCTTTGAAGTGCCTTCGACAACACTTGTATAAGTATCACCGGTTCCTTTCTTGGCACAGATATTCACATGGGTATTTCCCGTAACGTCAGCCTGATTACCGCCGCCATACACGTTTTCTGTGATGTTGGCACCTTCAACCGTTGCCGTAAACGTATAGTCAGAATTCTCTATATAATCGGTTCCTTTAGTTCCAAGATGAATAGGCTCTGTAATAAACGTAACCGATGATTCCGTACCGATATTAACGGTTGAATTACCTACGACCTTTGCCAGATTACCGCCGCCGAACACACTGCCGATAGCACCAATCTCACCTTTCTTATGTGTAGGATAAGACAATTTCAGGGTTTCAGCCGGATTCGTTGCAGTAGCAGGAACATTGACAGTCATCGTCCCGCCATGATAATCGCTATCATCATAATGACTGCCTCTCACCACATTGATGTCAACCGTCGGATTGGCAGCCATCAAAGCTTTATAACCGGCACCAAAGATTTTACCGATACTGGTGAACGAGCATACATTCAGTTTGGGATCAGCATACCACTGTGTTGACGAATACTTCTTACCTTCGGCCGGTTCGCCGATGATTCTGAGAGCCCCTTCATTATCACTCAAAGAAGATCTTGCCACGACTATCGTTCCTGAAGCATTGTCAGGATCTGTTATCTCCTTATATCCATATATAGAGTAGTCTGCCAGATTACCACCACCATAGAGTTCACCAATGACAATAGGCACGCCGCAACCCTCACCGCTCTCTTCGATATTCACAGTGATAGCCCCCTGCAAAGCACCGCCGTACTTGTTACCGCCAAAGACACGTCCGAAGATACCGCTGGTAATAGTCAGGCTGACATCACCTTTAATATCTGCATTCTGAGCACCTGCATAGATTTCGTCAATCTGATGATCAGGCTGACACCCCAAGACGACATTGGTACCACCACTCATGTCAGCATTCTTTCCGCCGCCGTAGATCTGCTCTGCCTCCAGATTTTCACAACAATTGGGAGCAGAAACATTGGGATGACTTGAAGTATAATCACTCTTTGATGGCATCGTTATCCATGTTCCGCCACGAATATCGCCATTGCTGTTACTACCGCCATAGACAGTGGTGACCTTACCTGCCACCAGTTTGCTTTGCGCTTTACCGCTACCGCTGCTATAGGCCGTACCATCAGATTTAAATCCCACATTGGCCGCATAGTCAGCGCCCTGCTCACCATTACCACCACCGAAGACATTCTTAATTTCCTTAGAGCCCAAGATCCAGACTTCCGTAGCAGGCGAAGCCGCAGCATTTCCGCCGCCATAAACATTTTCAATGCTGGTAGCATCACAATTTTCAATAATAACCTCGGTAGAAAGTTTAGAATCGTTAGGCTCATAGTCAGCCTCATTACCACCGCCATACACAGCAGCAAGATCACAAGTTGACGTACCGCCTGGAACGGTCTTATAGACATGTACGGTCACGTGTCCTTCTGGCGAACCATAGGTATTGTTACATCCGAAGATATAACCCGTCACGGCGCACGTTCCATCATTATCATTCAAATCAACAAGCACATCACCATAAACGTTGGCAGGAATGCCCGCAGCAGAACCCGTGGGCTTCACGCCCAATCCGCCGCCATAGACATTGCCATCCACCTTACCGGCATTCAGATGAACCGTTGTTGTGGTTGTCTTGGTAGTGGCATTCTCCTTCTTATTCACATTGCCTTGTGCAGAACCGCCGTAGACATCACCGTTGATTGTTGAAGCTATGTTCACAGTTACATTGCCTGTAACAGAAGTGCTCTGACCATAGCCACCGCCGAAGACGCCATAAAGGACATCAGCAGTCTTCGTCGTCGAACCAACCGTGCCACCTGTCACGTTGATTTCTGCATCGACAGATGTACCATTTTCGTTACAACCGCCATAGATAGCCTTAGGCACAGTTGCGCCCTTCATATTAACTGTGGTTTTGCCAGTAACCGTCGCAGTAATAGCCGCTTGATTTTCTGCAGCCAACTGTCCCTTACCGCCACCGAACACATTACCACCAATACTTGTGGCCGAATAGACATTAACAATAGGAGAATTAACACCACCAAAAGCCGACCCGCCATAGATATCACCTGTAACGGTGGTTGATCCTGAGCCGACAGCAGTACCTACATTCACTTCTACGCTACCACTATTGGCAACTTGAGTGAGTTGTCCTTGTCCGCCACCATAGACATCCTTTGCCACACTACCGCCTATCAGATTGACGGTAGCCTTTCCATAAACCGTTCCATTATAATTACACCCGCCAAAGATGTTCTCTGGTAGTGCGATATCATAGAGGTTAACCGTAGAGTTGCCCATCCTGGCCTTAGCGTTCGTTGCAACATCTCCCATGCCGTCACCAAACACGTCGCCAGTAATCCTTGTCGCTTGATAAAGGTTCACCGTTGCCGATCCTGTAACTTCATTAGATGTCGACACGCCGACAGCGCCAAGGGCCGAACCACCATATACATTACTATATATAGTAGCAGATCCTGAGTAAGTATGAGGCGTCGTTGTTTCATCAACTGATCCAATGTTCATGAAAGCTGTCTTCGTCGTAGTTTCTTTACCATGACCTCCAGCAAACAGAAGGTCAGCTTTCGGGGTTCCAACTACGCCCAACGTACCACCCAGCATATTCACCTCAGCCTCATTAGATAAGCCATGCTCATTACAACCACCATAAATATGACCTGTGATAGTGGTCGCATACATATTCACAGTCGATTTACCTGTGACTTCTGCAAGTATGTTTCCTGTATTTCCACTAGCAATAAACTTACCTTTACCACCGCCATATACATCACCTGTGAATGAGGTGTTCTTATATATATTTACTTCGGCATTTACCACTTTACCATAAGCAGAACCGCCATAGATGTCACCCACAATCGAAGAAGCTCCAGCGTCTGTCGCTGCTGTGCCTGTTCCTATATTTACATATGCAGTACCTGATACGATAGTTGCCTTACCAAAGCCACCACCACAGAGTTCAGCAAGTGCATTGGACTCACCGATAGTGCCGCCTGTCAGCGTCACGTGTGTGTCACCGCTCACCGTTCCTTGCTCGTTACAGCCACCATAGACACCAGGCGACAACGTTTCTGGCGAGGTACTCTTGTCGGCAGGAACTGATTGTATCTGTCCATTTGAGATGTTGACATACGGACTACCTATCACACCAGCTTTGTTACCACCGCCAAACACCTGACCTATCTTACCAAGAGTCTGCGTGACATTATTTCCTAAAGTGGTATTATCATCAGCGTCATCATCATTCTTGTTAAGAACACCAGCCACCATGTTGATGGTAACACGTGGTTCACCTACCATCAGAGCATTATCACCGCCACCGAACACTTTGCCGATGCGAGTGGCCGAAAAGACCTTCACCTGTGGATTGGCATAGGCTGTCGATGGACCAGTACCATCGTCACTGGTACTCTCACGGGGTTTCCATACTGTCTTGCCACCCTCTGTCACTTGCTTATAGCCATAAACAGAGTAACCTGCCTGATTGCCGCCACCATACAGTTCGTCGATCTCAATTTTCGTACATCCTATCTCCTCGACCTCAACAGTGATAGAACCCAAAATCCTACCGCCAAGGTTGTTGCCGCCATAAACCTTATTAAATACGCCGTTTTCTATGCGCAGGTTCACATTGTTTTTCACATCGGCATTCATGGCACCACCATATACACGACCAACGCCAGGGATACAGCCTAACTGAAGTCTTGCCTCTCCATCCATTTGGGCGCTCTTGCCACCACCGTAAGCCTCATCTACTACGAAGGGACAGTTGGGAGTACCACCGGTCTTGGTCTCTTCGAGCATGGCCACCGCCACCTCACGCACATTACCCTTGGTGTTCGAGCCACCAAAGACACTGTGTACCAAGCCACCGTTGATGTTTACCTGCGCCTTGCCGGAACCATATTGGTCGCCAGGAGCACCGCTTGGTTTGTCGGCAGCATAGCCTACGTTAGCACCAGGATTAGGATTTGTGGCTGAATATTCACCTGTGTTTGCTCCATTACCGCCACCAAACACCTCGCCGATTTCATAGGTACCCTTAATGGTCACCGAAGTGCCAGGGGTCGAGGCTGCGTTACCGCCGCCATAGACCTGCCAGATGCTCGACCTGTCACAGCCATCGATGATGACATTGGTATGAGCCGCCGCTATCTTATCGGCATTTGTTGTACTATTCGCTAATAAAGAGTTAACAGGAGTATATGCGGCCTTGTTTCCACCGCCATAGACGGCTTTCAGGTCATAGCGATGTGCCTCCTTTACAGCATCAGTAGCAGCAAAATAGTCATCTCTTGTCATTTTTGTAGGTTTGCCCTCTATCCCCTTAGTACCATAAACATGCACTGTAACACTACCTTGCGGAGAGCCATTCAGATTGTTACAGCCAAAGATGCTGCCATTGACGATACAGTTATCTGCTGCCTCATTCAGTTTTACAGTGACATCACCATACACCTTAGCCTCAACGCCAGCAACTGCAGCAATGTTTTGTTCTGTATTTGCTGCTACGGCTATCTTACCCAGGCCGCCACCATAGACATTACCGTTGATAGTACCAGCAACCAAATTGACGGCAGTAGTGTTTTGCATCTCATAATAATCTGTGTTTGCAGCTGCTTTACCGGAAGCTGGCGAGTAGACACCTTCCGAAAGCGTGTAATACCCGTCAACGGAAGATGTACCTGTTGTTAGCCCTGTAACTGGCAGATACGAATAAACTAGATTTCCACTAACCCAGTTGGCAGTATTCGTGTCGGCCAGAGCACCGCCGCCATAGACGTCGTTGGTCACAGTGCCGCCTTCCATATTCACGATAATTTTTCCGGGAGCATCTGCTTGGTTACCACCACCATAGACATCTTGTTTAACTTCACCATTTTTGATATTAACAATTACATCCTTTTGGGGTGCACCATTCAGGTTGTTACATCCAAACACATTTTGAGCTGTACCTCCATTAACATTCACCGTCACTTCGCCATAAACCAAGGCAGCGATTGCTGGTTTAAAATCACTAGAGCCTTCAGCTCCTTCTTGTAACTGTCCCAAGCCGCCTCCATAAACATCACCCTTAACTTTGCCACCAGTCAGATTGACTATCGTTTCATTTTTCTTGTAATAATGTCCATTTGCTGCCGATGTTCCCGAAGTCTGGAGTGTGTAAGTCCCGCTCTCTTCAGTGTAATATCCATCTAAAGAAGTCCCCTCTTCGAGAGTAACCTCAAAATATGTTGCCGTTAGTGCATCAGTATTAGTATTAGCCAATGCGCCGCCACCATAGACATTACCATGCTTGGCATCTATCTGAGTGTCACCTATCTGACCTGCCATTATATTCACTGTAACTGCTTTTCCCACAGCTGCCAGGTTTCCTCCGCCATAGACATTGCCTTTAACTACGACGCCATCAGCCATCGCATTACCACTCGTCAACATCATCGCTGCTACGAATACAGCCCTAAAGACTTTCACGATTGTATGGTTCATATCTTGTGTCATATCTTGTTCTTATTTTTTATTCCATCTATTTCAGAAGGTAAAAGCATTTAAGCCTGCCTCTGCCAAAAGGGGGCCGAATTCGACCCCTTTAAATTGAGGGTTATGCAATCTCTCCCACAGACCCAGATATTCCAAAGTGTTCTTCTGACGCATCCAGTTCTTAACGACATCCTTAGGCTCTGCAGTATTCTTCTGCTTAGCGATATCCGTGATGCAGAGGTAGTCAGCACCATTGACCTTCATCGTCCTGATACTCACATCCTTGA
>JAEEGF011731775.1_pt1 | contig 18727 bp, 18 predicted proteins | sample 9134171 | NCBI WGS metagenome assembly JAEEGF01 (sample SAMN16246542, study PRJNA631951) | gut metagenome | biome: gut microbiome; feature: rumen; material: AP-attached | host: Bos | place: Iran: Karaj | collected 2018-10
GAAAAGAGCGATTGATAATCTTGATAGTATTTACGATCCCAAAAAGAAGAAAAAGAAGAAATCAGCAGAGTAATCAGCAGGTGAAAAATGGTAACAAAATGGTAACACCTGGCGAAAAAAGGTATAAAAATTTGCGTGAACATATGTTTGGCAAAAACCTGCAAACCCTTGATTTTATTGAATTTCGCGAGAGGTAATGTGAACTTGCAGAAAGCAAAAACCGACATTTGTAATCAGCAGGTCGTGGGTTCGAGTCCCACAAATGGCTCCATAAAGAAAAGCCCCGTAAACAATGCGTTTGCGGGGCTTTTAATTTGTGTTGTGACGGGTTGAAGATACCCTGAAGCTGCAGGGTTTATTTAAACTTAACCGTAAAACCGCCCCAGTCAAGAGGATCAAAAGCATCGGGAACTCTTTCTCCTGCAGAGTCAGTCTTAAAACATAACGGTTCAAATGTATAACTCTTGGAATATGGGTCGAGGCCTTCCAAATCCATTGAGATGTACATGCAGTCATAACCGTTATTGTCCTTGAAATTACCGCTAACCCAGACCGTTGTACTGTTTCCGCTGCTGTCGGTAATCCGGTATTTGCAAATATCGCCAACCGACTTCGATGAATCATTCAAGTGATAGACGATACTTATGTTGAACACCGATGGCGCTACAGTTACGCTTATATCTGCGGTTCCGCCTTCGACAGAAAGATTTTCCTTTTTCAGCTGACGCGCATCACTTGGTTTTTCAAAAGTAAAACTCAACGTCTGCTCGGTTATCGTCTCAACCTCATAGTCAGCCGGAACAACATAATTTACAGGCATTACTTTGTATCGATTCAGTTTCAGACGCATTACTACAGTTACCTTCCCGGAACTGGTATCAGCATTAGAGAGATCAATACAACAGATGTAGTGTCCGGTATACCTCCCGGTGTTCTCCTCCCAGCATCCATCTTCCGACATTGGGCAATCCGTACCGTTTACATCAGCGTGGTCACTACTTACGACCTTCATGTTACCGGCATCGATTACCTTCTGCGGGGCAGTTGCCGTAAAGTATAAAGTTGCTCCATCATACCAGTATTCTTCAATTGTCCAAAGCTGACCGTAGTCTTCAACTTCACTTTGACTTATTGTTATCTCATTCTCCGATTGACTGACTGTTATCTGATTCTCCGAAGGGGTATCCAATCTCTTGCTTACTTCTTCCTCAGGCATAAACCCGGACAGAAATCCTGCGAGTCCGCCGCTTGCTGCCCATACTACACCGCCACCAATCAGTAAAACCACGATTACTGCTGCCACCAATGCAGTCTGACCCTTGAAAAACTTTCTGCGTGTATTGCCATTTGTGCTCATTCTGCTTTCCTCCTGAATTCTGTCAAAAGCGTCCTGAGCCTTTTCCTGAACTATGTCAGGCACGTTCATTTCTTTCAGCGCATGATTCAAATCCTTCATATGATTACTCCTCACTAATGTCAAAATATCTGCCCAACTGCGCCCTGCCTCTTGAAAGCCTCGTTTGAATGGTGCTTACCGGGACATTGAGTATTGCTGCAATTTCTTTAGTGCTATACCCGTCACTGTAAAACATCACGATAGGCAGCCTGTATTTCTCATCCAGCTTCTCTAAGGCTTCTTTTATTTCCAAATTGCTTTCAACCTCATGAAAGGCAAGTTCCTCATGCTCGCTGATATCTACAGCTTCTATTCTCTGATTCCTGATATCGTGGCATTTGTTGATAAGAATCCTTGTCATCCATGTCTTAAAGAATTTGTTGTCGCGGAGGGAACTCAGCCGCTCCCAACAAGTAAGGATAGTTTCCTGTATCGCATCTGCAGCATCCGCATCATTCATCAGTATTGCTATCGCTGTTCGATACATATCCTTCATATAAAGGTTAATTAGTTCAGTAAAGGCATCAGGATCCCGCTCTTTTGCCTTTTGCAATAATATGAAGTTTTCTGTAGTACTCATTAAACTTCTACTCCTATGTGCACATTGATGTAAGACATAGTTCAGAGCGTCCTCCGTTTATGCCTTACACTTTATTAGACGGAAAATTTTCCCCAAAAATCCCATTTTAAAGTATTAATTTAGTTATATGAATTTGCAAGCGCCATCCTGCTCTTGGGATCAACAGCATTCATAATCTGGGGAGCAGTTACCGGAAATCTCGATCAGGCGAGCATTAATATACCGTTTGCATAACTAATGGATAATTGTTTTTAAGAACTCGAAAAATGCCCCACAATTAGCATGATATTCGGAGTCGACGTGCGTATAGACACTCCTGAGCTTTTAAACATTGACAACAGTTAGGTAATATGTTACCTGTATATGTACTGTAAATCAGATGGGGGGATCTTATTTAGTGAATACAAAAATATCCGTGGGATTAAAATGCCTTGTAACAGGCATTATATATGCGCTTGTTACTTGTATCATACAAGTGCCCGTATCCGAATTGCTGGGCCGGGTAATGGATTTAAAATCCGATTCTTCGATATCGGATGAGATGCTGCCGCAGTTATTGTTTTCTCTTTTTCTGTCAGGCACTGCGCTGGCATTGTTCTTTTACCTGAACGGGCATGTTTTCGCAGCTTCTTCGAAATGGAAGCATGGCTTGAAGTTTGCTTTGTTTGTGTACATATCAAATTATATAGCACAGGTCTTTTTCTTAGATGCTGACAAGGGTTTGAATAAACTCATAAACGGCGGTTTTCCCGTTATTCAGGTCGAACTGTTTGATCTGATCATACTTGTCATTACCGTTCTTATAATGGTCAGATATATGCCCTGCCGCCATGTTTTTGAAGAGACCGACCAAAAGCCGAAAGTATGGAAATGTCTTGTGTGCGGCTTAGTGTTCGCGGCTGTTTTGGTTTTATTGAATGAAGTGGTCCTGCCATTAATAGGTTACCCGAATATGGCGTCCGGACTTAAAGTCTCAAGTGAGAATTTGCCGTTTTTCTATAGTGTAATGGCAGCAGGCTTTTTCCTGACAGGAACGCTTGTCTCATATTATGCATATAAAGCAAATGACGGACATGCAAAAGGAAAATTCATTATAGAGTACGGGATACTGGTCTGGCTTATATTTGATCTTACAATGATACCGCTCGGTTACGGAGTGACGGCAACGGTTTCATTCATGTTCGTAAGTATGATTGCGTTTACTTCGCTTAGATATATACACGCGTTAATAAAATAGAACATCATCCATATCCATTTTATAAGGCAGCTATTGCCGGGAATTGAGTTTTGAGGACAGTTTCAGAGCTGCGCTTACAAAACGGAAACTTTTCTCGCCTGTTTTGCTTGATTGATAACGCATATGTGTTCGAAAATAAGATGTCTTCAAAAACATAAAGTATTGTTTTGAAGACAGGATAAATATGCATGAGGATAATTTATGGAAGAACAGATTGTTGAGAAGAACAAAAGATACTGGAACGATCATGCGGATCTCTGGTTTGGTACAACGGCTTTGCCTAAATACGGAGTCAAATTCGTAACGGAAGATGAACTTCATTTCTTTTCTGATGTAGAAGGGAAGAAGGTCCTGGAACTTTGCTGCGGGAGCGGTCATTCACTTAAATATCTTGCAGATAAAGGTGCAGGAGAGCTGTGGGGATTGGATCTTTCTCAGAAGCAGTTGGATAATGCGAAGAATCTCTTAAGCGACAGCGGCATTTGCCCTAAGCTTATATGCGCACTTATGGAAGCGGACAGTGATATTCCTGAAGATTATTTTGACTATGTTTTCTCGATATACGGAATAGGCTGGACGACAGATCTTGCAGGCACATTTAAGAAGGTAGCTTCATATCTTAAGAAAGACGGCATATTCATATTCAGCTGGGGACATCCGCTTCATTACTGCGTTGCCAAATCTTATGAGACAGGCGAAGATGAAGTCATTGACGGGAAGCTGGTCTTCTCGCGGAGTTACTTCGATGAATCGTATCTTAAGATGCCTGTTCACGATACCGATGTGACCTTTGCAAACAGGAAGATCTCAACATATGTTAATGCTCTTTATGATGCCGATTTTATCATCGAGAGAATGGTAGAGCAGACTGACGAGAAGTCTTTATCAGATACCGAAGATGACAGTCCGAAGGCACAGAAGGCAAAGATGATACCGCTGTCGATGTGTTTTAAATGCAGAAAACTTTAAGAGAACAATGGTAAAATCTAATGCAGTGAGATAAACCTTTGGGGGAGTTGATTGCATATGGGATTATTCGATATGACCAAACCGAACGGAACCGGATTTGCCAGGATTCCGAACAAGCAGAATTATACAAACCAGGATCTTTTGAATAAGCTTTCAGCTGTCAAGGTGACTTTCGGTACGCCCGTCATGGGTTCTATCGGAGATTATGAGGCGGTCTTATATGAGCATGTGTCATTGAAGTATGACCTTTTCGTGCGCGTCGACGGCAAGAACATCATCGCTGGCAAGATCGGATCGGAAGGCGTAAGCAGCGTGCATGCGGCTGCGGATTTCACTGTCGGTACTTACATGGGTTATAAGGATGAGAACCAGTCTGATGCTGACCATGCTGTCGATGAGCTTGCTGAGGTTTTGGTAAGCCTCGAAAATGGTGAAGACATCACAGAGAGCAGGGTGAGCGCCTCCATGAAGACCTCCACTGGCCGTGCGCTCGAATTCTATATGAAGCAGAAGGCTGTCTCGTTAAAGCCCAAGTTCGATATGTTCGATGAGAACCAGAACGTTGTGTATCACGTTGAAGGTGATGTTACGAGACTTAATTATTCCATCCGTAAGGACGGCGTGGAAGCAGTCAGGCTCAAGAAGAAGGCTATTGTCGTTCCTCCCGAATATGTTATCTGTGTCGGAGGCAAGGATATCGGAAAGATCAAGAAGAAGATCAAGCTCACAAGCCCTGAACTTAAGGGAACTCTTAACGGACAGGATTTCCATATTGAGGGTAATCTTATGGGCTCTGATTTTGACATTAAGGTAGGATCTCTTACCATCGGCCGTATCGATACTTCAAGCCAGGTCGTAAACGATGAGTACAGGGTCATGGTTTTCGATGAGAGCTATAAAGATATAATGGCCGCCGTAACAATTATCTGCGATGACGTGGTCGATGCGGAAAGGAAATGGCAGTCGTAAACAATTAAGCTTTATTACACTTTCCGTGAGCATTCACGGAAAATTTCAGGGGATAAAAGCTGATCTGCCATCTCTTTTGTGAGAAATCATATAGTTGATCTGTAGTATAAGTGAGATCTCGAAAAGGACGGAGGAAATGTGAGAAACGACGAAGTTGTCAGGCTGTTTGACCTGTACGCTAACGATCTGTTCAGATTTGCTCTCTCGTATCTCGGGTCGAAGCAGGATTCTGAAGATGTTGTTCAGGACGTATTCCTGAAGCTTCTAAGCAAATCTTTGCTTCTTATCAAAGATCACGAGAAAGCATATTTGATGAAGATGACGGCTAATGCCTGCAAAAATCTTCTTAACTCATCTGCCAGGAAAACAGGTGTCGATCTTGACTTATCTTCTGAGGAATTCGCATGCACCTATGATTTTAATGATGATGATAATGAACTGTTCGGCGCACTGATGAAACTCGATGTGACATACAGACTGCCGGTCCATCTTTTCTATTTTAATGACTATTCCTATAAGGAAATAGCCAAGGTATTGAACCTTTCCGAATCGGCGGTTGCCATGAGGATCAAAAGAGGCAGGGAACAGTTAAGAGAACTTCTGGAGAATTGACATGAGAGATATAAAACCTACGATCAGTAAAATAAAACTTGATGATGCAAAAGCGGATGAGATCAGATCAAGACTGGTCAGCCAAAAGCGCGTTACCCATGTGTGGGTGATACCTGTTGCGGCCGTGCTTACATTGCTGATCATCTTAATGGCGGTTCCGTATACAAGGAATGCTGTTGTTAATGCCGCTGAGAAGATCTATAGTGAATTCTGCATAAAGGGTAACCGTGATGATTCAGTCCTGATACTCGGCACGGATCCTGAGACCGGGAAGAGTTGCATTTCGCTTTCTATGACGGGTTCGAACGACAGCGGTAAATTCAGCCTGATGAGTCTCAAAGACGGCCGTTTGATCCTTGACTTCGGTGACGTGTCGATAGATATTACCGATGAGTGCAGCAGGACAAAATATTACCGTAAAGCGTTCCGTCTTGAGAACGGTGATGAAGGTGTGATATTTGCCGGCGGCGTACCCGAACCGGGCAAGTACGGAGTGATCGTGTATCTGAAACAGCACGATCCTGAACATCTTATCGGTTTGATCGATCTTCCGGAGGATGCCTTCGAAAACGGAGATTTTGAATGGGCGAATAAAGCTCTTCATGACGAAGGCATGGAGTGTTTGGATCCGGACTGCAGAAAGTGCAGCCGTAAGGATGAGACATAAAGAAATAAATACCGATAGTAAACCCCGCAAACAGATCGTTTACGGGGTTTTATTTTTGTTTTGTTTTATGCCTTGCGTCTTCTATGAAGATCAGCCCTGAGGCATCTGATCAGCTGTTGAAGGCTCGATTACTACTGTGTTGGTGATAAGACCCATCTTAAGATGTGCCTTGAAAAAACCGAATCTGTTCTCGGGTGTGATGTCGAATTCAGCATCCTTGCACTTTCTGTTCATGCCGTGTGTCATATGGAGTTTATAGTGACCATATGTAACAGGGATCCTGATCTGTTCAGCGTTTGCGAGATGTCCGAGAGGGACTTCGTTCAAATAGATGCTCATACCAACTGCGACTCCCAAAGGGGATCCCATACGGTAGATCTGGATGACACCGTCCTCAGGAAGGACGAGAGCGTTACTGCACTTTCTGCAAGGTCCGTTAGCGGGAATGTCCTGAACTTCACCGCATGAAGGACATTTGATTCTGAACTGTGACATAATGTTCTCCTTTGTTTAAAAATTATGGCCCCTAAGTAAGTACCTCATACATTTTAACATTAAATATCAAAAGTTAATGAAATCTTAAGATATTTATTTATGTTATCTTAATCTGGGGAAAGGTAGAATATCAGTGACTCTAGGAGGGGAACATATGGCAAACATACTCATCTGTGACGACGAACAGGATATCGTTAATGCGCTCAAGATATATCTTAACGATCCTGATTACGTGCTTTTTGAGGCTCATAACGGAAAAGAAGCAGTTGAAACCGTAAGGGAAAACGAGATCCATCTGGTTCTTCTGGATATAATGATGCCTTTGATGAACGGTATTGAAGCGATGTCGCAAATAAGGGGATTTTCCAATGTCCCGATAATACTTCTTACTGCTAAGAGTGAAGATGCAGATAAGGTATTGGGACTTAATGTGGGAGCAGATGATTATATAACCAAGCCTTTCAGTCCCTTGGAAGTTTGCGCCAGGGTTAAGTCGCAGCTTCGAAGATATTTAAGCCTCGGCGCCGGGGCGAAAAGCACTTCAGTCATACTTACCATTGGCGGACTGGAACTTGATTACAATGCCAGGACGGTTACTTTGGACGGAGAGCCGGTCTCGCTCACCAAGAAGGAGTTTGAGATATTAAAGCTCCTCATGGAGAATCCCAACAGGGTATTCTCGCCAAAGGAAATTTACAGGGAAGTCTGGCACGAAGACCCGATGGGTGCCGACAATACAGTCGCAGTGCATATCAGGCATCTGCGCGAAAAGACGGAGATAAATCCGGCTGAACCAAGATATATAAAGGTTGTATTCGGGCAGGGATATAAGATTCAAAAGGGGAATTGAGATGAAGGATTTTTTCAGATCGTTTTTTGGAAAAGGATTGCTGTATGCAGCAGTGCTTATTTCGACGATAGTGCTTGTGCTGTCGGTAACAGGCGCTGCATTCATGATTTATTCAGATTACTATACCAAGAGTGAAGAAGATATCACACAGGAAATGACAGAATCTGTTGTGCACAAATTCTCGTTGCAGGCGTTCTCTTGGAGTTTCGATGAATATACAGGAGAGTTCCCGGACAGCAAAAAGACGGATATCGGCAACTTTATTTTCAGGATCACAGATGAGGATGGTAAGGAGCTTGTAAAGTCGTCTTCGAATGTCGGGCAATATCCTTATAAGATATATTTTACTGTGCTGCCGCCACATCAGGCAGAAAATGATAGATATTCTATATCCGATTTTTCAGATAACATCAATATATATAAACAGATATATAAGGACAATCACTATGCAAAACTGTATATCGTCGAAGGTGCTGTAAATCCGGAACTGCCATTTACGGATGATATCAGTTTAACTCTCGGATTTCATCATTTCCTTTATCCGTTAAAGACAGGTATCTATGTAATCGGTATTGCGGCGTTTGCTTTAATGCTCGCATCATTTATTGAGCTTATGTGTGTTGCCGGAAGAAGGCCGAAGAAGGACGAGATCGTGCCGTGGTATTTCCACAAGGTTCCCCTCGATGTTATTACAGCGGTCATAGTCATCTTGTTTTCCATTTCCGTGATGGCTTTTGAAGATATGAGTGAACCGGTACTGGGAATTCTTTCCTGCGTATGGTTGGCATTTATTCCGTTGTATTTAATGAGTATTGCGGTCAGGGTTAAGACACATACGATCTTTAAGAACAACGTTATCTACATGATAATTAAGTTTCTTTGGAAAGGCATTAAAGCCGTCGGCAAGTTCATATGGACGATCTTAACGAACATGAAGCTCTTATGGAAAGTCATATTGGCGTTTGCTGCTGTGATGATCTTATGGCTGGGAACTATTGCAGAACCCAGCAGAGCATTTGAAGGTTTCCTCTTTTGCGTGGTACTGTTTGTTGTTTTCCCTTTGCTGATCCTGATTACGCTCCAGCTCGACAAGATCAGGAAAGGCGCACAGGAACTTTCTGCAGGACATTTTGATCATGTTATAAATACAAAGTGGATGCTTCCCGAGTTAAAGAAGCATGCCGTAAATCTCAACAGCATGGCAGCTGCCCAGAAGATCGCACTTGAGGAAAGACTTAAGAGCGAGAGAATGAAGACTGAGCTCATCACGAATGTCTCTCACGATATCAAGACACCTCTTACATCTATCATCAATTATGCTGATCTGATCTCGAAAGAAGAATCCACTAATGAGAAGACAAAGGAGTATTCGGAGGTTCTCATCAGACAGTCTGTAAGACTCAAGAGACTTCTTGAAGACCTGGTAGAAGCTTCCAAAGCTTCTACCGGAAACCTTGAGGTCGATCTCCAGCCTTGTGACGCGCAGGTCTTCGTTACACAGAGCGCGGGTGAGTATGAGGAGAAGTTCAAACAATATGATCTTACACTGATCACAAATGTTCCGGAACAGCCGATAAGGATCATGGCTGACGGCAGAAGAATGCAGCGCGTTTTCGATAACCTCCTGAATAATGCATGCAAGTACTCGCTGCCCGGAACCAGAGTATATGTAGACTTGAAGGAGAATGATAAAGAGGCAGTATTCACATTTAAGAATACGTCGAAAGAACAGCTCAATATGACGGAAGAAGAACTGATGGAAAGATTTACCAGAGGCGATTCTTCAAGGAATACCGAAGGCAGCGGTTTAGGCCTTTCGATTGCAGGCAATCTCGCTGAACTTCAGAACGGAAAACTCAGATTGACGACTGACGGAGACCTCTTCAAAGCAACTCTTTCATTCCCGAAGATCTGATCAGAATAAGCAACTTCAACAACAGGGCCGCCCGGAAAAGGGCGGCCTTGCGATAGCACAATCTTTATGCTTAAGAAACGCGGACCACAGAAGTTATCATGTAATTGAATAATACCTGAAACATTTTTTGTGTTTTTCATGTGAGAATCCCCACGCCAGGATTGTCTTATATATAGTTGGTTACGGGACTCAGGCTGCAGATATGGGGGAATAGGCCGATATGAAAAACACTGCATTAAAGATAATTTCAGGTATTGTTCTTTTATCTATGATGTTTTCGACAGCATCATGCGGAAGGAATCCGAAGAGCAAACGTACTGCAAAAAAGGTGTCTGAAGAAACACCGTGGTTCAACGCGAATGTCATTGAAGTTGATACAGGCGCGGACAATGAAAAAAATCCTACATTACCCAATGCAAAATTAGCCGGTATGGATGAACGCTATTATGTGATATTCACATCCGGCTTATACGATACCGATGATGATGTCGAGTTTAATATGAAACTCTATCATAGCAACGAGTATTGCTTTGCTGTGGTTGTAGACCGGGCAAATAGTAAGACAGTAAACACTATCGATCTGAAGAGCGACTTGTCTGAAAGTGAATATGCTGTCAGCGATGTGTGGTACTCTGACGGGAAGATAACGGTAAGGACAGATCTGAAAGAAAGAGATTATGATCCGCTGTCAGGAAAATTGCTGGATACAAGAGCTGTACAGAGAAAAGCAGATTCTGTAGTGTCAGCCATGTTCAAAGTCGGTGATTATGAGGTGGAAACTGTTAATTATCAGACCATAGACATGAGGTTTTTTGCTGATCTCCATATCAAAGATCCTGACGGCAATATCACAACCGTCGAGATGAAGAAAGTGGATAGGAATCTCCGCGTTGCGGGTGTGCTTGCAATCGGTGATACCAGGGCATTGGTGCTGTGCTACAAAGATGATAAAGACAAGTACTACGAACTTGATCTTGCGACAAATGAATTGATATTGGCGGACAGTAAAGAATACGAATGGCTTAAGGGCGTGTCTTTATATTCGAGTATGGCCGGCTCTGACGGCGTTGTCTATTTCTGGACCAAAGAAGGCGTTTCCCGGATCAACGCTGAGAAAAAAGAGATAGAAGAAGTCTTTAACTTCAGCTGGTGCGGATTAAACGAGGGCATTATAGCAAGATTCGATCTCCTGGAATGTTCGGAGGACCGTTTTGTCATATGCGGACTTTATGATCTCTCATCGATATATACCGGTAAGAGAACTGATGTATTCAATATAATCGAGCTCACGAGAGCTGATAAGAATCCTCATGCAGGAAAAACCATTCTGGAACTGTATTCTCCTAATGATCTTGATGTGATCACCGCTGAAGCGATCCTGAAATTCAATGAGACAAACAAAAAGTACTTTATTAAATTTACCGACCGGTACGATAAAAGTGATTATTTTGAGTTTGAGGATGACGTTAATAATGATGATGTCGAAGAACTCTCGGTGATAAAAGGAAATGCCGGAATGGGCAATAAGCTGGCCGTGGATATCATGAATGGAGAAGGGCCGGACATACTGATGAACGTAAGCCAATTCGGCCAGCTTAACTATTCGAATTATCTTGTTGATCTGTCTCCTTTTGTTAAGGATAGTGATATGTATTTCTCCAACATAATCGACGGATCCCGTATCGATGGAGCTTTATATCAGGTGCCTGTAAGTTTTTCCCTGGAAGGAATAATAGTCCGCAGGAAAGATATAGGAAGCTCAGGTAAAGGATTTACACTCGATGAATACAGAGAGTTTATCTCCAAAGGAGCAAATGGAAAGGATCCGATCTTGTTCGGTCAGGCAACATACTTTGCAATGCTCTTCAACAGCATGAGTGATAAGTTTATTGCAAACGGCAAGGTGGATCTTTCCGTACCTGAATTTGCGCAACTGGCAGATTATGTCAAGGACAACGTGCGTGAAAAGGGGACAACATATAATGTAGAATTTGACGGCTTGGATCCTATGGCCGAGTATGTTGAACATTGCCGGGGATTTGGTGAATATTTTCATCATATGCGAACGGCAGCATCAGGGCAGAATGGTGAAACTTTGGCAGGGATCCCTTCCTGCGACGGAAGAGGTCCAAGATTCTCTACAGAATGTTCGGTTGCGGTCTCTGCCCAGGCTTTGGATATAAATGCCTGCGGCGAATTCGTAAAGATCCTTCTTTCCGAAGATATCCAGACTGAGATCGCAAAGAATGATCTTTTTGTGATCAACCGAAATGCATTTAAAAAGGCAGCCGCTGCAGGGGTTGAATATTACAACGGGGGAGGTCAATGGTATGGGGGCGGTAAAGGTATGAGTCCCAGCGGTTTGCATATAAAGATGAAAGAAAAGGATATCGGGACTGCAGAGTCAGTTTTATTAGGCTGTTCCAGATTAAGATCTGAGGATTCGCCGGTAAGTATTATCCTGATCGAAGAAATGCCGGCTTATTTTCTCGGTCAGAAAGATCTGGATGCTGTCGTAAAGATCGCTCAAAACAGGATTCAAAAAGTCCTGGATGAGCGTGACTGAAGTCACCCGTTAAAAGACGGAAATAAGATCAGGAACTACAGCTAGGGGAGGAGTCCGGTTTATGGAAAAAATGACTGCCAGGATTATTTCATGCATTCTTCTTTTATCGATACTGTTTTCGATAGCATCGTGCGGAAAGCTATCCGGAAAAAACAAAAAGATGATTACCAAAGACAGCCCGTGGTTCGACTGCGAGGTTTTCCGTGTCGGTTTTGAGGGTGATCCGGATAAGAAGCTGGCTCATAAAATGGAGAGTGTAATCGGTTGTGATGAGCAGTATATAATCGTAGAAGTATTTGTGGATTATGAGATCCCCGAAGGACTGGTTGAAGGGAAGGATTATAGCTACCACGAATATAACAACCAGGTTATCTCGGTTATTGACAGAGCATCACATAAGACCGTAAACACGATAGATCCCGCCGAACTTTTTGAAATGTATGAGGACCTGGAGACCGTGATCTATTCTGACGGGATCATCACCGTGAAGACAGATATGAATGAAAGAGATTATGATCCGAAGACCGGTGAGGTCCTTGCTTCCAGAAAAGCAGTTCAGGACAGCAGCATGGATTATTTCGTTATATCTTCCATATATAAGACCGGTGATTATAAGATCGTATCCGATCTGTATTCTCCCAATGAAGGCTTCAGTTACTGCAAACTGACCATAACCACGTCTCAAGGACAAAGCTTTAAGACTGAACTTAAAGAACCAGGCAGGGACATTGCGGTGTCGGACATTATTCAATTATCTGAAACAGAGATCCTGGTATCAGCCGATACAGGGCTTGCGAAAATATACTATGAGGTCGATCTTGTGTCAGGCGCGGTAAAGACTGCTGATAACAAAGAATATGAATTCCTGGATAATGTTGATTCCTGGAGCAGTTTTCATGCACCTGACGGGATGATCTATTACCCGACAGATTACGGGATCATGGGGGTGAATGTTAAGACGAAAACCGTTGAAGAAGCTTTGAATTACAGCTGGAGCAATGTGAATACGGGTCTGGTGAACTGGAGTAATCTGATCGATTGTTCGAAAGATTCCTTTCTGATTATGGCGACAGATAATCCGGACGGACTGTATGCGGATGAGACGGTCAACGAGATGTGTTTTATAGAGTTTAAAAGAGCGGCAACTAATCCCCATGCCGGCAAAACGGTTCTGGAATTATACTCGTTCAAGGATATCGATGTGATACTGGGAGATGCCATTGTAAAGTTTAATGAAAAGAACGAACGGTGCTACTTAGAGCCTGTGAGCAGATATAACTATTACGATTTTATTGATTTTGAAAGTGCTTCTGAAGATTCCTATGACTCCCGCATGATGGAAGATCTTAACGCAAACGGAGGCCTGAGCAATAAGCTTGCAATTGATATCATGAGCGGAACGGGACCTGACATCCTGATCGGAGCAACCAGGTTCGAGCAGCTGAATAATCAGGACTATCTTGCCGATCTGTCACCTTATGTAGGCAGCCTTGACCCGGACAAGTATTTTATGAACATAATCGACGGCGCGAAGAAGGACGGCGTTATGTATCAGCTGCCCTTAAGCTTTGCGGTTAAAGGCATCGTAACGGATTCTGCGAATGCCGGAAAAACAGGCACAGGATTCACGCTTGAAGAGTATGGGAAATACCTGTACGGGCAACTTAACGGAACCGATGCCATATATTGTGGCCAGAGCTTTTATTTTGTTACTTTGTTTAACTCGATGAGCGATGTTTTCATAAAGAACGGGAAGGCAGATCTTACCGTTCCCGAATTCAGGGAACTTGCTGATTTTGTGAAGGACAACGTGTCTGAGAAAGGCGTTTTGATCGATGATCTGATGGAAGATTTCAGCCAGAAGAACGGTGTCTATACATCCTGCACCGGAATCGGAAATCTCTTTTCCGTTCAAGTGATGATAAAGAATAAACCTGTTTGCCTGGGAGTGCCTTCATCTGACGGAAGAGGCCCGGTGTTTGAATCGGATTTTTCTGTCGCGATATCGAAAAGCGCATCTGACATTGATGCCTGCGGTGAATTTGTGAAGATATTATTGTCAGATGATATTCAGGAGGCTGTCGCTAAGAACGACAAGTTTGTAGTAAACCGTGATGCATTCAGGAAAGTCGGAAAGATCGCTTTCGATTACTACAATAAAGGAGGGCAGAGATGCTCTAATCCGTACGTATATGGCGGCGCCTGGATATATACGAGCTTGGGAAAGTTGTCTGAGAAAGACCTTGATAATTTCGAGTGTATTATCGAAAGCTGTTCGGGAAGGTATTCGGATGATTCGCCGGTAAGCGTTATCCTGATCGAAGAGATGCCGGCTTACTTCCTGGGGCAGAAGGATCTTGATTCGGTTATTAAGATCGCACAGGACAGGATCCAGAAAGTGCTCGACGAGAGAGGCAGGTAAACGTAATACTATCCTTTGTTTTGAAATGTCCTTTTAATATTTCTATGTAAAAAATAGTTTATAATACTTCTTAGTATATTCTTTATGGAATGAGGCGTTGCTATGAAGGTTATCAAGACTATTCTTAAAGTGCTGTTAGTCATCGTAATCATCCTCGTGGTATTGGTCGGCGCATTGCTTGCCTGGCTTACGGCCGTGGAATACAAACCCGCTGATACAGAAGATGTAAAGATCACATCCATGAACCCTCAGCAGAAGGCACTTAAGAAGGGTGATTCGATCGATCTCATGGCCTGGAACATAGGTTATGCTGCATTGGGCGATAATGCCGATTTCTTTATGGATGGCGGCAAGATGGTCTACTCCGCAGATGAAGCCAGAGTCAGAGAGAATATCAATGCGATAGTTAATGAAGTAAAGGCGAACGATCCCGATCTTCTTCTCGTACAGGAGATCGACTTGAACAGTGACAGAAGCTATCACTTAAATGAGACTTCGTTCTTCTTCAGTGCGGGATATAACAACAGCGCGTTCGCAAACAATTTCAAGGATGTCTATGCACCATTCCCGATCCCTCCTATGGGTAAGATCGATTCGGGTATTGCGACATTCAGCAAATATCCTACGACATCGGCAACAAGAGTACAGCTTCCTTGTCCGTTCTCATGGCCGGTCAGAACATTCAATCTTAAGAGATGTCTTCTTATCACAAGGATCCCTGTCGAAGGCGGCAAGGAACTCGTAATCGTGAATCTCCATCTTGAGGCTTATGACGACGGTGAGGGCAAGGCTGCTCAGGCACAGATGCTCATGGATGTATTCCGCGAAGAGACAGCAAAGGGTAATTACGTAATCGCCGGCGGTGACTTCAACCAGAGCTTCTCCAATGTCAGCAACAACTTTGCGGTTTATCCCGAGCAGTGGCAGCCTTCATTCATGGATGTATCTCCTTATGAGGCTGACTGCCAGTTCCTGATGGATTCGAAGGTTGCTTCATGCAGATCACTCTATAAGCCTTTGATCGGCAATGAGGATACACTGCAGTATTACATGATCGACGGCTTCATAGTCTCGAAAAATATCCGCGTCGAGTCATATTCAGTAAAGGATCTGGGTTTTGTCAACAGCGACCACAATCCTCAGTTCCTGAAGGTCGTACTCGAATAATCGAAGAAAAATGTATACCTACAAAAAGCCTCCCTAAGATTAGGGAGGCTTTTTGCGTGCTTCACTTTTATGGATAAGAGGTTTTGATGTCTGATCACCCTTGAGACAGGTCAAAATACTCTAATCTTCAAATTAATAAATTGATCGGTTTACAGCTGGACGTCGACTTCTGAATTAACAGCTTCAACAGAACTGTTATGCAGAGTGATGGATGAAGCTGCTGCTCTTGCTTTGTTAAGATAAGAACCGATACCGATAACAAGAACTCCGGTCAAGATTACGATGATGGCAATTACCAATACCATCTCAACGAGAGTAAAACCCTTTCTTGTTTTTCCAATTCTTCTCATAAGACACCTCCCCGAATTTTTAAGTGCTCCTTATGAAACAAATATATCATAGTTCGTTCACAATGTGTTCATATTTTTCATATTTTCTCCTACTTTGTGTACTTGAACAAACGCCCGAAAATGTTTTTGTGCACATTGATGTAAAATGCCTAATTTACTTGGATTTACAAAGGAGTTTTGGCCTCATAGTTATCAAACAAAAGATGTATTTCTGATAAAAAACCAATTTTTGTAACAAAAGGATCCGGATTCATAATTCATAAATCCGTTTACAATTTGTTAATAAAAGAGCCGGATGACAGAAAAAATAACAGATTGTCAAACAGAATAAAACAAGGTATACTTTCAAAGTTCAAAAACGGATGCTTAGCTCAGCTGGCTAGAGTACCTGCTTGACGTGCAGGGGGTCACAGGTTCGAGTCCTGTAGCATCCACCATTCTTAAGAGCACCGGCCGGGCAGAATAAAGCCCGGCCGTTTTCTATATAATATATAAATCACAATACATATTTCCAAAGCATTGCTATTTGACAAAAAGACTCATTGAAAATACAATCGAAAATAGAGACATATCGCTTATATAAAGGCATTTGTCAGCATTCCTATATGACCAAGGGGGTTTTCCAAATGAGCACATTCGAGAAGACATTCAGCAATGGTGACATCATCATCAGAGAGGGAGACAGCGGCAATACTTTCTTCCAGCTTCTGGAAGGCAATGTAGCTGTTTACAAGAATTATGGTGAGGGAGACGAGGTTCAGGTAGCTGTTATCGAACCCGGTCAGTATTTCGGCGAGATGGCTGTAATTGAGACATATCCCCGCAGCTCCACAGTAGTTGCCACAGGCGACGTCAAGGTTGTTGAGATCCCCGCAGAAGCTCTTAATGAGTATTTTACACAGAATCCTGATAAGATCCTTGCGATCATGGAAGTTTTCGGCAGCAGGATCAAGAAGATGACTGATGACTGCAACGAAGCAAAGAAGGCTTTAGATGACGTAAGAAGAACAAATTCCAGAGACAAGTATCTCGGATTCTTCGCTCAGATGGCTCAGCAGTCCATTTACCTTACTTCAAAGAACTTCAGACTTGAGCGTCCGAGTGCAGAAGAGCTCCGCGCTGCAGGCCAACTTGTCCAGAGTTCAGAAGACGGTGAGACATATAATTACGGAACGATCATCTTCAAGGAAGGCGACGTCGGCAAGTGCATGTATATCCTCCACAGCGGCAAGGTTGGCATCTACAGCAAGTATGGTCAGGTAGACGAGCTTAAGCTCCAGGAAGTTGAGCCCGTTGCATGCTTCGGCGAGATGGAAATGCTCACAGGCGAAGGCCGTGACACAACAGCTGTTGCTGAAGTCGGTGATACAAGAGTCGAGATCATCAATGCTGAGGCACTTCCCGGTCTCTTCCAGACAAACCCTGCAAAGATCGACATGATTCTCAAGAGCCTCTCTTTCCGTTTGAGAAGCGTCACTTACGATTATTTCAAGGCTTGCAAGGAAATCTACGATTTCAATAACGGCTGATAAAATATCCAAGCGATCCACAGCGGGCTGTCTCAAATGCGAGGCGGCCTGTTCTTTATAATCACTGATGCCGACGATTCATTCTGCGCTGAAGACTGCGTGAGTCAGGTCGTTGAAAGCGGCATGGGAAAATCTGTTCTTCGTGACTGCAATACTCCTATCCTAAAGGGCCTTTCATGCGACAGCCCGGATTCTCTTTGCGTGGTTAATTCATTTGCTTCAGAGGGCAATCAGGACGGCTTCAGCGGCTCGAATTCTAACATCATCAGATTTACAAAATACAACGAATGGGTTAAGGCCATGGACAAGTTCACACCTAAGGATGTTAAGGAACTCATAACCAGGGAGACTGTTAATCAGTATGCGGTCCAGAATATCCATGGTGCAGGAAGCGCCCAGTTGATATTGATCGATTATCACACGGGCTCTGTCCAGGTAGCATTCTCCGGCCCTGACGGCGTTTCAGACAAACCTGATTTTATTGAGGTGGACGTGATAAAAAGATAAAGAAGCGACTTTCAGTGATATTGAATACCAAATTTGAAATTGATAATATTGATTTGCAAGTTTGCTATGCTATGAGGAAAATAAGCAATGATACTCCTTGTTCTGTAGCAGAAGGAATGGCTGTTTCGCAGAAGATCCATCGAGTTTTTGCTTCAGATGGGCCAATGAGTTTTATACCTGGCATAAATGTTAATTGTACCGATAGTGATCATTCGATATATTTACTGGAAAAAGATAAAAATAATAAACTGCAGAAATATCCTATGGGGCAAGCGACTTTCTTGTTGTTTTGGGAGGATAAGTAATGAAAAAACAACTATTAATGATCCTCATAGTAATAGAAATTGTTGGAATACTTGCTATAGGATTGCTTTTTTCTAAATGGCGTTCCAGTTATTATGTTTACAGTATAGAAATTCCCAAAGGAATGCAGTTAACTACTAATAAGAACCTTGAATTATCCGAATTAGACGGTTCAGTTACAATATCTGAAGGA
>JAEEGF011204409.1_pt1 | contig 18726 bp, 11 predicted proteins | sample 9134171 | NCBI WGS metagenome assembly JAEEGF01 (sample SAMN16246542, study PRJNA631951) | gut metagenome | biome: gut microbiome; feature: rumen; material: AP-attached | host: Bos | place: Iran: Karaj | collected 2018-10
GGGAGCATTCAACTTCGGCAACTATGGGACAGGTAATCTGATCGGCATCGCCTACGAGGAAGTGTACAACCATTCGACTTACGGCGCTACCGACTGGGTGTGGCTTGTCAACGACAAAGGAGAGGTCTATCAGGCAGGCTTCCTGCCCTACAACGGAAGCTATGCGAACTTCCAGCCCAGCAAGGTTGGTCAGATCGGCGATGCTGTCGATACACCGTATTTCCAGTCGCTGTACTATGATGGACTCAATCTGTACTGGAGCCGCTTCAATGAAGCCGACAACAGGGTCAACCTGATCATGGTCAGCGATCTCTACAACGATGGTACTGTCTACAACCTCGGCAGCTTTGCTGACGGCGTCTGGCCGGTCGGCGGTCTGTTCGAGAAGGGCATCGTTCCGTTCTTCGGAGAGGTCGGTGGCGCGGCAGACCACAGCGATGCGGTCCTTGACGAAACCATGAACTTCACGAAGGAAGTCGAGAAGGTATCCTTCGACAAGAAGTCCACGAAGACTGTCGGCTCTCTGAATGCCAAGGCCGGCGGCGAGACGGTTGAACCCGACAAGATCTCTACCGAGGTCAAGGTCGATCTGACGGCGGAAGAACTGACGAAGAACGGTCTGATCCAGATCGAGATCCCGGAGACGGTCGAACTTCTGAGATGGAATTCCAATGCTCAGTACAAGGCCTGGAACGACAAAGAGACCGGCAAGATCACCTTCGCATTCGTCGATCTGGAAGGTATTGAGGCTGATGATACGATCCTGACACTGGTGTTCTCGAAAGCGAGCGCCGGCCGGGTGACCATCACCACCAAGGATATCAACGAGGACGATGAGGACGAACTGGTCGAGACGGTTGACCTTGGATTCGCTGTCCATGAGCATATCTATGGCGCTCCTGTCTGGGAGTGGGCAGAAGATTACAGCTCCGCGAAAGCGACATTTACTTGCGCGCTGAAGGATGACACGCAGGTTCTGGAGGCAGTCGTTACCTTCGAAGATAATGATGCGGACAAGACCAGAACCTACACCGCTACGGTTGAGTTCCAGGGCAAGACCTACACCGATTCGAAGACGGTCGATCATTCCTGGGAGCCGTTCACCTGGACGCGTCTCAAGGGCACGAACCGCTACGCCACGATGGCTGCGATTACGCAGGAAGGCTTCAAGGAAGCAAATTCCGCAAAGACCATTCTTGTTGCGCTTGGTACGGATTATGTGTCTGCACTTTTGGCGGGAGGTCTTGCCGGTGCGCTGGATGCTCCTCTGCTCACCGCTCCTGCAACGACTGGAAATGCCACCAACTTGAGCTTTGTAAAGGCTGAAATCGAGAGACTTGCAGCCGAAGGCTGTGAAGTCATCATCATCGGTTCGGCAAGCGAGGTCAACGATGACGTCAAGGCTGCACTCGCAGGCGCACAGAATGTCGCGAGCGTGAAGAGATTGGAAGCCGAGACCCGTGAAGAACTTGCAGAAGTCCTTTACAACTACGGCGAAGGCAAGTGGGCCGAGAGTGGAACGATCATTCTGGCAAACGGCTACAACTTTGCGGATACGCTGTCCGTGAGCCCCTATGCCTACTATGCGAAGACCCCGATCTTCTACACCAATGAAGAGCATGAGCTGAATGCCTCGACGAAGACCCTCATGGCTTCCGGCAAGGTGAAACGTGTCGTGATCGTCGGCGGTGCCGCGGCTGTTTCTGAAGCGGCCGAAGAAGAACTGAAGGGAATGGGCCTGGAGGTCATCCGACTCAAGGGCGCTCAGCGTTATGCCACCAGTGCGGCGATCGTCAACTGGGCTTGTGGCTTCGATACGGAAGCTGCGTTCCAGCCGGATAAGCTTCTCACACTGGACAACATGGCTGTTGCCACCGGCATCAATGCCGCTGACGCGCTTGCGTCGGTCAACTTGGTTGGCAAGAAGGGCTCGGCGCTATTGCTGGTCGCAGACAATTCTGCCTCCACCTACAAAAACTTCAAAGAGAACCTGGAAGGCATCATCAAGGCGCACAAGGAAAGCATCTATACGGGCTACATCCTTGGCGGCGATGCAGCGGTTTCCACTCGGATCGAAGCTGATCTGAACGCGGCAACTGCGGAGTAAAATGAAGCCATAAGACTTTCGGTTTTCGATAGTCTTGAAAAAGATGCCGCGGCGCCCCTGAAAAGGCGCCGCGGTTTTCTATGCCTCGAGGAAAACAATTCCCGAAAAACAGATTACAATTTATCATTAATATGCTACAATACATTTTTGTATGTGCATTCTGAAGCATGGGGCTGACAGACCCGGAGAATGCCTAATCGGAGAAATGTATGGAAAACTATGACGTAATCATTATCGGAGCCGGCCCCGGCGGTATCTTCTCCGCGTATGAACTTGCGAAGAAGAGCGGGCTTCGGGTGGGCGTTTTTGAGACCGGCCACCGGCTGGAGAAGCGCTTCTGCCCGATCGACGGCAAGAAGGTCAAAAGCTGCATCAGCTGCAAACCCTGTTCCATCATGAACGGTTTCGGCGGCGCAGGCGCCTTTTCCGATGGCAAATACAATCTGACCAATGATTTCGGCGGGTCGCTTCATGAACATATCGGTGCGGAAACCGCCATGGAACTCATGCGCTATGTGGACGACATCAACGTGGCGCACGGCGGAGCGGGCACGAAAATGTACTCTACCTCCGGCAGTTCCTTCGCGAAGCTCTGCATGCAGAACAAGATGAAACTTCTGTCTGCTTCTGTCCGGCACCTTGGCACCGATATCAATTATCTTGTATTGGAGAATCTGTTCGCGGAGCTTTCGGAACGGATAGATTTCCATTTTGACTCACCCGTAGAGGAACTCCGCCGTACGGAGAATGGCTATGAGATCACGGTGCGCGGTGAAACATACACCTGCCGCTGGTGCGTGGTGTCCGTCGGACGTTCAGGCTCTTCCTGGATGGAGAAGATCTGCCGGGAAATGAACATCCCGACATTGTCAAACCGTGTGGATATCGGCGCCCGCGTCGAACTTCCCGCCGCGATCTTCGACAACATTACGGATGCGCTTTACGAGAGCAAGATCGTTTACCGTACAGAAAAGTTTGAAGACAATGTCCGGACTTTCTGCATGAATCCGCACGGCGTGGTCGTTAATGAGAACACCAACGGCATCATTACCGTGAACGGTCATTCTTTCGAGGATCCCGAGAAGAAGACCGAGAACACCAACTTCGCCCTTCTGGTGGAAAAACGTTTTTCGGCCCCGTTCAAGGATTCGAACGGTTACGGTGAGTCGGTAGCCAGACTGTCCAACATGCTGGGCGGCGGCGTCATCGTACAGCGCTTCGGCGATCTGGAGCGCGGCCGCAGGAGCACGGAGAAACGAATCGAAGAGGGCATTGTCCGGCCGACACTGGCCGCGACGCCCGGCGACCTTTCACTGGTGCTTCCGAAGCGCATTCTGGACGGCATCATCGAAATGATCTACGCGCTCGACAAGATCGCGCCCGGCACGGCCAACGATGATACCTTGCTTTACGGTGTGGAAGTGAAGTTCTACAACATGGAAGTCCAGGTCGACGAGAACCTGGAGACGATCTATCCCGGTCTCTTCATCATCGGAGACGGCTCCGGCGTCACGCACTCCTTGTCGCATGCTTCCGCAAGCGGTGTTTTTGCCGCACGGAAGATCATGGAGAGAGCGGAAGCAGAGAAGTAATGCAAGACACCCTTCTGTAACGGCAGGACGGTTTTCAAGAGACGATCGATGAAACTTGAAACACTTCTTGAAAATGTGAAATACGAATGCGTCTCCGGTTCTCTGGACCAGGAGATCAAAAGCCTTTCGAGAGACAACCGGAAAGCTGAACCGGGCTGCCTCTTCATCTGTACGGAAGGCGCGCGTTTCGACACGCACGATGCAAAAGTCCTTCAGGCGCTTTCCGAGCTTGGCGCAGCGGCATTTGTCGTCGAAAAGGACGTCGATTACGACGGCCCGGCTGCGGTCGTCCGCGTCGCGGACACCCGGATCGCCGGCGCATACATTTATGCCGCCTGGTACGGAGAGCCCGCAAAGAAGCTGACGATGATCGGCATCACGGGTTCGAAGGGCAAAACCACCACTGCGCATATGCTCGCCGGGATCCTTCGTACCTGGGGACGCAAAGTCGGCCTGATCGGCACAAACGGTGTAGAGTACGGTTATGTATCCCGGGAACTGGCCAACACGACGCCGGATTACGATGAGCTTCAGATGCTCCTTCACGACATGCTCGAGGAAGGCATCGATACCTGTGTGCTGGAGGTTTCCAGCCAGGCGGTCAAGAAGCATCGTGTGGAAGGCATTCGGTTCGATATCGGCATCTGGATGAACATCCAGACCGGCGACCACGTCGGCCCCAACGAACACGAGACTTTTGACGACTATTTCAACTGTAAGGCGGAACTCCTCAAACAGTCCAGGATCGCGATCGTTCATGCGGACGGGCCTTATGCGGCCAGGCTTCTTGAGACCATCGGAAAGCCTGCGATTCTGTTCGGCGAAAGCGAAGACGCCGATTACCGCGCCAAAGACATCGAAAATGTCTTCGATGAAGCCACGCAGACACCGGGCATCGCATTTACCGTTGAGAAGAGAGCCACGAAACAGGCAGAGCGTTTCTTCGTGAATCTCCCCGGTGATTTCAACACCTGGAACGCGGTGGCGGCCATCGCAGCCTCGGATCTTATGGGAAGCTCTTTGTACGCCATGAAGGAAGCGCTCTCTGCCGTTCACATCAAAGGACGCGACGATATGGTCTACCGCGGCCGCTTCCAGGTCTGCGTGGACTTTGCCCACAACGGAGAGAGCACCTGGGCGCACCTCAGAGCCATGCGGGAATACCGGCCGAAACGTCTCATCTGCATTTTCGGGCCGGACGGCAACCGTTCCATCGGACGCCGCCTCGGCATGGGAGAAGCCGCCGGCACGCTCGCGGATCTTGCGATCGTAACGAGCGGACACAACCGGTGGGAAAGTTTTGAACAAATCCTGCACGACACCGAAACCGGCCTCAGAAAGGCCCCCAACCCGAACTACATCGCGATCAAGGACCGTGCGGAGGCCATCCGCTGGGCCCTTGAGAACGCCCAGGAAGGCGATCTCATCACCATCATCGGTCTGGGCCACGAACACTGGCAGGAAGAGATGGGCGTAAAGAGACACTGGAACGACGAAGAGTTTGTTTTAAAGACTCTTGGGGAGCTTGGTCTTCTGTGAAGACGATTCCCCGAAAGGAGCATCTATGAATAAAAAACCTGTCAACGGCATGCGGGACGTGCTTCCGTCCGAAATGGAACTCCGGAGCTATGTGCTTTCCGTCATCCGCGACACTTACAGATCCTACGGCTTCACCGAAATGGAGACGCCCGTCGTGGAATCGATCGAGAATCTCCAGGGCAGACAGGGCGGTGAAAATGAAAAGCTCATTTTCAAGATCATGAAGCGCGGAGAGAAGCTTCGCATCGATGAGGCGAAGGAAGAGAACGACCTCGCCGACTCCGGCCTTCGCTATGATCTGACCGTTCCGCTGTCGCGCTATTATGCTGCGCACGAGGCAGAACTTCCAAAGCCTTTCAAAGCGCTTCAGATCGGGCCGGTATTCCGCGCCGAGAGGCCTCAAAAAGGCCGTTTCCGCGAGTTTTACCAGTGCGACATAGATATTCTCGGCGAAAGCACAAAGCTTGCGGAAACCGAGCTTATCCTTGCGACAACGGAGGCCGTTTCAAGGCTTGGATTCAAGAACTTTGTGATCCGCATCAATGACCGCAGATTCCTGAAAGCCATGGCTGCGTCCACAGGTCTTTCCGAAGAACTTTACGGAGATCTGTTCATCGCGCTGGACAAGATGGACAAGATCGGAACGGAAGGCGTACAGGAAGAACTTCTGAAGCTTGGCATGGAAGAAAAGAAGGCAGAGACGTTGCTTCAGCTTTTTACCGCTTCGGAAGAAGGAGAGAGCAGCACGGAAAGGATCCGCGCTTTCCGGGAGAAACTCGGCCAGTATCTGGATCCGGCCGCCGCGGACGATCTCGTGGACATTATCGAAACGGTGGAAAAGGCAGCGTCCGGAAGAAGCGTGAAAGCATTTTCGCTGGCTTTCGATCCCACGCTCGTCAGAGGAATGGGCTACTACACCGGACCGATCTTCGAGATCTCGACGCCGGAGTTCGGCTCCTCCGTGGGCGGCGGCGGACGTTATGACGAAATGGTCGGCCGTTTCCTCGGACAGCAGGTTCCGGCCTGCGGCTTCTCGATCGGCTTTGAGCGGATCATTTCCATCCTCATGGACCAAGGATTCAAAGTCCCTCAGAAAGCCGAAAAGACCGCATTCCTTCTGGACAAGAGGCTCGCGCCGGAAGAGGTGGCCGAAGTCATGAAGAAAGCGGAAGAACTGAGACGGAACGGAGCCATCGTCCTCGTCCAGAAGATGGCCAAGAACAAGAAGTTCCAGCGGGATCAGCTGGAAGCGGCAGGCTACACACGTGTCGAAGAGTTTTTTAGAGATTGACATAGAAGGAGAACAGAACATGGAACGTGTATATCTGGGAGACATCCGGAATCACCTGAATGAAGAAGTCCTGGTGCAGGGTTTTGTAGAGAATTTCCGCAATTCACGGGCGATGGCCTTCATCGTGCTGAAGGACATCACGGGCAAGCTTCAGATCACGATCGAGAAAGAGAAACTGCCCGAAGTGGCTGCGGCCATCGAAGGACTGACGGGCGACTCCGTCATTTCCGTCGTGGGCACGGCTTTTGAAAGCGAGTACGTGAAGCTGAACGGACTGGAAATGTTCCCGAAGGAGATCCGGATCGAGAGTCTGGCGGCAGCACTGCCCATCCAGCGCGAAGAGATCCCTGCGACCAAGAAACGCCCCGGCGTGCCGCGTTCCGGTGTGGACGATCGTCTGGATTACCGCTGGATCGACCTCCGCACAGACAAGAACCAGTTCCTCTTCAGGCTTCAGACCGAAGTGACCCGTGCGATGCGTGACTTCGCGCTGGACCGGAACTTCATCGAGGTCCATACACCGAAACTCATTGCCACGGCTTCCGAATCCGGATCCAACGTGTTCGAAGTGGATTATTTCGACCGCAAAGCCTATCTGGCCCAGAGCCCGCAGTTTTATAAGCAGATGGCCATGGCTGCCGGTTTTGACCGTTATTTCGAGGTCGGCCCGGTGTTCCGCGCCGAGAAGTCCTTCACCGCAAAGCACGCCACGGAATTCACCTGCTTCGACATTGAATTTTCCTACATCAACTCTTTCGAGGATGTCATGAAGTTCGAAGAGGAGCTCCTCACGGATATGCTCCAGAAGGTCAAGGAGAAATGCGGCGAAAAGCTTGAAGAACTCTTCGGCATGGAGATCATCGTGCCTGAGAATCCTTTCCCGCGCGTGAAGCTCGCGGATCTCTACAAAGGACTCGAGGAAGACTACGGCTTCACGGTGCCCGAGAGTGAGAAAGGCGACCTGACCACCGAGGCGGAGAGACTGTCCTACGAATGGGTCAAGAAGCATTACAACCATGAATTCCTGTTTGTCACGGACTATTCCGCGGATCAGAGAGCGTTCTACCATATGCGGGATGAAAATGGTGTGCCGCAGGGCTATGACCTGGTCTGGCGCGGCTGCGAGATCACGACCGGCGCGCAGCGTGAGCACCGCTATGAGATCCTCAAGAAGCAGGCGGAAGAGAAGGGCCTCGGCGAGGACGTCAAGTTCTATCTCGAGTTCTTCAGATACGGCTGCCCGCCGCACGGCGGTTTCGGTCTTGGCATCGACCGTCTGACGATGCTTCTGACCGGCCTTCACATCAACGAGACGGAATTCCTGTTCCGTTCCCCGAAGAGACTGACGCCGTAAGAGAAGAGAGGACAAGAAAAAAGCAGGCAGTGAAAACTGCCTGCTTTTTTCTTGTCCTGATCCATTACGGTTGAGAAGGATCTTTTTCTTCCTCGAGCTGTACCGTACTGGTGCTTTCTTCCGGCACAGGGCCTAAAGAACCATCCCGGACTGAGGGATTCTTTCCGGCTGTTTCCCAGAAGAAGGCCTCCCTCTGTTCATTGGCGTCCTGGAAGGCTTCCTCAAACTCCTCCATGGGGGCATTGTCTGAATCAGCCTCCGTGAAAGGAACGATTTCCACTTCGGCCTTCTCGGGGACCACCGGTTCGGGTTCGGGAGCATTTTCTTTTAAATCATCTTCCGGAGATGTCTCCAGGGAAGGCGCGGGCGGGGCGGGCGCTCCGACAGCGGGAGATTGTTCCTCGGAAGATGCTTCGGCCGGCGTATTCCCGGCGGTTTGTTCTTCTTCGAGGGTTCCCTCTTCAGCCGACGCATCTTCTTCAGAAGGCACTTCAGCCGGGACATCTTCGACAGAAGGTTCTTCAGCCGGGACATCTTCGGCAGAGGGCTCTTCAGCCAGGGCTTCTTCGGCGGAAAGAGCTTCAGCCGTCGCATCTTCAGCAGAAGGTTCTTCAGCCGGTTCGGTCCCGGCGGAAGCTTCTTCGATGGGCGCGTCCTCGGCTTCCGGATTCTCCTTGGGAGTTGTTTCTCCCTCCACGGACACATCCTGTGTGCCTTCCGCGCCCGAGAGTTCATTCGAAGCCCAGACATTTTCCAATGCGTCAGTTTCCACGATGGCCGGAACGCCTGCCGCAGCGGCGGCTCTCTTGATGCGCCGCTTGTCCGCCGCCTTTTTGAGGAACGGCAGAAGGCCGATGAGAAGCATGATGAGCCAGGCCACGATGGAAATGATGGCGGACGGCAGGAGCATCGGAACGTGATAGCGGAACTCGATCTCATGACGGCCCGCGTTCAGGAAATGGCCGATGTAGGTTTTCTTCAGCGTCTGATAATCGACCTTCTGGCCGTCCACAAAGACTTCCCAGCCTTCTTCGGCGGCGATGGTCGTGAAGAGAAGACCGCCGCCCTGAGGCACTTCGACGTAGCCGGTGATCTTCGTGTCTTCAAAATGCTCCACCACGAAAGGCGCCTGATTCGCTTTGTCGTAGAAGTCTTTCAGCACTTCCTCGTCCATGCGGTACAGCGTGACCGCGATATTCTTCGTGGAGTTTTCTTCCGTATTGGAGAAGGTCAGGATGTCGCCGGCTCTGCACCAGCCAAGTTCCATCGTGAAGCTTCGGTTCAGACTTGTGAAGTTCCGGTTGAGTCCGGTCTCCGGGTTGGAAACACGGATGCTCTTCGGACCGGTTGTCGTTGCATAGGCGTAGTAGAAACCGTCTTCCTGCACGGTGAGATTGATCGTCGTGGAGCCGGTGTAACGCGGCGTGACGTCCACGAAGAGCGTCTCATAGCCCAAAAGGTTCCGTACGAGCGCGTTCTGATTTTCCAGCGGCGTCGAAGAGGTGTCCAGCCAGGAATAGATGACGTTCGGATCGGAGAAAACATAACCGACGGGAAGCGTGTATTTGTTCTCATAGACCCAGACGTTCGTGCCGTTCGTGTAGGTCAGGGAATACAGATCGCTGTCAGGCAGCTTCCGCTGCGCGATGGTGTATTTGACACTCATCAGCATGTTGGTCAGGAAAGTCTGTCCGTAGGAGCCGTAGGCATTTGCGGAGGATTCCAGGCCGATCGTGGTGTAGAAGTCGGTCAGGTGGACGTTTGCCACGGAAGAGAAGGTCGAGATGGACGGAAAATGCAGCCACGCGCCGTCATTTTTCGTCCTGAGCTGTGCCTTTTCCGCACGGTAGAAGCTGTCCGGCCCTTCCTTCTCGCGGATGAGATCCATGGCAGCGTTGATGCCGTCGTCGTACTCGATGTAGTCATTCCGGCCGACCGTCGGGACGGAAGTGACGGAGGTGTTGACCACATTTTCGATGATGCAGACCGCAATGAGGATGATGATCAGGATGTCTTTATAGATGCGCCCGCGCCGGATGCCGTAGAACACGATGGCATAGACGATGATGAAGAGAGCGCTGACGTAGAAGACATAGTTCGTGAAGACCTCCGTGTTGGTCTCCAGTTTCTCCGCCAGGAAGACAAAGCCCAGCGCGAGGAGCATGACGATGCCGATCTCCCGGTAGGTGCGGTCTTTCAGTCCGACCAGGCCCCGGTAGCTCATCGTCAGCATGATGAAGACGAAAATGAAGGACTGACGGCAGGGCAGAGAGTTCGGAATGTGGAAGACGTGCCAGATATAATCCATCGCGCGCGTCGAGAAACTGAACCAGAAGAAGAGGACGACGATGGTATAGCCGATCTTCTCCCGGAGCGTGATCTTTTTATTCAGATAGTAGAGCGGGATCAGCATGAACACCGACATGCCCATGAAAATGTTCGGCCAGTGATCCAGTCCTTTGTGGACCTCCACGTTGATCAGCATGCGGGACAGCATGTCGATGACCGGGAAGTAGCTGTACCACCTCCAGGTGAAGGTCGATTCCGCGGACCAGGTCATGTTGAAGTAGCGGATGTACGGGATCAGGATCACCGCCGCGCCGGCCACGGCCAGGCATGTATAGAAGATGAATTTAAGCAGTTTGATGCCGAACTCGTGGAAGATCTTCCGCTCTGTGCCCAAAAGGAAGAAACAGTAGACCGCCACGCCCATGCAGATGATGATGCCGATGTAGTAATTGCAGAAGATCGTCGCGGAGAGGGATACGGCGTACAAGAGCCCCTTGTTCTCCTTGACGAGGCGCTCGAGTCCGAGGATCACCAGCGGGAAGAGCCAGATGCAGTCCAGCCACATGACGACCCAACTGTATGCCGCCATCCAGCCGCACAGCGCATAGAAGCCGCCGATGAAGGCGCCGGCATAGCCCTCGACGCCTTTCCGGCCCTGACGCTTATTGAGATAATAAGCCATCGTGAGGGAGGAGAGAGCGATCTTGAAAACGGCGGACCAGGTGATGAATTCGATGACGTAGTCTTCCGGCCAGAGCCCCACAAGGAAGGTCCAGGGACTGGCATTGTAATATGCGGAGAGGGTCCAGAAATTGGTGCCCGCGCCGATGTTCCAGGAATATAAAAGCGACCCGCCGGTCGTCAGTTTCCACTGAAGCTCCTTGTGGAAAGGAGCCATCTGGTGGTAGAGGTCCGTGCAAAGGAAACAGCGGTTGCCGAAAGGCCAGATGCCGCGCTCGATGAAGACCACGAGCATGACGAGGACCGGAATGAAAAATGCACAGATGTACGGCCCTGCGTTTGTCCAGCTGAATTTGCGCTTCGTTGTAGTCATGTTGAAGACCCTTCCTCAGTTTCATGTTCCGGATCGGGGGAAGAAGCAGATGCGTTCTCTTTCTTCTTTCCGAGTCTGCCTGCAGTTCTGAAACTGAACCGGCTGGTGAAAAAGTTGACAATGATGACGAAAATGCTGGCGATCACCTTCATGAGGAACTTCGGCCAGTGAAGAAGATCGATGGTGACCCAGAGGAACAAAGTCTCGATTCCCCAGGAGAGAAGCCGGGACACGATAAAAGCGGCAAACTCCTTCCAGATGACCCTGAACTTCCAGGAAGGACTGTCAAAGACAAAGATCTTGTTCGCGACATAGGCGAAGGTGACGGCGATGATGAAGGCGATCGTGTTTGCCGGCACGGTCGACATGTCGAGAAGATACGAGCAGATCCAGAAGATCACGTAGTTCACGACGGTCGTCAGAACGCCGACTACGAGATAGGAGATGAATTCGTAGTTAAAGAACTTGGAAAAGAACGGATGCTCCCGAAGTTTCTTCGAGATTTTCCAGCCCGAGATCCACTGTATCAGTTTGGAATGGATGATCTTGTCTTTCATCTTTACATTTGTCCTGGCCTTGGGTATAATAATACCCGGCTTTTGGCCATTTTATTACATAATAGAGGAAAAGTAAATCCTTTTCCGAAGAGGACCCAGAGGGCAGCATGAGCGACTGGAGGCGGAAAAACGAAGAGACCGACGAAGCTGATTTCGCAGAATTGATGGAACTTGAGGAAGAACTCAGCTACGAAGACGGTTATCTGCATAAAAAAAGGAGCGCCAGACAGGCAGAACTCCGCAAGAAGAGAAAGCGGAACCAGCTGATCCGGGAGATCATCCTCATCGCGCTCTTTGTCATAGCAACCATCGTGATCATCATCGTGGTCCGAAAGTGCACCGGAGACGACAAGAAACCGAGTCCCTCGGAGTCTCAGGAAAGCACGCCAAAGAATACGACGGAGTTCGTGACCGACGCGACGGAAGACACGACGAGAGCCAGCCGGGAAACGGAATTCACCGTTCCCACCAGGCTTCCGGACGTGACGACGGAGCCGGTTCCCCAGACTGAACCGACCGATCCGCCGGCGACGGAGCCTCCGACGGAGGGAACCACAGAGGCTCAGGGGATGATCTATAACGGTGTGCAGCTGCCGCCGTACAGACCGCTTCAGCAGGGAGCGTCCGTTGCGGTGCAGAGCGGCATTACGATGCCCTCCTGGGTGGTCCAGGATCTGATCCCGGTGGACGGCGCCCACAGGCCCGGCCTGGTGATCAACCCCATAAAGCATGTGGTCATCCATTATGTGGGCAACACGCTTTCATCGGCGAAAGACAACCGGGATTATTTTGCGACGCCTCCGGACAGCCCGGTCTATGACGGACGGCAGGTGAGCTCGCATTTCATCATCGGTCTTTATGGCGAGATCATTCAGTGCGTGCCGCTCAACGAAGTGGCTTATGCCCAGGGAGTCTCGGCAAGTTCCGGAAGACCGAACCACAACTGGGACGCGATCTCCATCGAGAACAGTCATTACAACGACGCGGGCGAGTTTACGAGCATGACCGAAGATTCGCTGGTGAAGCTGACCGGATGGCTTCTCCAGTCTTACGGCCTTCCGGCCAATACGGACACGATCATGAGACATTACGACTGCAGCGGAAAGGCCTGCCCCAAAGACTGGGCGGACAATCCGGCCCGATATGAGGCCTTTGTCCAACGCGTGGCGGACTATATGGCCGCGCATCCCAACATCGCGGCGGAGTATCCATAAAGTGGATCCTGAGATAGAAACGAAAGATCATTTTGACAGATCATTAACGGAGGAACAGGGAAAATGAAGATTCTGGTCATGAACTGCGGCAGCTCGTCCCTCAAGTATCAGCTGATGGACATGAACGGGGAAGAAGTCCTCGCGAAGGGCATCTGCGAGCGCATCGGCATCGAAGGGAGCGTGCTGACCCACAAGCCGACCGGCAAGGACAAGGTGAAGAAAGTCACCGAGATGAAGGACCATAAGAGAGCGGTGGAACTGGTTCTCGATGCGCTTCTGGATCCGGTCTGCGGTGTGATCTCCGACGTCAGCGAGATCACGGCGGTCGGCCACAGAGTCCTGCACGGCGGCAAGGAACTGACGAAGAGTTGTCTGGTGGACCAGCACGTGAAGGACGTCATCCGCGCATGCTTCGACCTGGGACCTCTTCACAATCCGGCGAACCTGATCGGAATCGAGGCGTGTGAGGCGGCGATGCCCGGGACGCCGAACGTGGCGGTGTTCGACACCTCCTTCGGCATGGGCATGGAACCGAAAGCGTACAGATACGCGATCCCGGACAAGTGGTATGACGAGTACGGTGTGAGACGCTACGGCTTCCACGGGACGAGCCATAACTTCGTCTCGCATGAGACGATCAAGTATCTGGGGTTAGACCCGGAGACCGCGAGAGTCATCGTGTGCCACCTTGGAAACGGCGCGTCGGTTTCCGCGAGCCGGGGCGGCGTGTGTGTGGACACCTCAATGGGGCTTACACCTCTGGAAGGCCTGATCATGGGTACGCGTTCGGGTGACGTGGATCCTGCGATCGTGCAGTTCATGACGAACCATGAAGGCTGCACGGTGGACGAGACGCTGAACACGCTGAACAAGAAGAGCGGCATGTGGGCCCTCTCCGGCGAGCTTTCTTCGGACTTCCGCGACATCGAGGACGCCATGTTTGCCGGCAATGAGCGCGCAAGGATCGCGATGGAGACTTATTCCTACCGTCTGGCGAAGTACATCGGCGCCTATATCACGGCCCTCGGCGGCTGCGACGCCATCGCATTTACCGCCGGCGTCGGCGAATACGGCCCGGTCACCAGAGGTATGGTGCTGAATTACTTCAAGTTCCTGGGCGTCAAGATCGACGAGCAGCTGAACGACAAGATTTTCGGCCAGCAGACGGTCATCTCGACACCTGACTCGACCATCAAAGTCGCTGTCGTTCCCACGAACGAAGAACTGGCCATCGCCCGCGACACCCTCGCCCTCGTTCAGTAACCCCCACGCCACCATATCTACACGGCGCCCCGCCTCCCGGCCGGGCGCCGTTTTTGCGCCGCGGGCCGCTCACAAGCCCGTGTGCGCCTTTGGGAAGTCCCACACGCGGCGCTTCAGGAGAAAACATCTCCGCTCACTAGACGCATCGTCCCCTCGAAGTTTCACATGTCCCCTGCTTCACGGCCTGACACTCGAAACTGCCTTAACTCACTCCCGTCCTCATCACAGCCGCCATAATGGCGGCTGTCGATTCGTCCGGTCGCTCAGACAGACGGCAGTTTCGGTCAGGCCAGCTTGCAGGGGCCAGAAACTTCGGGGAACGTGCTGAATCGTTCGCTTCGATGTTTTCTCCCGCGCGCCGCTATTGATCCGAAGGCAGGCGCACACAGGTCCGGGATCCGCCCTCGCGTACTTGTGCAGAGGCCCCATACGCGGCGCTTCAGGAGAAAACATCTCCGCCCACTCCTCCGTTGGAGTCTTCCCGGGCAAGAGTTCTCAAAAAGACTCTGTTTTCAGGGATTCATGGAGTCAGTTTTGTCAAAAACCATAAAAAGACTCTTCGTTTTTTCATTTCAAGAGTCTATCTCGAGAATTGAGCAAAAAAGACTCTCATTTTTCAAGAAGAGAAGAGTCCTATATGAATAATATCGTTTTTGGACTCTGAAAGACTCTTTCGGGAAGAGTCCAAATGAACAAGAAGCAGGATTTTGACTCCGGCGGAGAGATGAATAAGGAGTCAAAAAAACCAAAATGAGAAGCTGGACTCTGCCACCCCAAGAAGAGAAGAGTCCTGATCCAGAATAATTGAAGAAAAGACTCCATAAGGAAAGAATCACCGGAGCCGCCCGCTCCGGCGTGCTTGTCCCGTGGCCTGTATGCGCCTTCCCCCGGGCGATAAAGTGGAGGAAGACAGAGACAGCGACGCCCTCAGAGGGGAGCACATACCGGAGCGAACGGAGGAGTGAGCGTAGCGTATGTGTCCCCGAGAGGGAGAGCGTGAACCGGGGGCATACAAAAAGGCTCATACAGGCCGGGGGACCCACAGGCATAAAAACAGCGCCCGGCCGGGAGGCGGGGCGCCGTGGGGGTGTATGCGGCGCCGGGGCGCCGCGGGGCGGCGGCTGGGGCCACCGGGAATTGTGCGGGGTTATCTGAGGCCCTGGTATTTGGCGATGATGGCGTCCATCTGGGCGAGCCATTCCTCGTCGATGCTTTCGCGGCCCTTGGGATCCGCGTCAAACCATTCGACGATGCGCTTCGCGCCTTCTGCCCACGGAACCTTGCAGACAAAGTCCGGAACGAACTTCTTGATCTTCGTGGTGTCGAAGACGGCGCTGACGGCGTGGTCGCCTTCCAGGCTTTCGCGGAGATCCGGGATCTGGTCGCCGAGGTAGTCGGAAGCGATGTGGACGATATTCACGTCCACGCCGGCCGCATGCGCCAGATCGGTGTAGATCCGGTTCCAGTCAAGCACTTCGTCGCTGGTGATGTGGAAGGCCTCGCCGATCGTTGCGGGGTTGCCGAAGAGGCCGGAAATGCCGCGTCCGAAGTCGGTGTTGTGGGTGATGGTCCAAAGGTTCGTGCCGTCGCCGTGGACAATGATGGGTTTGCCCTTACGCATTCTCCAGATGATGGAGTAGGGATTCTTGCGGCTGTTGATGGCTACCAGCGGGTTGAAGTCTGCATAGGTGAGAGAGGGACGGACGATGACGCCCGGGAAGCCTTTCTCGATGTATTTTCTAAGGGTCATCTCGGAAGCCACTTTGTTTCGCGCGTAGGCGCTGTGGATGTTGCCGAGGGGCATGTCTTCCGTGACGAGATACTTCTCCAGAGGCTTTCTGTAGACCGTGCCGGAGGAGATCAGGATGTACTGATCGGTGCGGCCGTCAAAGAGGCGGACGGCCTTCTCCTGGTCTGCGACGCCCTGAATGCGGAAGTCTACGATCGTATCAAAATGCAGGTCGCCGAGCGCTGCTTTGACGGATTCTTCGTCGTTGTAGTCCGCCTTCAGAAGATGGGCCTCGGGGTGCATTCTCTCAAGGCTCCGCTGGCTGCCGCGGTTCATGACGTACAGCTCATAACCCCGCTCTTCAATGACCACTTTTTCGACGCCGGTCGAGATCGTGCCGGTTCCGCCGACTAAAAGGACCTTCATTTCATTTCTCCTTTCTCAGTTCAGAGGGTTTTCAGACTCTTCTCCACATCGACGATGATCTCCATGCCTTCGCCCGAACGCATGAGGTTGATGCCTTTCGTCAGTTCGTCGAGACCGATGTGATGTGTGATGATCGGGTCAAAATCGATGCATTCATTTTCGATGACCGTGATGGCCTTGGGCATAGAATCGTTGATAATGAACGATCCTTTGATCGTGAGTTCTTTGCCCTGGATCGGTCCGAGGTTCGGAAGCGGTCCGTCGGTTTCGGGAAGACGGCTCGTCGCGAAGCAGAGGATCGTGGCGCGGAATTCAGAGCAGTCGATGGCGACGGGCAGCTGGCGTCCCGCGGCGTCGATGCAGAAGTTCGCGCGTCTGCCCCAGAGAGCGATCAGCTTGTCCTTGAGATCCGGGCAGGGCTTTATGACCGTGAAGCCCAGTTTCTCGGCAATGGCGATACGGCCGTCCTTGGGCTCGACACAGACGACGCGTCCGCCGGACTTCCGGGCGAGCTGTGCAAACATCAGGCCGATGGGGCCGCAGCCGAAGACCACGACGGTTTCGCCGGGATGAATGTCGATCCGGGAGAAACCATTTTCCGCGCAGGAAAGAGGCTCCGCAAAGACCGCGTGCTCGAGGGGCGTTTCCTTGGACATCGGGAAGGCCAGGAATTCGGAAGTCTTGATGTATTCGGCGAAAGCGCCGGGTACGGTGATGCCCATGAGCTTCATGTTCTGGCAGTGGTTGCGGTAACCGGCCCGGCAGGCGGGGCAGACACCGCAGTAGGAGTTCGGGTTCGCCACGATGCGGTCGCCGGGCTTGTAATTCTTGACGGCGGGACCGACCTCTGTGACTTCCGCGACAAACTCATGTCCGAGGATCCTTCCGACCATGTCGCCATAGGAAGAACCGGGCTTGGTGCTCAGACTCACATCCGTGCCGCAGATCGAGGCAACAAGCACCTTCGCAATCACGTCGTCTGGTTCAGTGATGACGGGCTTCGGGACCTCTTCGATCTCAAAGCGGGGTGAATAATCCTTCAAGACAGCAGCCTTCATCATTTGCATAAGATCCACCTCTTTTTTGTTGTTTTCCGGGGCCAAGGCCCCTGTTCGTACGATGCTATCTATAAACTACTATATTCCGAAGCATACAGAAGTCAACTGGTAAAAATGGACATTGTTATATGGACAAAACGGATATCAAAGATACCAGAACGGACTAGGGACAAGAGGCGCCATTCTTGTGAATACTCAGAAAAAAGAGGATCTGCCAAATGACAGATCCTCTTTCGTGTTCATACATTTTTGAATGACTTTGGAGTCTTTGATCCCCTTTAACCTTTGACCGAGCCGGATGTAATGCCGGCGATGAACCAGCGGTTGAAGAAGAGGAACACCAGGATCATGGGGAGGGCCGCGAAGACGGTACCGGTCAGCATCAGGTTGTAGGAAGTAATACCTTCACCGCCTGCCGAACGGAGCTTAACGACCTGCACGACCAGAGTGGACTTCTCTGCGTCAGCAAGCATCAGACGGGGCATCAGATAGTTGTTCCAGGAACCACGGAAGGCCATCAGGGCGATGGTCGCAAGGATCGGCTTCGAGAGCGGCAGGATCACGCGGAAGTAGGTGCCCACGAAGGAGCAGCCGTCGATACGCGCCGCGTCATCCAGCTCCTTACTGATCGTCTTTAGATAACCCATGGTCAGGAATAGGTTCGATGCACCTGTGACTGAAGATTGCAGAATGGCAGTACCCAGGTGGCTGTTGTTCATGCCAAGTTTCGAAGTGACCTGCAGAAGCGGGAAGATCGTGATCGTGCCCGCGCCAATGAACATGGTGCCGAGATACAGCCAGTACAGCGCTTTCTGGCCCGGGAAGGTGCCGCGCTGGAAGGTGTAGGCGCACAGCGAGGTCATGAACAGTGTGAAAATGACTGTCAGCAACGAGACCTTGATGGAGTTCCAGGTATAGATCATGTAGTTGGATGAGGTTCCGCCGTCGCCCACGGCACTCATGCCCCAGACCCTCTTATAGTTTTCAAGAGTGGGCTCTTTCGGGATCAGGTTGATGCCGCTCAGAACTTCCTGGTTGGTCTTGAAAGAACCGGAGATTGCGTACAGAAGCGGAATGACCGTGATGAACACCATGATGATCAGGAAGAGGTACAGCACCACCTTGACGGCCGGATGCATCCTGAGACGCATACTGACGTCTTCCCGGGCTTTCTCGCCCTTCTTGGCGTATTTCTTCTGGAGCTCTTCGATGTGAGCGTTCAGAGTAGCCTTGTCTTTACCGGAATAAACTTT
>JAEEGF010988114.1_pt1 | contig 18724 bp, 13 predicted proteins | sample 9134171 | NCBI WGS metagenome assembly JAEEGF01 (sample SAMN16246542, study PRJNA631951) | gut metagenome | biome: gut microbiome; feature: rumen; material: AP-attached | host: Bos | place: Iran: Karaj | collected 2018-10
GCGGCATCTCTCCTGCCGCGGCCCGCGCAGCAGGAGCTTCGCCGGTCCGGCACCTCTCCGGGCATGTGGATTCATTAAAATCAAGCCCCACAACGAGTTATGTTACGTTGTGGGGCTTTCTGGAATTGTTGTTTGGCGGAGAGAGAGGGATTTGAACCCCCGGAGGTGTTACCCTCAACGGTTTTCAAGACCGCCGCGATCAGCCGCTCTGCCATCTCTCCGTGGGACGCATCTTCTGCAAAATTCCCTTTTCTGTCAACAGCCGCTCCCGCGCCACTCCAAGGTGCAGGCAGCATGGCGGTGCTGCCCGGGGCCCCGCAGGGACAGGCGGATCCCGCCAGGCCTCCGGGAACAGGAAGGCGGCAGGGGCCTCATTGTGCCAGCGTATACGAGGCCTGCCCTTCCGTGATGGGGACATAGCCGAAGCGGGTCACGTATTTGGTGCCGGGATGGGCCGCCTCAAGGATCTGGGACTTGATCTGCGCCAGCATCTGCGAACGGAGTTCCGGCGGGGTCTGCTGCAGGAGCGCCAGCATCTGCGCCCGCTGCCCTTCGGGAAGGGACTTCAGGACAGGGTCGTCTTCGGGGGCTGTCGACCTGCCGATGCTTTCCACATCGAATTCATATTCCTTGCCCTGCTTGTAGAAGGCAAGGCATTTGGCTCCCACGGGCAGCGTGTAGGCCGTTTTGCCGCTGTTGGTGAATACGCCGTTGCCGTCCGCCATGCCGATGAACTTGAACTCCCTGTTCAGGTGGGGATCACCGCTGCCCGTATCCGCCGTGGTGGAAAGGAATATCTTTGCCATGGGGTAGGAAAGTATGGTCACCGTGGGCTGGCTTTTCATCTGCTCCTGGTAGATGCGCCGGCTGACCCCGTCCGCATCGAGGACATTGCCCTTCGCGTCGTCGATCCAGACCCATTTGCTCCTGGGCGAACCGCGTTCGATGACTTCGCGGAATTCCTGATGCGCTCCGGGCACGGCACGTTCGTCCCTGCGGTAGGACCCGGCATCGGGGATGCTGACAGGCGCCTGCCGGGGAGCCTCTGTCAGGTACAGCTTCTTGATCTGCTCAACGTAGTTGATGGAGTTCCTCCGGTTGAATGTGGGACCGTCCTCGGCGGTGACATACCTGTAGCCCTTCAATCCAAGAGGCATGGGGGCAAGCTTGAAGATGGCCCCCCTGGCCATGCCCTTCTCCCCCTGCGCAGGACGGTACACGATGTATTCGATGCCGGGGATCTCCCGCACGGCCTCCACCTGCGCCTTCACCTTCTTATGCATGGCGGCATGGCTGGGACCCAGGACATCGAACAGGGTCCAGTCCTGCCCGGCGAAGCCGATGAGGATGTCGCCCGCCCTCAAGCCGGCCTTCGCCGCCGGCTTGTCCCAGGTGACGGACTGGACATAGGTGAGGCAGACGGAAGGGATGGACTGTTCGATGAGCCAGTTTTCCAGGGGCAGGGGGCGCAGGGGCATGGAGGTCGTGTTCGCCTCGCCCAGCAGCGTCCCCTTCCCGTCCCGGTACACCGTCCCATTGCCCAGGACGCGGGACTCGCCGATGTTCAGGCCCCGGCCGTCACGGTAAACGAGGGCCTCCCCGAGCGGGGTCGCGCTGCCGATGGACTGGCCGCGTGCGTCCCGGAACTGCCAGGAATTGCCCAGGCGCGACACGCTGCCCAGGCGCTGGCCCGAGGCACTGGTGAAATTGATCTCGTTGCCGAGCTGCCTGGCATAGCCGGCGGTCTTGCCCTTGGACACATAGCGGATCTCGCTGCCCTGCGGGCTCCCCTCATAGCTGATGCCTCCCACCTTGATCTTCATGTCCCAGGCGGAGGCGGTGACGGCGGAAAGCAGCACGATGGCAAAGGCAAGCAGGAACTTTTTCATGTTTCCACTCCCGGTCTTTGTGATTATGGTACGGTGACAATGTAGCGGAACGGCTTTGATAAGGCAATGGATGCTGCGCAGGACGCCTGCCCGGGGTGGATCTCCCCGGCACCGTGCCGGAGGCGGGGCAGCCATCCTGCCCGGCCTTCACAGCCTCCGGGACCGCAGACCAGTCCGGGATGTTTTGTGAAATTTATGCTATGCGGCAAACAGACCTTGCCTTCACATTGCAAGCTCCGGGATTTTAAACTAGACTAGCAGCGACCAATAATGTAGTATTGAGCACAGTGCTTTCTATTCAACTGCATTAACTGGCACCGCTTTCATCATTCCCGAGAAAGCGGGACGCTGTTCACCTCAACCGGCACGAGGTAAGGGATGGAGGAGAGGAACAATATAACCACGCCGGCGGAAGAGCCGAAAAAGTGCTGTTGCGGCTGCGGCTGGGGCGCCTTTATCGTCGGGCTCGTCGCTGCCCTGATACTGGGCTGGTGGGTGCTGCCAAACCTGATGAAGACGGAAAAGCACCAGCCCATCGCCTTCAGCCATGTGGAGCATGTCAAGAAGCAGGGCATGGAGTGCAGTGCATGCCATTTCGTCCGTGCCGACGGCACGTTCAGCGGCGTCCCCTCCACGGCGGACTGCGCACAGTGCCATTTCACCATTCTGGGCAAAAACCCCGAAGAAGCCAGATTCGTCCGCGAATACGTGCAGACCGGCAGGGAGATCAAGGGCGAATGGCTGATCTACCAGAAGCAGCCTGACAATGTCTTCTTCAGCCATGCCCTGCACCTCAGCCCTATCATCAAGACCAAGGGCGCACAGGAAGCCAGCAAGCTCTGCGTCCGCTGCCACCTGAACGTTGCCGAGATGGACACCCCGCCCGCGTTCCGCGGGAACAGGCTCTCGGGCTACTCCGAAAACACCATGCTCATGTGGGGCTGCGAACGCTGCCATGCCGAGCATATGGCCAAGGGGAACACCAACGCCAGCAACGCCTGCTTCACCTGCCATAAATAGGGCAATCGCGAGGAAATCATGGACAGACGAGGATTTCTTAAATTTGCCGCCGGCGGGACCGTGGGCCTCGTGGCGTCGCCTTTCATATGGAACACCCTTTATGATGCCGTCTACTGGACGCAGAACTGGGGATGGATCCCCCGCCTGAAAAAGGGCAGGGACGAATATCTGCCGGCCGTGAGCAAGCTGTGCCCTTCCGGCACGGGCTTCCTGGTGCGCACGGTCAACGGCGTCCCCGTGAGGACCATCGGTGACAAGGCCAATCCCGTGAGCAAGGGCGCGCTCACGGCGCTGGCCGCCGCCGAAGCGGAGCTGCGCGTCAGCCCCTCGCGCATCAAAACGCCTCTCAGGCGCACTTCCGACGGAGCTTACGTCTCCCTGTCGTGGGAAGAAGCCGAAAAGCTCCTCATCGAAAAAGCGAAAGCGGCGGGGCGTTCCGTCTGCGCTGTTTCCGGCGATCCCACATCCAGCATCAACGAGGTCATTTCAGCCACCCTGCGCCATCTGGGCTCTGACGATTTCTACTTCATGCCCGGCGAGGAAGCCCCGGCCGCCGCGGCCTGGGCCGCCATGGGCGGGCAGGGGCGCATCGGCTACGACGTGGAAAACAGCGACTGCATCCTCGCCGTGGGCGCCCCCGTGCTGGAAAGCTGGGGGGTCGTCGCGTCCAACAGGGCCGTGTTCAACCGCACGCATCCGGCTGGGGGCGAAGCCTCGCTCAAGCTGATCTACGCCAGCCCCATCCAGAACAACACCGCCGCCGGCGCCGACCTCTGGCTGCCCATGAAGCCGGGCACGGACATCACGCTCCTCCTGGGGCTCGCCAACCTGCTGATCAAGGCCGGGAAGGCCGGGTTTGCAGCCGGGCTGCAGAATTTCGCTCAGCTGTGCGCGGGATATACGCCCGACAAGGTCGCCGGGATCACCGGCGTTCCCGCAGCGCGGCTCGAAGCCGCTGCCAAGGCGCTGTGCGAAGCCAGCCGCCCGCTGGTCATCGCCGGCTCCATGCTGGGCAGCGGCGGACAGGCCGGTCCGGTGATGGCGGCCATCGCCCTCAACATGCTCCTTGGCAGCATCGGCCAGGAAGGCGGCATCGTGGAGCTGCCCTACCCCGCCCCGGTGGTCAAGGGCGCCGCCTCCTACCGCGAGGTCATCGCCAAGCAGTTCATCGACTACACCCAGGCTGTCATGTCGGGCAAGAAGGAAGCTCCCGGGCTGCTCATCATCCATGCGGCCAACCCGGCATACGCCCTCCCTGCAGGTTCGGGCATAAAGGAAACGCTGCAGAAGGCCGGCTTCGTCGTGTCTGTGGCCAGCTTCATGTCCGAGACGTGCGCCGAGAGCGACCTTGTCCTTCCTGCGGCGCTGGGCATGGAAGCCTTTGACGACGTGCTGACCCCCTACGGTTCCGGACGCGTCACCTATGCCATCGCGCGCCCCGTGGCCAAGCCCTTCGCCCAGGCTCGTCCGGCAGGCGAGCTGTTCATCGCCCTCGCCCAGGAACTCGGCGCGGCGCTGGGCGTCAAGGACATGCCCGGGCTGCTCTTCCGGCGCGCCTACGCCCTTGGCGTGAACTTCAAGTCCATGCTCGAAGAAGGGCGCGCCCATGTCGCCGGCACCCTTCCGACTTCTGCATCCCCCCTGTTCTACAACTGGGAAGCGATGCAGCGTGCCGCATCCGCCGCCACCGCCGACGGCGACTACATGCTCGCACCGGTCGTCGTCCTGGGCCTGGGCACTCCGCAGACGTCTGTCCCGCCGTTCGCCGCGAAAACCGTCACTGACTACCAGATCTCCGGAAAATACAGTGTGGCGCAGATGAACGGCGCAACAGCAGCGAAGCTGAAAGTCTCCGGCGGCGACAAGATCAGGATCACTGCCGCAGGCGCCGGCAGCTGCGCCGCCATCGTTTCGCTGTTCGAAGGCGTCATGCCCGATACGCTCTCCCTCGTAGCAGGGCTGGGGCATACGGCCTTCGACAAGTTCAGCAGAGGCAAAGGCGCAAACGTCGCGTCCTTGGCCGGCATTTCCAGAGAACCTGGCACCGGACTCCCTGTCTGGGGCGTTATGGGCATCAAGGCCGAAAAGGCGTAGGGGGGCCGCATGTCTTCTGAAGCAAAGCAATTCAAGATCAAATGGGGCATGGTCATCGACCTGGACAAATGCACCGGATGCGGTGCGTGCATGGTGGCCTGCCAGGCAGAAAACAATGTGGCGCCTGCAGAAGTGGGCGGCGACAAGCACCGCTCCCTGAACTGGCTCACCGTGTTCAGGCTTTCCAACCGCAAGCCCTTCCCCGACCATGAGGTCGCCTACCTGCCCCGCCCGTGCATGCAGTGCGGCAAGCCGTCGTGCGTTGCCGTCTGCCCGGTCATCGCCACGGACAAGCGCGAAGAAGGCGGCATCGTCAGCCAGATCCCGCCACGCTGCATCGGATGCCGGTACTGCATGGCGTCCTGCCCTTACCATGCCCGCTATTTCAACTGGTACGATCCCAAGTGGCCCGGCGACCTTGCGCAGGCGCTCACCCCGGACGTGTCCACCCGCATGCGCGGCGTCGTGGAAAAATGCTCCTTCTGCCACCACCGGTTCATGAAGGCGCAGCAGGCGGCTGCCGCGAAGGGCGAAGACCCGATGAACCTGCCCGACGGCGCCTATGTCACCGCCTGCACAGAGGCCTGCCCCAACGGCGCCATCACCTTTGGCGACCTGCTCAATCCCGCGCACAAGGTCCACGAGCTCATCAAGAGCCCCTACGCCTTCCGCCTCCTGGAAAGGCTGGGGACCGACCCGCAGGTGTATTACCTGAGCAGGCGCGAATGGGTGCGGCGCGAAGGCGACAACTACCTTGAAAACGAGAAGACCGGCGAAGCCAGGACACAGGGGTAAGACATGGATTACAGCAGACCTGTTGACGCAGAGCTCTTTCCCGAAGGGTGCGAGCGCTGCTCTCTGACAAAGTTTACGGGCTGGATGACGTTCCTCGGGCTCATCTTCCTCTGGGGGCTTTATGCCGCCGTGCGGGTCCTGAGCTTTGGCCTTGGCGAGACCGGCATGGACGACTATTTCGGGTTCGGGCTGTGGATCACGTTCGACCTCGCCGTCATCGCCCTGGGCGCCGGCGCCTTCTTCACCGGGGCCCTGCGCTACATCCTCAACATCGACGAGCTCAAGAACATCGTCAACCTGGCCGCGGTCATCGGCTTCCTCTGCTATACGGGCGCCATGCTCATCCTGGTGCTCGACATCGGCCAGCCGATACGCTGCTGGTTCGGCTACTGGTACCCCAACGTCCACTCCATGCTCACGGAAGTCATCTTCTGCATCACCTGCTACTGCATCGTGCTCATCCTGGAATTCGTGCCGCTCATCCTGGAGAACCGCCAGCTGATGAAAAAGCGCTTCATCCACGCGCTGGCTCACAATTTCCATGTGTACATGCCCATTTTCGCCGGCATCGGCGCCTTCCTCTCCACCTTCCACCAGGGATCGCTGGGCGGCATGTACGGCGTGCTTTTCGGACGTCCGTACCTGTTCCGCGAAGGCTTCTTCATCTGGCCGTGGACCTTCTTCCTGTTCGTCCTGTCCGCCGTGGCATCCGGCCCCATGTTCACCGTGCTCATCTGCGCGCTCATCGAAAAAATGTCGGGCAGGAAGCTGGTCAGCTGGGAGGTCAAGCAGCTCATGGCCAAGATCGCGGCGACCATGCTCCTGGTCTATACCGTCTTCAAGTGCCTGGACAGCTGGTACTGGGCCACCGACACCCTCATCGGCGAGGGGCTCACCTTCGACCAGATGTTCCATGGCTGGATCTACGGCAAATGGCTGTTCTGGCTTGAGCACCTGTGCCTGATCGTCCCCCTGGTCGTCCTGCTCTGCAAGGGGCTGCGCGCCAAGGCTCCCATCATGTACAGCATGATGTTCCTCACCTGCACGAGCATCGTGCTCAACCGCTACCTGCTCACCGTCCAGGGGCTGGCCATGCCGGTCATGCCTTTCGACCGCTGGTACGAATACGCTCCCAACTGGGCGGAGTGGGCTTGCTGCTTCCTGGTGTTCGCCTACGCAGGCATGGTGCTCTCGCTGGCCTACCGCTACCTGCCCATGTTCCCGCAGGAAGCCGCTTTGAACAAAAAATGACCGGTAACGACGCATGACAGAAGGCGGTCCATGGCGGGCCGCCTTTTTTCTCCCTCAAGATCCTTGCTCCGGAGCACGCAGCATGTACGCCATCCGCACCGACAGCACCGACCCTTTTTTCAATCTCGCCCTGGAAGAAACGCTCTTCGAGACCCTGCACCCCGGACATCCCGGCATGCTGCTTGCCTGGCGCAACGCGCCTTCCATCATCGTGGGGCGGCATCAGAACACGGCCGGAGAGGTGAACCAGGAGTTCTGCGGGCGCCATGGCATACGCGTCGTCCGCCGGCCCACGGGCGGCGGCGCCGTGTATCATGACCTGGGCAACATCAATTTCTCCTTCCTCTGCTGGGCGGAAAAGAACAGGATAGGCGGCTTTGAAGAATATATGCGCCCCATGGTCCGGGCGCTGCACGGACTGGGCGTGGATGCGGCATACACCAGCAGGAACGACATCACCGTGCAGGGCCGCAAGGTGGCCGGCACCGCGCAGATGCAGAAAGGGCAGAAGATGCTGCACCACGGATGCCTGCTGGTGGACGTGGACTTTTCCATGCTGGGCGGCGCGCTCATGGCGGACCCGGAAAAATTCCGCTCAAAGAGCGTGGATTCCCACCGCGCCCGCGTGGCCAACCTCAGGGAATTCCTGCCCGCCGGCCTGAGTCCCGCGGAATGCATGGAGCTTGTCACCGGCGCCATGCTCACACACTGCGCCGGGGAAGCCATGGAGCTCGATCCCGCCATCCTGGCGGAAGCCGGCAGGCTGGCAGACGCCAAATACCGCACCTGGGAATGGACATGGGGCAATTCTCCGCGCTACGCGGAAAAGCGCCGCACGCGTTTTCCCTGGGGCCGCCTGGAAATGTACCTGGATGTGCAGCAGGGCATCATCTGCGGATGCCGCTTCTGCGGAGACTTTTTCGCCGCGCGTGACATCACGGAGCTGGAGGGGGTCCTCACCGGACAGAAGGCCGATGCCGCATCCCTGCGGGATGCGCTCAGCGCCGTCCCCGTGGAAAGCTGGTTCGTCGGGGCCGACAGGGAGCCCCTCCTGGATTTCTTATGCGGAAGCGGTGATGGTCAGGCGCTCTGACCCTGCGCTTCCAGCCCGTCGATGTATTCTTCAAGCGCGGGGATGCCCGACCCCGTGACAGCCTTGCGGCAGTCGGCATAATCCAGGATCTTGCTCATTTTCTTGTTGATCAGCTCTGCCTCAGGGTGGACGCGGCGCGCAAGGTATTCCAGCGACGACTTGAACGCCGAAGAAAACTTCCGCATCCGCTCCCATTCCTCCAGCTGGGCGGCAATGCTGTCCCGTATCGCCACGGGCATGCGCGCCTCGTGCAGCATGGCTTCGCACAGGCGCCAGTCGATGTACTGGCCGAATTCCGTTTCGAACACGGTGAGGGGATCACGGTCTATCATCCGCCTCCACACCTCGGCGCCCTTGGACATCAGCGGGATCACGTCCACGGGGGATCCTTCCGGCAGATGGGCGGCGACGGTGTCAGATGCATCGCCCACGATGTCCCTTACGGATTCCTTGTCGATGTCGATGACATCGGCCTTGTTCAAAAGCACCAGCACAGGCAGCCTGCCGCGCTCCGATACGACCCTGCCCATGTCTTTGAGCAGGGCTTCTTCATCCCGCGTATGCAGCTGCACCATGTCCAGCACAAGGAAGATATGCGTGAGCGGAAGCTTTTCCAGGGCAAAATAGGTCTCTTCCCTGTGCCCGCCGAATTTGCTGGTGTTGGGCCCCGGCGTGTCATAAAACACGACGCGCCTCTTCCGTTCCAGATGCGGCAGGCACAGGCGCACCTCGGCCGGCGTATTCTCGCTCATGGCGCCGTTGTACGCCGCCAGCCGCTCCTGGGTCAGCGGATGCCACTCAGGGCTTTCCGTAGGGTTGCGGCAGACTGCCCCGGTGCATCCGGGATCGTGCACGATGGTGAACACCTGCGCCGTCGTTGCCCTGTTCCCTGCAGGGAACACCCCCCTGCCCAGCAGGGCGTTCAGCACCGTGGACTTTCCGGAGCTCATGCATCCCAGCAGGAGGATATGGGGGCATGGATCGTTGTCGCTATGCATGGGTCGCTTCCTCCGCATTGTATGTTCATGGCGATCATACGCCCCCGGAGGCGGTTTGCGCAAGTGCGCCGGGGGAAGAAAACGGCAGCAGCGCCGGATGCCCCCAGCCTCCGGTGGGACGCCATGGCTGTGCCGATTGCAGGCACCCTGCCGGCCGGCTTGCGTCTCTTGATTAAAAAAAGGGTGTAGGATACGTTCAAGCCATGAGCCAGCGCATACCCACAGCAGCGGAACTCCCGTTTGCAAGCTTATCACAAGCCACTTGTTCCATCCCGTTCCTGGAAGCATTTCTTGGCGTCCCTGTCCGGTACCGCCCTTCCGGACCGGTCAGCGGCGTGGTCGGTCGCGCACAGGATCCATCGCAGCAGGAAGCGAAAGAATATGCCCGTGCACAGGGGGTCCCCTATCTCTCCGTGGAGGAGGGCTTCCTCCGCTCGCTGAGTCCGGGCAGCGGCGCGTTTTCCCTGTCCCTCATCGCTGACGGGACAGGCATCTATCATGACGCCTCTGCGCCCTCTGACCTGGAAAACCTGCTCAACAGCCAGGGATGGGAGAGCCCCGATCTTCTCGCCTCGGCCCGTAAAGCCATGGATTCCCTGCTGGCACACGGACTGAGCAGGTACAATCACTATCCGGAGGCCCGCCCGGGCATGCTGGGCAGCGGCTCGAAAAAACGCATCCTGGTCATCGACCAGCCGGCCGGCGACCCTTCTGTGACGGGCGGCATGGCTGACGAGCAGTCTTTCCGCCGCATGCTGGAAGATGCCGCCGCCAGGCAGGATGCCACCGTGACGCTGGCCGCCGCACCTGATGTCCCGGACGGGAGCGGACCGGGGTGCCTGGACCGGACAGCCGGCAAGCTGGGGATCAGGCGCATCTCCCCCATGGTCCAGCCCCTTTCCCTGCTGAAGGAAGCCGACGAAGTATACTGCGTCGCCTCGCACATGGGGTTTGAAGCCCTCATGCTCGGAAAGCCCGTCCATTGCTATGGCATGCCGTTCTATGCTGGATGGGGGCTGACAGACGACATCCTCTCCTGCCCCCGGAGGAAGGCACGGCGCACGGTCCTCGAGATGTTTGCCGCCGCCTATATGCTCTACACCCGCTATGCCGACCCCATCGAAGGCATCCGCTGCGACATCCATGGTGCCATCACGAGGCTCGCCCTGCAAAAAGAAAAGAACGAAGCCAACCGCGGACACCACGCATGCTGGGGCTATCCCCTGTGGAAGCAGCCCTACGCGCGCGCTTTCCTGCAGGGCACGGAAAGCACCTTCACCTTCCTTTCCCGCTTTGCCGGGAGCAAACGCGTCGCAGGCTGTGCGGCAAGGCACGGCGGCGATGTCGTCGCCTGGTCTTCGAAGGTGCGCGACGGCGAGCTGCCTGCACAGTGCCGCAAGGCGGGCGTGGAACTGATCCGCATGGAAGACGGTTTCATCCGCTCGGTCGGGCTCGGCTCGAATTTCCAATGGCCCTATTCGCTCGTCCTGGACCGTTCGGGCATCTATTACGACCCCACGGGACCCAGCGACCTGGAGCATCTGCTCAACGCCATCCCGTCCAGGACGGATCACGACCAGCTTTGCGAAGAAGCCGCAAAGCTCAGGGGATTCATCGTTTCCAAAGGGATAACCAAGTACAATGTCGGCAAGGGCGGCATATCCCGGGGCAAGTGGCCCTCAGGGAAACGCGTGCTGCTCGTCCCCGGCCAGGTGGAGGAGGACGCTTCCGTCCGCTCAGGAGGCGGCGCCATCCAGAGCAACCTCGGCTTGCTCAAAGCCGTGCGCCAGGCCAATCCCGACGGGATCATCCTTTTCAAGCCGCATCCGGACGTGGAAGCAAAGAACAGGAAGGGAAAGATCCCCGACGACCTGGCGCTGACCCTGGCGGATGAAGTGCTGCGCGGGGTCCGCATGGATGCCGTCCTGCCCGAGATCGATGAAGTGCATACGCTGACATCGCTCACGGGTTTTGAAGCGCTGCTGCGCGGCATCAGGGTCACGGCATACGGCGGACCGTTTTACGCCGGCTGGGGGCTGACCACCGACATGGCGGATCCCTCTTCGCCGTTCTTCCGGCGACGGCAGGCCAGGCTCACGCTCGACGAGCTCGTCGCCGGGACCCTCATGCTCTATCCTTCGTATTACGATTGGCAGACACGGTCGTTCTGCTCTGCCATGGACGTCTGCCACAGGCTCCTGCAGCCCGGCGCTCCCCAGCGCGGGAACAGGCTCCTGCGCTTCGTCGTCTCGCTGCGCAGGAAGCTGGGAAAGCTCGCCTGACCTCCGTGGGCCCTCCCCCTGCGTTGCCAGGGATGTCCCTTTGCCTGACTCAGCGGGAGGATGCGCCCGTCATACGAGCGTGAGCAATTCCAGCGGGCGGGAGGCCAGCGTTGCCGCCCCGGCCTGATGCAGCTGCTCCGCAGAGCGGAATCCCCATGTCACCCCTATGAAATCGACCCCGGCATTGCGGGCCGTCTGCACGTCCACCTCGGAATCTCCGACGTACACGGCCTGCTCCCTGGGCACGCCCATTTCCCTGAGCGTCTGGAACAGCGTATCGGGTGCCGGCTTGCGGGCCACGCCTTCGCGTTCGCCCACGGAAGAGCATATGAGCCCGCCGAAAAACTCCCGGCTGAGCTTTTTCACTTCGGGATCCGCCTTGTTGGACACGATGGCAAGCTTGCTCCCCTGTGCCGCAAGCGCCTGGACCAGCTCCGGGATCTGCGGGTAAGGCCGCGTCTTGTCGCGGCAATGTTCCCTGTAATGCTCCCTGAAGTCCGCAAAGGCGCGCTCAAAAGCAGGATTCTCCTGGCCGCCGGGCAAGGAACGCGTCATGAGCATGCGCACGCCGTTGCCGATGAAGGAACGTATCTGCCCGATGCTCCGGGTCATGCCCGCATGCCGTTCCAGCGCAAAATTGACGCTGCCCGCCAGATCCTCCAGCGTATCCAGCAACGTCCCGTCCAGGTCAAAGACTACCGCCGCATATCTGCCCATATCATCCCGGCATTGCAAAGCAACAGGGGGGAATGCCCTTCCCCCCTGTTTTGATGTTAAAAAGCCTGGCCCATGGAGAATTCGAACCGTCCGCTGTGCCGCTTCGTCCCGTTGGAGTTTTTGGAGAGCGGGTAGCCGTAGGCAAAGCGCAGATCGCCCATGGGGGAACGCCAGCGCACTTCCACGCCTGCTGACTGGTAGACCTTGTCGAAGACGCTGGAGACCTGCTCATGGTCAACGTTGAAGCCGATGTCGTAGAACGGCACGAGGGCAAGGCCGATATCAGGCTTGACCACCCATATGTACTCGAAGTTCGCGTAGCCCATGCGGTCGGAACCGATGGTCTCGTCCGTCTTCTTATCCCTGGGTGAGATATCGTCGAAGGAATAGCCGCGTATGGTGCGGATGCTGCCCAGCCAGAAACGTTCGAACACGGGAACGACCTTGTCGGCCGTCTTGTACACTGCGCCCACGGTGCCGCGGGCATGCAGGATGTTGGTATCGTTGAGCCCGTAGTAGAACCCGGCTTCGAGGACCGGCTTGAAGAAGCGGTCGTCGCCGCCCGTCGCGGGTCCGGCGTACTGCAGGCTGAGGGACACCTTCGTGCCTTCCGTGGGGAAGGTGGCCTTGTTGGTCGTATCGCGCGAGATGCCCATGGAAACGACGCTCGCCCAGTGCTTGCCCTTATACGCCCTGATGATGCGCGACGCATGGTCGGACATATGGTAGAGGTTGTACCTGTCCAGCTTGTAGCCGAAGCTGACGTTGGTGTATTCCCCGATCGGATGGAAGAAGCGGGCCTGCGCACCGGCGGAACGGCGGTAAAAATACGACCACTCTTCCTGGATCACGAAGGGACTGAACATGAATCCCCAGTACGTGTCGAAGACGCGCGGGTTGACGAACTGCGCTTCGACATAGGACTGGTTCGACGACGTATATCCGGTGAGGCCGAGGGTGTAGCCCCTGCCAAAAAGGTTGTTCTCCGATATGGTGCCCATGACGCCGAACTTATCATAGGTGGAGTAGCCGAACCCGATGCTGACGATGCCGGTCTCCGTTTCCTTCACGCCCATCTTGAGATCGACTTCGCCCGGCGTGCCGGTGGGGACGACCTTGGGGTTCACTTCGCTGAAGTAGCGGGTCTTTTCAAGGCGCTGGGCGGAACGGCGCATCTTGGCGCCGTTGAACTGCTGTCCGTCGGCAAGGCGCATCTCGCGGAGGATGACATTGTCGCGCGTGCGGGTGTTGCCCTCCACTTCGACCCGGCGGATATACTGGCGTTCGCCCGGCTTGATGACATAATCCACGTCCACCACGCCTTCCTCCCGGCGGGGATTGGGCTGGACATTGATATCGACGAAGGCGTACCCGTAGTCGTTGTAGAAATTGGTCAGCGCCTTGATATCGTTCTGCATCACTTCGACATCAAAGAATTCGCCCTTTTCATGGCGGTCATCCAGGCTGATCTCCTGAAGGATGCGTTCCTGCGTGTCGATCAGGTCGCCCTTGAGGGACACCGCACCGACTTTATAATGCGTCCCTTCGCGCACGCGGAACACAACGCTTATGCCGTCCTCGTCATATTTCACTTCCGGAGCGGCGACCTGCGCATCGACATAGCCGTGCTTCAGGAAGTACGCCCTGATGTTCTGGGCGTCCTGCTCAAGGCTTTCGTCCTTGAGCACGCCCGTGCCCGTGAACCAGGAGAACATGCCCCGTTCCTTGAGGGAGATGATGCTCTTGATCTTACTTTCGGGTATCTCCTGCAGGCCCTCGATCCTGACGCTCTTTATGTAGAGCTTGCCCCCCTCCTTGACATTGAGCACGAGTACGGCCGCCGCGCCGTCGGAACGGGACTGGACATCGTACGTCACTTCAGCCAGGTAGAAGCCCTTTTTATGGTAGAGGTCGGTCACTTTCTGCAGGTCGTCGGCAAGCACCTTTTCGTTGAGCACCGATCCCGTATGCGTGGTCATGGCTTCGTTGATGTCGCTGAGGCGCACGGCGTCGGACCCCTCCACCCGGACGCTCTCGATGCGCGGCTTCTCCACCACGTTGAACACCAGCACAGGACCTCCGGCTCCGGGCACGACATCGGCGTTGACGTCGGAAAAATAACCGAGATCCCAGATATTGCGCACGTCTTCGTCGATGGTGTCATGGTTCACGGGATCGCCCTTGTGCGTGCTCACGCGCATGAGCACCCGGTCGGCATCGAGGACCTTCAGCCCCTTGACCTGGATGTCCGCGATGCCGCCCTTCACGGCAGCGCGCGCGGGCTCCGCGCCGGCGGTCCCGGCAGCGCCGGCTGCAGGCATGGCAGCCACCGCCTGTCCGACCAGCGCGCTGACAGCCGGGTTCAGTTCAAGAAGGTTCTCTCCTTCCTGATGGAAGGCACGGCTGCTCCCGGTAGCGGCATCGACCATCTGCATGTCGAGGCTGAACCCCTCCCCGATCTGGTTGAGGCTGCCCCATACGGCGTACTGGGTCCTTGCGCCTGCCGCGCGGCTCCGCGCTGCAGCGGGGCTCAAGGAGCCTGCCGTGGCAGAAGACGTGGGGACAGCCTTCAGCCCGTGTCGCTCAAGGTCCTGGCGCACCAGTGCCGGGACGTCCCTGGCCAGCTGGGAAGAGGCGGAAGACGCATTCACCGCAAACGGCAGGACAAGCACGCGCTGCGGTGCAGCCTGAACATTCCAGGCGCAGAAAAGCATTCCAAGCACAAGGATCAAAAGGCAGCGACATGTTCTACGCATAGAGTTCTCCATCTCTTAATTCAAGGCAGCGATCCATGCCCGCGGCAAGTTCGCTGTTATGCGTCACGACGACAAGGGTCATACCCTGCTTCCTGTTCAATTCTTCCAGGGCTTCTGCAACGCGCTCTCCCGTGGCTTCGTCCAGGTTCCCTGTTGGCTCGTCGGCCAGCAGCACCTTGGGGCTCATCAGCGTGGCCCTGGCGATGGCCGCACGCTGCCTTTCCCCTCCGGAAAGGGTCGCCACGCTGTGCCCGCTCCTGTGGCCCATGCCAAATCGCTCAAGGGCATCCGCAGCCATCTCCAGCGCCTGCTTCCTGCCAACTCCGGCGATGATCGCCTGCATGGCGACATTTTCCAGGGTGGTGAATTCCGGAAGAAGGTGGTGGAATTGGAACACGAATCCCAGTTCACGGCTGCGGAAAGCCGCCGCTTCATCAGGAGTGAGCGCGGCAAGGTCGCGCCCCTCGAACAAGACCCTTCCGCTTGTAGCACGATCGAGCGTTCCTAGCAAATGCAAAAGGGTCGACTTTCCCGAACCGGAAGCGCCTACGATGGCCAGCATCTCCCCCCTGGCCACGGTGAAATCGACATCCCGGAGGATGACGAGCTCCCCGGAAGGGCCGGAGACCTTCTTTCCGGCATGCTCCACGGCATAAAGCGCACCCGCGGCAGGAGGATCCAGAGGACTATTCATAACGCAAGGCCTCCGCCGGCACGAGACGCGCCGCCTGCCGGGCCGGATAGATGGCCGCCCCCGTGCAAAGCAGCATGGAAACGGCCCCGATGACCGCCAGGTCGAAAAATTCAATGATCACGGGCAGGGTATCCATCATGTAAACGCCCTGGGGCAATTCGATGAACTGGTATTTCTTGAGGAGCAGCGCGAGCACGATGCCCAGGACATAGCCCAGCGCCGTGCCAGCGGCACCTATGAGCGCCCCTTGCAACGTGAAGATGCGCCGTATGGAAGCAGCCGTGGCCCCCATGGACATCAGTATGGCGATATCCCTGGTCTGCTCCATCACGAGCATGACGAGCGACGTGATGATGGAAAAGGACCCCACGAGTATCACCATGAGCAGCACGATGAACATGCCGAAGCGCTCCATCTGCAGCGCTGCGAACAGGTTGGCGTTCATGTCCACCCAGTTGCGCGTGAAAAACGGCACGCCGAGCTTTTTCTGGATGTCTTTCGCCACCTGCGGGGCGGCATAGGGGTCCCGCACGAAAACTTCCAACCCGGAGATGTGCGAGGAGGGGTAGCCCATAAGGTCCTGCACGGCGCTGATGGGCACATAGGCAAGGCGGCCGTCGAATTCAGACATGCCCGACTTGAAGATGCCTGCCACGCGGAACGTCCTGAGCTTGGGGACGAAACCTGCGGTGGTGCGCTGGCCTGCCGGCGACATGAGGTTGACCCTGCTGCCCACGCCAAGCCGGAAGCGGTTCGCCAGGTCACGCCCCACGATCATCCCCGCCGTTCCCGAAACGCCCTGCATGAAATCTTCAGCAGAGCCTTCTTCCAGCTTGTCCAGCAAGCTCATGGAGCCTGCCGCGGGATCCGTATCGATCCCCCTGACGACCAGCCCCGTTGCGCCGGAAGGTGTGGAAAGCAGCACTTCGGCATACAGGTACGGCGCGACAGTCCTGACATCAGACACGCTCAGGACGGCATCGACCCAGGGCTGGCCCAGCTGCTGCGGTCCGGCTCCGGAGCCGTCCTGCACAGGAGGCTGGAACGCCCCGGGCATGGAAGACATGACCAGGACATGGGGATTGATGCCCAGGATCTTGTCGCGCATCTCCCTGGTGACGCCGTTGTAAACGCTCATCACGATGACGAGCGCCGCGACGCCGATGGCCACGCCCAGCACGGACATCACGGAGATGATGGATATGAACGTGCGCTTGCTGCGCGTGGTCAGGTAGCGTGACGCGATGAACAGGGGGAAGGACATGGCGGGGAAACGGGCTCCTTCAGCAAAAAAAATGACTGGCGCTATGCCTCAGGCCTGAGCAGGGGGAAGAGGAGCACCTCCCTGATGGAAGGCTCGTCCGTCAGCAGCATGGTCAGCCTGTCGATGCCTATGCCTTCGCCGGCAGTAGGCGGCATGCCGTACTCCAGGGCGCGCAGGTAGTCGTTGTCCAGCAGGCAGGCCTCGTCATCGCCTGCGGCCTTGGCCGCGGCCTGCTGCTCGAAGCGCCCGCGCTGATCCACAGGGTCATTGAGTTCGGAAAAGGCGTTGCCGTACTCGCAGCCGCAGATGAAGAACTCAAAGCGGTCCGTGAGTTCGGGATCCTGGTCGTTCCTGCGCGCGAGGGGCGAGATCTCCGCCGGGTAGGAGTAGATGAACGTCGGCTGGACAAGCTTTTCTTCCACGTCAAGGTCAAAGAGCCGCGACTGCAGCTTGCCCAGCCCCTCCCCTTCCAGGGGCTTTTCCCCGCGGGAGAGGAGATAGGCGTGCAGCGCTTCGAAATCACGGAACATTTCCGGTTTGTGCCCGCCAATGCGCTCCAGGGCCTCGTGGTAGGTCATGCGCTTCCACGATCCAGGAGCCAGGTCGAGCTCCACGCCCTGATAGACGATCCTGGTGCTGCCGCAGACTTCCCTGGCGATATGGGCGAAAAGCTGCTCGGTGAAGTCCATCAGATCCTTGTACGTAGCATACGCCCAGTAGAACTCGCAGGATGTGAATTCAGGATTGTGGCGCGTGTCCGTCCCCTCGTTGCGGAAGCAGCGGTTGACCTCGTACACGCGCTCCAGCCCGCCGACGATCAGCCGCTTGAGGTAGAGCTCGGGCGCTATGCGCATGTAAAGGTCGATGTCCAGGGCGTTATGGTGGGTGACGAACGGCCTTGCCGTGGCGCCGCCGGCGATGGGATGCAGCATGGGCGTTTCCACTTCCATGAAGCCCCTGCCATCCATGAAGCGGCGCAGTTCCTGCACGATGCGCGAACGCTTGCGGAAGATGTCCCGGGCGTGGGGATTCATCACCAGGTCGACGTAGCGCTGGCGGTAGCGCGATTCCACGTCGGTGAGCCCGCTGTGCTTGTCCGGAAGCGGGCGGAAGGCCTTGCTGAGCAGGCGCGCCTGCGTGCAGCGCAGGGTCAGCTCTCCCGTCTTGGTACGGAAAAGCCGGCCACGCACGCCCACGATGTCGCCGACATCCAGCTTTTTGAAACGCGAAAACTCCTCGTCGCCCATGAGGCCCTTCTCGGCATAGCACTGCAGGCGCCCCGTCCTGTCCATGACATGGAAGAAGATAACCTTGCCAAACGAACGCGAAGACATCATGCGCCCGGCCAGGGCGAACTCCTCATCCAGGTCTTCCAGGTCTTCTGCGTCCATGGATTCGTACTCGGCATGCAGGGGGCCTGCCTCGTCCGTACGCGCAAAGTCGTTGGGATACAGGGGGACGCCGGCATCCAGCAGGTCGCAGGCCTTGCCGACGCAGTTTTTGATGACTTCATTCAGCTCCCCATGCTCGGCAAAGTTTTCGAGCATGGGCATGAAATAAGAAGCATGGCTCGACTTCGTAGCCAGCTTGATGGGCTTGCGGGATTTTTTCTGACTGTCCAAGGGGTTCTCCCGGTATGTGCGGGCGTGTTCGGGGGCGCATCAGGAAGCGCAGCCCCATGATCGGAAAAGAAATAACTATCCCAAAATGATGGAATGCGTCAAGAGCGGGATTTCCCAGGATCCGGGAGGGGTCAAGGGCCGAACCCCCTTCCTGCCCACGTCCTCTCAAGGCGCACCGGCAGGAGCATGCTATGCCCTGCCGGCGTCGCGCGGCTCCGGCCATCCCCTCCACCATGGGCAGGGCACGGG
>JAEEGF012278381.1_pt1 | contig 18720 bp, 15 predicted proteins | sample 9134171 | NCBI WGS metagenome assembly JAEEGF01 (sample SAMN16246542, study PRJNA631951) | gut metagenome | biome: gut microbiome; feature: rumen; material: AP-attached | host: Bos | place: Iran: Karaj | collected 2018-10
CGAAAAGTGGTACGTATACAACAGCACCTGTCTCAACTGTAGCTGGCTTTGTAGCACCTGTAGCTGTATCGCCCTTGAAACCTGGCTCTGTATCTGTAATCTGAAGCTCTACGAACATAGGTGGCTCAACTGAGAAGATTGAACCGTTGTGTGAAAGCATCTTAACGATTTCGTTTTCCTTAACAAACTTAAGAGCATCACCAATCTGGTCTGATGTAAGAGCTACCTGATCATATGTCTCAACATCCATGAAGTTGTAAAGCTCACCATCATTGTAAAGGTACTGCATATCCTTACGGTCGATACGTGCAGCTGGGAACTTCTCTGTAGGACGGAAAGATGTTTCTGTAACACCACCACCCTTGATGTCCTTAAGCTTTGTACGAACGAAAGCTGCGCCCTTACCTGGCTTTACATGCTGGAACTCGATAACCTGGTATACCTTGTTATCCATCTCGATAGTCATACCGTTTCTAAAATCACCGGCTGTAATCATTATAAATTTCCTCCTTAATAGGTGCGAAACTTCCCAGCTTCACACATTTAATACTAATTCAATTGGCATATAGCCACACTCGTATACAGTATTTTACATTAGAAACGTAATTATTTCAAGACATTTATATAGTGCCCAGCTATGCTAACATTGAGGAAAAGGAGCGAAATAATGGAAATCGAAAGAAAGTTTTTAATAAAAGAATTACCTGATTTATCAATATATGAATATGTAGAAATAGAACAAGGCTATTTAAGCACCAGCCCTGTGGTTAGAATCAGAAAAAAGAATGATAATTACATCCTTACATATAAGGGAAGTGGCCTGATGGCTAGGGAGGAAATTGAAGCTGCTCTCACTAAAGAAGCATACGAACACCTTGCAACTAAAATAGATGGCCATTTAATTACAAAGCGTCGCTACCTGATTCCACTTGAGCCTTATACCATTGAGTTAGATGTTTTTAGTGGACACATGGCGGGCCTTATTATGGCCGAGGTAGAATTTCCTACAGAAGAGGCTGCTAATAGCTTTACTGCTCCAGAATGGTTTGGAGAGGATGTTACGTCAGACAGACGCTACCACAATTCTAATATGATTTTTGAAAATCCATTTAAATAACTAGAGCAAGGCATTTAGCCTTGCTCTCATATTTTTTACATGTAATTTTTAACGTTATCTGCAGTAACCGGCTCAAATGGAACAAGTACTGTCAGGCCATTTTCTGTTAGACCTTCAATTCCCGCTGCATCACCCGATGATGTAAGGGCAGCTAAAAGCTCTATAGCCTTGCCGGCCTGTCCCTTTGCTGACTGATATACAGTAAACTGCATCTCGCCATCTAATATTGACTGGCAACCTGCTGCAGTAGCATCTACACCAACAACTGGAATCTTTGTCATATCAAGCCTATTCTTTTTCATTGCTCTACATACCCCAAGAGCCATATCATCATTGTTGCAGAATACAGCATCAAATGGCTGATTAGTCTGCAAGAATACATTGAACACCTCATCTGCTTCATCCGGGCTCCAATTTGCAGTATCATCAAATACCACATTCGCTTGTACACCATGGTCCTGGAACCAGTGCTTTACAGATACGGAACGAGATACAGCAGCATTGTGAGTAAGCTCGCCTCTGAGAATTACTATATTCAAACTACTAGGCTGGCCTAATTTGTTATAAACATATTCTGCCTGGAACTCTCCTGCATCCTCCTCTAAGCTACATACAGCCATAAATTTGTTTGCCTTAAGGAACTGGTCATCTGGGCAGGCATTTACATAGATAATAGGAGTATCTCCTGCTGCAGCCTGAAGCTGCAAAGCTGTATCTTTATCAAGTGGTAAACAAATAATTGCATCATATCCAGATGAGGCTGCGTTTCTAATCTGCTCTACCTGATCATTAACAGTGGCACAAGCCTCGCCAAAATCTAAGGTTGCTCCAGCTGCTTTAGCTTCCTCTGCCAAGGAATCCATCAAAAGCTGTTTAAAGGTATCTGATGCAGGGCCTGAGTAAAGTGCCTTTACTCCATTAGCGCTGGCCGCGCCACCTCCTCCACCAGCAGATGCACCACAGCCTGTGAAAAGCATTGGGGCCATTAAAGCAACTGTTAATAATAAAACTGATATTTTCCTAAGAAGCTTTCTGCTATTCATCACTTTCGGCCTCCTCTCCACTAATCTTAAATTGCTGTACATATCCTGTAAGCTTCTGAGAAGTCTCCGCAAGTTCGTGAGAGTTATCTGCCACATCCTGACTGCTCTGGGTTATGCTATTGGCCTGTTCAACCATATGATGGCTGGTTTCAAGGATTTCATCTGCACTGGCTGCCTGCTCTTCTGAAATAGCTGCCACATTAGAAGCCACCTCGTCTACCTTTTCAACATCCTTAATCATAAGGTCAATCAGCTCGTTAGATTTTTCAATGTTCTGGTAAATCTGATCGAAAGTTTCAACAGCAGTATTAATAAGTTCGCTGTTGGCATCGATATTTTCTGCACTTGATTCTGCCTGAGCTACAACGGAATTGATAGCTCTTTGTACATCATCAATAAGTCTTGAAATATTTTCTGCGCTGGCTGCCGAATTCTGTGCCAGCTTTCCGATTTCGCTTGCAACTACTGCAAAGCCCTTGCCGGCCTCTCCTGCTCTGGCTGCCTCAATAGAAGCATTAAGTGAAAGCAGATTTGTTTCGTCTGCAATTTCTGCAATAAGTCCAACAATCTTGGTAATCTCTTCTGATGCTTTACCTACATCGTTTATCTTGTTAACCAGCTCATCGTTGTTTGCCTTGATACCAATCATAGCCTCTGATACCTGTTCCATATCAGCGCGGCCACGCTTAGAAATCTCAACAGTTTCCTTCATGCTGGCATTGGCCTCGTTTGAATTTTCTCTTGTATCAGATACTACCATAGCAAGCGTGGTAGCATTTTCAGCGATTTCATTAACTGCTATGGCAAGCTGGTCTACAGTATTGTTAAGGTTTTGCATAGCATCTGCCTGGGAGCGAGATGCATCAAACATATCCTTTGATACTCTATCTGAGTTATCAGACTGCTCTTTAAGCTTTTCAGATTCCTCATTGATAGAAGAAAGCATCTTTCGCATAGAAGCGATAAATTCGCTGACTTTTTCTCCCATGAATCCAATTTCATCATCGCTTTCCTGCTTAACAGCGATTGTGAAATCACCTTCTGCCATGTCAGTAATGTTTTTAGTAATATGACCAAGAGGTGCGATAACTCTCGAAACCACAAGGTTGATAGCGATGATAATAATAAGTGTAGCTATACAACCAATTACGATAAGAACATTAGCTAATTTATATACATCACTAAGTATTATCTTATTCGATATGTAAGATACCAGTACCCAATCTGTTCCTGATATTTCTTTAATAGCCACCTGATTTCCATTAATCTCCGATGTGGTGTAGTCTCTAGAAATAAGCTTATTTGCCACACCCGCCATAAATTTATCTGAATCGGATGTGCTAAGAGTTGTAGAAATTCTAGCTGGGTCTCTATGGGCAAGTATGGTGTAATCTGTAGTGTCTACCAAAAATGAAATTGCACTATCCATTTTTACACCAGAGTTTACAATAATACTAATCTGGTTCAGTCCCACATCAGCAGCGATAACCTTTATCTCTCCACTTCCATCCCTAAGGATTCCAGCGGCAGTGATAACATTTTCTCCGTTTTCGTTAGTATAGGCCCTACCATACTTCATATTTATAGTAGAAAGTCCCTGCTTGTACCAAGCCTCGCCTGTGGGATTCGCAACTCTCGCATCTGACTGAGATGCTTTATAGGACATGCCAGAAGCAGTACCAATATAAAGACCGTTTACATTGTTTTTGTTAAATCCATAAAATGCATCCAGAATACTTTGTAGACCTTCCTCATCTGGATGTGTCTTTTCAATGGCCTGTTTTACCGTTGAAAAGTTTTCCAAGTTTTCATTCAACCAAGACTCAATATTATCAGCCTGATTCGAAATAGATGAATCAAGCTGAGCAGTAGCCTTTTTGGTCATACTAGCCCTTGATAGTCTCTCTGAGAAAGTGACCAAACAAATAATGGTCAGAATTACTACTGGCAGTAGTAATACCAATAACTTGTTTTTGATCTTTTTCTGTTTAGCATTTTTGGTTTTAGACATTTCTACCTCCTAAATCTAGTGGTTTCATATCTCGCTCTTGTGCTTACACAAATCTTCAACTCCTGTACTCTAGTCTCTATATCTCCGTCCTCGATAACTACGTCAATGGATGATGCCATATTGTCAATTAATAAATCGTCAAAGTCCATCACTGGTGTAGCTACCAAAATCTTGTACTTCTCTTCGAAAGAGTCCGTGTCTAGGAACTCCAAAAGAATTGGGTTGATTTCCTGTTCTGTAAGTTTATCCATGTAAGCCTCCTGATTTTGATATTTAGTATTACTATATATTAAAACGAATTTGTGTAATAAATATGTCTAGCCAAGTCTGCGTTGCCAAAATCAACTATTATAACGCCATAACTTGTATTATTCTTAAGGGAATATTCTGTCAAAAGTTCATTTAATGCATTTGCATAGCCTCTAGGATGGCCGATTTTTCCATCTCCACTGGTGCTGACAAAATTTAAAAAGAATGTGTTTTCATCTGCCTCGCAGTTTTCCAAGCCATCAATCACCGCTTCGTATTTATCCTCAACAGAATATTTATATCTGTCCTGAACCCACATTCTGTAATCATCATTTACATACAGCTCGTATGGTATATCTGCTGGCTTTGTATTGTTTTGCTCAGGCCATATAACATTTATTCCAGTAATTCCAGTGCCAGCCTCATCTTTAAATCTAGTAGCAAGCACTACACGCCCTCTAGCTTCCTTTAATGTTGGGATAGAAGAATCAGTGTACCAATAGTCCTTGTTTGCCTTCAGCTCTGCCATAATCAGCTCTTGAATGTCGCTGATTGAATGCTGGTCATCCTCAATTTTGATATTTACCATTACAGTTTCTTTCTGATTGGTCTGGAGGAATTTATATAAATCCTGGCACACATCCTCAAAATAAATATAGTCAGATGTGAGGCTGCCAGTTTTATGACAGTTTGCAAAATTATGCACAAGCTTTAGTTTATTCCCAGATTCGCTTTCCTGCAGGGCCACTCGTAAATCCAAGTACCTATAGCCGTTTTCAAGCTGTGTTTTTACATCAGTATCCTGGCATCTCATTACATAGCCTAACATAACGTTTCTAGCGCAGCTATCATGGGTTCCTGGCAATGTAATCTCTGATAAATATAAATCATCGGACAGATAGCTCATCCATGTAGCTGTGTCTGCATATGGCATTGTCATATCAACATTTGCTGCAACAGACTGGCTTTCGTCATCGTCACTAACAAATACCACAATAAGAATCACTACAATAATAGCTATCATAGCACCGCAAATAATCCTAAATATTCTACCTTTTCCCATAAGCGCCCCCTGCTATATAGTTTGTTTTATTATTTAATTTTATCATTCTTTAGTGACAAAGTCTTATAGTTTATTTACAATGTACCTATGATTGAAAGAAGCAGACTCCTATCATTAGGATATTACAAAAAAGCCCCATCCTTCACAGGAAGTGATGGCAAGAAATGTTATAAAATTGAAAAATTCCAGGAGGAAGATTCTGAAGAGCTTTTATTCAAAGCTACTCTTTGGGAAGGCCCTTTTAGCTCTGAAAATACCCCTGAAGAAAAAAAGGTATCAAAAAAAGCTCCATTCACCGAAGAAGGTTTACTGGAGCTTGTTGACTGGATGAATGGCTATGAAACCTGAGCTTTTATAGCCTTTTTATTTGCGTACATAGAAACATCAGCTCTCTTTACTAAGGATCTAAAATCTCTATCTACTGCCTTATCATAGCAGGCATCACCTACAGCAACACCAATATTAAATGCATAATCCCCGCTAAGATTGATTGTGTATATTTCTGTATAGAACTGCTTTTTAAGTCGTTCCATATTTACATGCTTGCCCGATGGAATAATACAGCAGAACTCGTCGCCGCCAATTCTGTAGCAGTTTCCATATTTACCAAAGACATGGTTAAATGTATCCGCCACCTTTGTGATGTAGATATCACCTGCGTCATGGCCATATGTATCGTTACATTTTTTCAGGCCGTTTGCATCAGCGACAACAGCCACAAGTCCTTCGAGTCTATTTTCTGTATCAGCATGACTTTCGAATGCGTTTCTGTTGAACAGGCCAGTCATAGAATCAGTAAGAGCAAATACCTCTAGCTGCTTTGCACGACGTCCCTTTTCAATAATGTCATACGCATCCTTAATCATATCCCATGCTAGTAAAAATACAAAAGCGAGGAATACATATCTACCGGCGTGATCCGAGTCTCCCAGTCCTTTATAATACTGAGAAATATCAATCACAACTGCTGCAAAAAATGCAGTAAGACCAAACGCACATATTTTAACATGACGATTAATTTTGCCTGTAATTATTTTTCCTATAACTCCAAGGAACATGTATAAAGAGGATATGAAAATCAATGACTGCATCATAGCTAATGACTCTCTAAATTCTAATATTCCTGTGAAGTGAAGTATTGTTAAAACAATGAATTGTGTAATGGCATAGGTCGAAACTATATCCTTAACAACCTTGCTCTTTAAATCCAAATAACTATCAAAAAATTGAATAAATGGTGGAACCACAAGCATTAAGCAAAAATAAGGAATAATGCTATCAAATACCTTGTTTCTAATCAAAAGTGAAGTAACATCGGTTTCGTTTAATGACCAAATGCCCGCAAAGAATGATAGATATGAAAGGTACAATAGCTCTTTGCTAAGGTGTACTCTATCTCTCATGATTATATAGTAGGCAAATAATACCATACTAAAAATAACAATCAGCAAGCTAACGAAGAATCTAGGCATAGATTCTTCCATGATGCTGTTGTACATCTCATTAGAATTACCTACATAAAAGCTTAGATGCTGATCCTTTACCACATCATAAACTGGCTTTACAATAACCGCCACGTTTACCATACGGTCATTAATCTCTACAAATTGGAAATTAGAGCCTGGAGTTGAACCCCAAGGCTTTTCCACATGTGTGAAATCAAATATTTCCTTACCGTTAGCGTAGCCCTTCACAAGCTGATGACTTGTAAAAAATACCATTCCATTACATGTGTCTCTGAAATCAGAAACATTGAAAAAGTATTCCACAGAGCCATCCTCTAAATGAGCCACGGTAATAGGCTGAATCTCTGTTGTAAGATCTGCAAATGTCTTGTACTCATTTCGAGTACATAGGTAGCAAATCAATACTATAAGCATAGCAATGATGCCAATTGCGGTATTAAATTTTTCAGCCTTTTTAAGCCAATTCTCCCGTTTGGTTCCCATTATAAACTCATCCCAATTAAATTGTTACACACTATAACGCTTTTTCAAGGCGTTCACACTTTTGTAACAATTTTATCATGGAAACTCCCTTTTTACAAGCTAGTTTTCTACCTCAAAAAGTTCCTAATGTATCGATAAAGCAAGTCAGTTCCTACGATATAACTAAAGTGATTATGGTCAGGAAGGATTTGAATAGATGCGTCTGGGATATTTTTGGCTATACGCTCAGTTTCCTTTTTTCTGATACAGTCATCTTCACCGGCAATTATAATAGCAGGCACTCTTATTGACCTAAGGTCATCATCTGTAATATCTGGCTCAGTAAGCATCATAAGAGTCTTAGGATCTTTTGTCTTTTTATATTCTTTTTTCATTTCCTTAAAATCCTTATGATGGATGCCTGCTGGTGTCATATTTGCACCACAGCAGACTATTCCAGACAAAAGCTTTCCTGCTTTCATAGCCACTAAAAGGGCTATTATGCCTCCATCGGAAAAACCCACCAGGTATGGCTTTGAAATTTCAAGTGCTTTTATTAAGTTGATTACATCATTTGCCATATCAGCATAGTGGTACTCCTTTGGAGTGGCGCTTTCGCCATAGCCTCTGGAATCCATGGCGTAAACTGTATGCTCTCGACTCATTGTCTCTGACAGTTCATCAAAGGTGTGATGGTCACCTTTATTACCATGGATAAGAATAACCGGCGTTCCCTCGCCGGTTTTCTCATAGCATATTACCTGTGAATTAAGCTGTATATACATATTCTACCCTCATTCGCTGTAATTACTTGCTTGCAATAACCTGCTTCATATCGTATAAGCCTGCTGGCTTACCTGCTAAAAATTTAGCTGCTTCAACAGCTCCCTTCGCAAATACGCCCTTTGAATAGGCTGTATGCTTGATTGTGATAACTTCATCAAGTCCAGCAAAGATAACCTCGTGCTCGCCAACAATATTTCCACCTCTTACTGCAGAAATACCGATTTCGTTCTTTGGTCTTTTTTCTCTTCTGTCTGCTCTACCGTAGCAGTAGTCGTACTTTTCATCTAATACTTCATTACAAGCATCTGCAAGTGCCAGTGCTGTCCCGCTAGGAGCATCCAGCTTTTGATTGTGATGCTTTTCTACGATTTCGATATCAAAACCTGCATCAGCAAAAACCTGTGTAGCCTTTTTGCATAAATCAAAAAGTGTGTTAATGCCAAGTGACATGTTTGCAGAACGTAGAACTGCTGTAGTTTTGCATGCCTCATCTACGTGAGAAAGCATTTTCTCATCAAGGCCTGTTGTGCATAAAACAACTGGCTTTTTATGAGCCTCACAGTAGCTAAGCAAACCATCTACAGCTTTAGCATTCGAAAAATCTATTACAACATCAAAATCCACATCCACGTCATCAATACTATCAAACACTGGATATGTATTATCTATACCCTTATATTTATCTACTCCCGCAACGATTTCTATTTCGCTGTCATCCTTACATAAATCAGTGATAACTCTTCCCATGTGGCCATTGCAGCCATGCATAAGCGCTTTAATCATATGTCACCTCTTTCATTTTCGCTATTTATATAGCATTAGCCAGAGATTATTTCTCTGGCTTTAAGTTTAATACACTATCTGCTATTTCAAATAATCCTGGAAGCATATTCTGACCAGTCATAATAACACTAGTGTTAATAGCTCTGCCTTCTAATGCTTCTAACAAATCGTCTTCTGAGATAATTCCCTCATCCACGACTCCAAGGATTTCATCAAGAACAAGAAGATCACATTCCCCAGTGCCTAATACTTTTTTAGCATAGTTCAGGCCATTAAGAATGTTCATCTTCTCATCCTGTTTTTGCTCTTCTGTAAGATTTTCAAAACCTTCTTTGGCTCTTTCAAATCTGAAAAGCCTGATGCCTGGCTCAAGCTTTTCAAAATATTCTGAGCTGATTTCTGATTTCAGAAACTGTATGATAATGCAGCTTTGGCCAGTGGCCGCTGCGTTTATAGCATTACCAAGTGCTGCTGCGGATTTCCCTTGACCGTTTCCGTAGTAGACTTGAATAGTCCCTTTTTCCATAAGGCCTCCTACTTTCTAAAGCTAGCTCTCTTTCTCAGGGTTGGGTCCAGGATTCTCTTTCTGATACGAAGATTCTCTGGAGTAACCTCAAGTAACTCATCTACATCTATGAAATCAAGAGCCTGCTCAAGGCTAAGAATTCTAGGTGGAACAAGTGTAAGTGCCTCGTCAGCTGATGATGAACGAGTATTTGTAAGATGCTTCTTCTTACATACGTTAAGCTCTACATCCTCTGCACGTGAGCTCTGGCCAATAACCATACCAGAATAAACCTTTTCGCCAGGTCCGATGAAAAGTGTTCCTCTTTCCTGAGCTGAGAAAAGACCGTAAGTAACTGACTCGCCTGTCTCAAATGCAATAAGTGAACCCTGCTTACGATAAGCAATGTCACCCTTGTAATTCTCGTAGCCTTCGAAAATAGTATTGATGATACCATTTCCCTTTGTATCTGTCATGAATTCTCCACGGTATCCAATAAGACCACGTGAAGGAATCTTAAACTCAATACGTGTGTAACCACCTGCGATAGGTGTCATGTTCTGAAGCTCACCCTTTCTCTGAGAAAGCTTCTCGATAACTGCACCAGTAAATTCATCTGGTACATCTACATAAGCACGCTCGATTGGCTCAAGCTTGTGGCCCTTCTCATCCTCATGATAAAGAACCTCTGCCTTTGAAACGGCAAACTCGAAACCTTCACGACGCATGTTCTCAATAAGAACTGATAAGTGAAGCTCACCACGGCCAGAAACCTTAAGTGAATCTGGTGAATCTGTATCTTCTACACGAAGTGATACATCAGTGTTAAGCTCCTTCATAAGACGCTCTCTGATGTGACGAGATGTTACAAACTTTCCTTCCTGACCAGCAAGTGGGCTATCATTTACAATGAAGTTCATTGAAATAGTAGGCTCAGAAATCTTCTGGAATGGAATTGGATTTGGAGCATCTACGGCACAGATAGTATCACCAATGTGAATATCTGAAATACCTGAAATAGCAACGATTGAGCCAATGTTTGCCTCAGCAACATCAACCTTCTCAAGTCCATCATACTCAAAAAGCTTTGAGATACGAACCTTGTTGCTCTTTTCTGGGTCGTGAGCGTTTACAACGATTGCATCCTGATTAACCTTTATAGAACCATTTTCTACCTTACCGATACCAATACGTCCAACGTACTCATTGTAATCGATTGTAGAAATAAGTACCTGTGTAGGTGCCTCTGGGTCACCTGTAGGTGCTGGAATGTAATCAACGATTGTCTCGAAAAGTGCTGTCATGTCCTTGTGCTCATCTGAAAGGTTCTTAATAGCATAGCCTTCCTTTGCACTAGCATAAATAAATGGACAATCAAGCTGCTCGTCAGAAGCATCAAGATCCATGAAAAGCTCTAATACTTCATCGATAACTTCATCTGGACGAGCCTCTGGTCTATCGATTTTGTTAATACATACGATAACTGGTAAATCAAGATCAAGTGCCTTCATAAGAACGAACTTGGTCTGTGGCATTGCGCCCTCAAAAGCATCAACTACAAGAACAACACCATTTACCATCTTAAGTACACGCTCAACCTCGCCACCGAAATCAGCATGTCCTGGTGTATCAATAATATTAATCTTTGTGTTCTTGTAATATACAGCTGTATTCTTTGAAAGAATAGTGATACCACGCTCACGCTCAATATCATTTGAGTCCATGACACGCTCTGCAACTTCCTGATTCTCTCTAAATACACCTGACTGCTTTAAAAGCTCATCTACAAGTGTAGTTTTACCATGATCTACGTGTGCGATGATGGCAATGTTTCTAATATCTTCTCTACTCTGTACTGACATAAAAATCTCTTTCTAAAATCTTACAACAAACTACCTTGTAAAAACCCCATAAAAGCGGGTTACGGTACCCGCTTATATAAAAAATTACTTTACAGGAACGAGCTCGGTCTTACCACCCATATAAGGCTGAAGAGCCTTAGGGATAGCAACAGAACCGTCTGCGCGAAGGTTGTTCTCTAAGAATGCAATAAGCATACGTGGTGGAGCAACAACTGTGTTGTTAAGTGTGTGAGCAAAGTACTTGTTGCCGTCCTCACCCTTAACACGAATCTTAAGACGACGTGCCTGTGCATCGCCAAGGTTAGAGCAGCTACCAACCTCGAAGTATTTCTTCTGACGTGGTGACCATGCCTCAACGTCACATGACTTAACCTTAAGATCTGCAAGGTCTCCTGAGCAGCACTCTAATGTACGAACAGGAATATCTAAGCTTCTGAATAAATCTACTGTGTTGTTCCAAAGAATATCATAATACTTCTTTGAATCCTCTGGCTTACATACTACGATCATCTCCTGCTTCTCGAACTGGTGGATACGATAAACTCCACGCTCCTCGATGCCGTGAGCGCCCTTTTCCTTACGGAAGCATGGGCTGTAGCTTGTAAGTGTATAAGGTAAGTTTGCTTCGTCGTTAAGTGTATCAATGAACTTACCAATCATAGAGTGCTCTGATGTACCGATAAGGTAAAGGTCCTCACCTTCGATTTTGTACATCATTGCATCCATTTCTTCAAATGACATAACACCAGTTACTACGTTTGAACGAATCATGAAAGGTGGAACACAATATGTAAAGCCTCTGTCGATCATGAAATCACGTGCATAAGAAATAACTGCTGAGTGAAGTCTGGCAATATCTCCCATTAAATAATAGAAGCCATTTCCAGCAACCTTTCCAGCTGCATCTAAGTCGATGCCGTTGAAGCGCTCCATAATATCTGTATGATATGGAATCTCAAAATCAGGAACTACTGGCTCACCAAACTTTTCGATTTCAACGTTGCATGAATCATCTGGACCAATTGGAACTGAAGGATCGATGATGTTTGGAATCTTCATCATAATCTCTTCAACCTTGTCAGCCAATTCTTTTTCTACTGGCTCTAAGTCCTTAATTTTCTGCTTAAGCTCAGCAACCTCAGCCTTTGCAGCCTCAGCCTCTTCCTTTTTGCCCTGAGCCATAAGTGCACCAATCTGCTTTGATGCCTTGTTCATCTCAGCACGCATATCGTCAGCCTGCTGCTGAGTAGCACGTCTCTTATCATCAAGCTCAATGACCTCGTCAACGAGGCCAAGCTTGTGCTCCTGAAACTTCTTTTTAATGTTTTCTTTTACTGCATCTGGATTCTCACGTAAAAACTTAATGTCTATCATGATAATTTCTCCTAGTTCTTATTAAACTTAACCTTCATAATGTACCAAAGCTGTGTAGCAATGAAGATTGATGAATATGTACCAGCAATTACGCCAGCAAGAAGTGGTAATGCGAATTCTCTGATTGATGAAACACCAAGGATGAGAAGCATAAGTACCATGATTGCTGTTGTGATTGATGTTGAAATAGAACGTGAAAGTGTCTGAGCAAGCGAATCATTGCAAAGCTCTGCAAGAGTCTCAGCATTTTCTGTTCTGATTGCCTTGTGGTTTTCACGGATACGGTCGAATACAACGATTGTATCGTTGACTGAGTAACCAATAACTGTAAGCATACATGCGATAAATGCAGAACCAACTGAGATTCTAGCAAATGCATAAAGTGCAAGTACAACAAGTACGTCATGAATAAGGGCAATGATTGCTGAAGAAGCAAATCTAAGATCCTTAAATCTGAACCAAATATATACAAGCATGCAAAGTACAGCAACAATAACAGCGATAGTAGACTGGCTACGCATCTCGCCTGAAATTGTAGAACCAATTGACTGAGAAGTAATTGACTCTTCTGCTACTGAATACTTGCTTTCGAACATTTCGTTAAGTGTTGTTCTCTGCTCCAGTGTAAGTGTAGGTGTCTTGAAGATTGCCTGGTTGCTTCCATCGATAGTTGTTGTCTGAATAGTTGCTTCACTGATACCAAGTGTGTCTGCGATTTCAGGAACAACCTTTGCATCTAAATCTGCAAGTGAGTATGTCTCGTTGAAATCTACTGTTGTAGATGTACCACCGAGGAACTCAAGTGAGAAGTTAAGACCACTACCTGTAGTAGCCTTGTTAACACCCATTGTAATAAAGCCTGCTGCAATAATTACAACAGAAATTGTAATAAAGATTGCTTTTCTAGCAACAAAGTTGAACTTTGTAGGCTCCTTTGCCTTTCCGTATGCCTTTGCTGAACGAACGCCAAGTGCATAGAATGAATTCATAAGGATACGTGTAATTACAAGTGCTGTAAACATTGATAAAACAACACCGAGTGCAAGAGTGATTGCAAATCCCTTTACTGTACCAGAACCAAGGATTCCAAGAACTGCTGCTGCAATAAGTGTTGTGATGTTACCATCAAGGATAGCTGAAAGAGCCTTCGAGAAGCCTGTCTCAATAGCTGAAACAACTGGACGACCGTTTTTGATTTCCTCGCGGATACGAGCAAATACTATAACGTTTGCATCCACAGCCATACCGATTGAAAGAATCATACCTGCAATACCAGGAAGTGTAAGTGTAACATCAAATGCCTTTAAGATACCAATAAGCATTGCTGTGTAAAGTGCAAGTGCAAGTGAAGCAACAACACCTGGTACAAGGTACATAACTATAAGGAATAGCATTACAAGTACAAGACCAACGCCTGCAGCGATAAGTGATGTACGAAGTGCGTCAGCACCAAGTGAAGCGCCAACTACCTGTGACTCTAATTCCTGAAGCTCGATATCAAGACCACCGATACGGATATATGAAGCAAGCTTTTCAGCCTCTTCCATTGAGCTCATACCTGAAATCTCGCAGTTACCTGAAGTAATGGCTTCGTTTACCTTTGGAACTGAAACAAACTTACCATCATAGTAGATACCGATTGTCTCACCAGCAATTGCTGCTACTGTTGTAGCATCACCAAATGCCTTTGTTCCTTCGTCATTAAACTGTAATGTAACAACATACTCGGTAGCACCTGTTGTCTGGTTTTCTCTAGCTCTACCCTGAGCAGCTGTAACCTCTGTACCTGTGCAGATTACAGAACCGTTGTCGATAAGTGTCTGAATGTCAGAATTAAGAACATATCCAGCCTCACCATTTTCGTCTGTGCCATAGCTGTAGTTCTCATTTCCCTCTTTGTCACGCTGAGCGATGAAGTAAAGTGTACCTGGAGTACCAAGTTCCTCAAGTAATGCGTTAGCATCTGAAACACCTGGAATCTCAACTGTGATTCTGTCTTCACCAACTCGATATACATTAGCCTCTGTTGTTGAGCTTTCTTCGCCAAGGTCATTCTCAATACGCTGCTGAAGCTTGAGAATTGTATCAGCCATCTGCTCATCTGTAGGTGTCTTTCCTACAGCCTCATATGTGATGGACACACCACCATCCAAATCAAGGCCTAACTTAAGGCTATCATCATTTTTTGCTACTGTGCCTGTAAGAACCTGTGCTGCATAGTAACCAAGTAATCCAAGAATTACTACAAACGCTACAAGCCAGGCAATCCCCTGTCCCTTTTTCAAACGTTTCATTGTTTTATTCTCCTATTCTATTATTTGGCCTGCTCTAGCTCACTTTCGTGACATTTAAGAGCTATGGCGCATTCAATACGTTTTTTCTGTAATTCACAGCCTACATGGTAGTTTCCTAAGATGCTACCAGTAAAATTGAATGCATTTGCTGCACAACCACCACTGCAATAGAAACGTGCAAAACAGTTTTTACACTCTTCCTTTGCATATACATTACAATGCTTAAACTGATTAACTACGTCCTTTTTAGTGACGCCATGCCAAACATCCCCAAGCATAAAATCTGTATTTCCAACGAACTGGTGACAAGGGTAAAGCTCACCAGTAGGTGTAACAGCCATGTACTCTGTTCCAGAGCCACATCCAGAAAGTCTCTTGTAAACACAAGGACCGCCCTCCAAATCAATCATGAAGTGGAAGAAATTAAAATCTTCGTCAGTACCCTGACGACGCATCATCTCTGCTGCAAGGTTATCGTACTCTTCAAAGAGCTTTGGTAAATCCTCTTCGCGGATTGCGTAATCATCTGTCTCCTGAGCTACTACAGGCTCAACGGAAATCTGCTTGAAGCCTTCATTTGCAAGATGAATAACATCCTTAGAGAAATCAAGGTTGTTTCTAGTAAATGTTCCTCTGATGTAGTATCTGTCCTGATTTCTAGATTCTGCCAAGTCCTTGAACTTTGGCATTACTATTTCGTAGCTAGGTGCGCCCTTTCTAAATGGACGCATAAGATTATGAATTTCTGGACGACCATCGCAGCTTAATACTACGTTAGCCATTTCCTTGTTAGCAAATTCTTTTATTTCGTCGTTTAATAAAACGCCGTTTGTTGTAAGAGTGAATCTGAAGTTTTTATTGTGCTCCTGCTCAAGTGAACGACCATAAGCAACCAGATCCTTAACCACCTGCCAATTCATAAGTGGCTCGCCACCAAAGAAGTCAACCTCAAGGTTTCTGCGGCTACCAGAGTTAGCAACCAAGAAATCAAGGGCCTGCTTTCCAACCTCGTAGCTCATAAGCTCGCGCTTACCTGTGTGGTATTCGCCTTCTTCAGCGAAGCAATATTTACATGCCAAATTGCAATCGTGTGTGATATGTAAGCAAAGAGCCTTTACCACTGTAGGGCGTGCTGTAAAATCAGCAATGTGTGGCTCGTAATTATCAACAGTAAAAAGTGATCCCTCAGCTATAAGCTGATTAATCTCTGAGCGAATCTGATCAATATCCTCTACAGAAACCTCCGAGTGCTGTTCCTTCATTGCAGCATAAGCTGCCTCTTCTCCAAGCTCCTGCCAGAGAGCTAAGAAATCGTAGGTTATTTCATCTACTACGTGGATTGCTCCACTGTTTATATCTATGACAACGTTATAGCCGTTGTTTTTAAACTGGTGTATCACTAAAAAAATAGTCCTTTCATAAACGCACAATAGACCGTTCCCCTAATGAAAAAATTAGGCAGGACCGGTCTTGTGGTTAAATATAAATAATTGTTGTTCCCAGATTAGTTCTTGTGCTCACAGCTCTGGTTACCAACTGTGCAAGATGTCTTGCAAGCTGACTGACATGATGTCTGGCACTCGCCGCAACCACCTTCTTTAACAGTGTTCTGTAATCTCTTTGTGTTAAGTGTCTTAATATGCTCCATGTTGTGTCTCCTTTAAAAAATTTTGCCTCTTAGAGCCAAAAAGCTAGAGTAAATTATACTACAGCTGACTGAAAATATAAAGTATTTCCTAGTCAACAATTGTACTTGTAGCGTTAACTACAGCATTGTCTACACAAAATGTTGTAGCCTTTTCTGTAAGGTATGCAAGTCTGAAATATCTCTCGCCACCGAATCCTTCTACTGAGAAATCCTCATAGAATTTTTCTTCGTCTGTGTAGCCCATGCTGTTAAGGATTTTTTGGATAAATTCATTGTAACCCTTTTCATCTACCTCAAGGCCTTCTGCCTTGGCAATAGCCTCTAAAATAAGCTCTGTCTCTGTAGACTCTTTAACGCTGTCCTTGAGGTCAGCCAAAACATCGTCATAGTTGTAGCCCATCTGCTCAACATATTCCTTCATTGTAGTGCCATAAGACTTGTACTGAAGATTCTGAATATAAAGGATAAGGTCCACTCTTGCCTGAAGTAAATCCTCTGGAATTTCTCCAACCTTGCAGTTGTTAATAAGGGCATTTAATACTGCTGTTTCCTTATCGTTTTTAAGATTCTGCTCAAGAGTCTCTTTATATTCTTTTTCAAGCTTTTCCTTGTAGGCATCCACTGTGTCAACCCCAAGCTTTTCAGAAGCGATTTCATCTGTTAAATCATCTACTGAAGAAATTGCCTTTGCAATGTAGTTAATCTTAAATGTGAAGATAACTGTCTGGCCTGCTAAATCAGCATTACCATAATTGTCTGGGAAAGTAACCTCGTAAGCTACCTCATCGCCAACCTTGCTTCCTGGAAGGCCTGATGTAAATCCTTCAATAAATCCTGATGCAGAACCAGCCATGCAGTTACCAGCTACATCGATAGTCTGGTCCTCTGCTGAGCCTCCGTCGAAAGGTACATCGTCCTTAGAACCAACATAGTCAACGTTTACGATAGAATCTTCCTTAACTTCCTTTTGACTATCATCGGCTACAAAAATAGGTGCTGAGTCCATCTGCTGTTGAATATAAGTAGAAAGACCTTCTTCGGTAAACTCATATTCTCCATCCAGGGTAACCTCGATACCCTTATAGTCCCCAAGAGTAACGATATCATCCACGTTATATTCTATATCTTTTACAGTTTTTTCTTCCTTTACAGGCTTTTCCTCTTTAGCAGCCTCTTCCTTTTTGCCACAAGCTGTAGCAGAAAGAGCCATAGCAAAAACCATCCCAAGTGCTAATAATCTTTTCTTCATTAAAAAATGTCCTCCGTTGTACGAAAAGTCTTTGACTAATATACCATATACAACCCCTAAAATCAAAAATCCATAGGCCAGTAGCCTATGGATTAAAATTTTACTTTTTATTCTTTTTGGTGCGTTCGTACATAAGAGTCATGGCGTATATTTTTTCAGCTAACTCATCTGTCAGTTCGCCATCTAAAAGTCTCCACTGCCAGTTACCTGTTTTTGTTCCAGGAACATTGATACGGTTGTATTTGCCAAGGCCAAGGTAATCCTGAATCTGAGCAACAAATAAAGTGGCCACAGAGCTCATGCCGCCTCGAATCATGCCCCAGTTAAAACCTTCTGCTCTGGAAATTCCAAGATAGGTCTTAGCGTAGTCTCTATCCTTTTTCTTAGCCGATTTGTACCATTCCATAACAGTGGCGTTGTCGTGGGTACCTGTGTAGCAAATGCAATTTTTATCGTAGGTATGAGGCTGGTAATTATTAGCCTCCCCAGAATCAAATGCAAACTCAAGCACCTTCATACCAGGCCATTTGCTGTCTTTCAAAAGCTTTACAACTGTAGGAGAAGGCTCACCTAAATCCTCTGCAATAAATTCTGTCTTAGGGAAGGTCTTTGATAACAACCCTACCAAATCCATTCCTGGACCCTTTTTCCACTTACCATTTTTAGCTGTCTCATCACCTGCTGGCACTGCCCAGTACTCGTCAAAGCCTCTAAAATGATCGATTCGAATCACATCATAAAGCTTTACAGCTCCTTCGATTATGCGAATCCACCAACGGTAATTGTCATTTTTCATAGCCTTCCAGTC